>Ga0209198_1001228_pt1 | contig 20145 bp, 16 predicted proteins | sample COGITO_mtgs_1105_2_FD_184804 | JGI IMG/M metagenome (GOLD analysis project Ga0209198, IMG submission 184804) | Pelagic marine microbial communities from North Sea - COGITO_mtgs_110519 (SPAdes) (version 2) | ecosystem: Environmental > Aquatic > Marine > Epipelagic ...
AGAAGGATAGGAATTCCAAACTCTTCTCTCAGACGCAGCAAATGCTCTGGCGCAATACCCAAGAATGAGAACATGCCGTTCTGGCGTTTGATATGACTGAAGTCCAGGCCCGCAGCATTGTCCTGAATACTATCAGCCAGCAATGTGCGTTCGCGGTAGAGGCCAAAGTTCTTTGAGCAGCTTGAGGCCAGCACCAACTCCGGCAATTTCTCAGCCATCAGACGCATGCCATAGGCATCTTCATCGAGGCCATCGTCAAGACCCTGATAGGCGGTGTCGATAAAGGGTACAAAGCCACGCTCTAGCGCTATATCGGTAATCAGATCCCACTGTGCATTGCTCAGATCGGCGCCAGTGGGGTTGTGACAGCGGCCGTGAAGCAGCACTAATCACCAGCGGAAACCTGACGCAGGGTCTCGAGCATCAGGTCAATATTGACCTCGCGAGTCGCTGTGTCGTAATAGGGGTATTCTGCAATCTCGAAACCGGCACTGTCCAACAGTGGAATATGGTTTGGCCAGGTGGATGTGCCAACCCATAAGTGATATTGTTCGTGAGTGTCGACACCCCTACCGTCCAGATGTAAAGGCATACGCCCAGAAAAATAGTCCTGACGATGACGGAGATATTTTCATTGCGATGATACTTAACGTTATAGAACGAATAAATGAAGGGGTGCTTGCCCGCGATAGAATTAAGCCTTTAGAGTTTAAGGCATAAAAGGAAAAAGCCTGAATAGGTTCGGGTGTGGCCGATAAACTTGAATATGGCCGATAAACGCTTTATTATGGCCGACAAATGGGCAATCAGGTAGCCAAAGTGGCCGATAAAACTCAAGTCAGCAATATTTTAAAAGCCGCTCCCGAGCACTGGTTTAAGCTCTCTGAGCTGAAGGCCTCACTCGGCGATGTGCCAGACCGAACCTTGCGGCGCTGGCTGAAAGCCCTGCAAGATGGAGCACAACTGCTCCGCAAGGGAGAAAGAAAAGCCGCACGCTACCGGTGGGCAGGCTCAGGGGAGACCTCGTCGCAAACCCTGAATACCCTGGAGCCAGACTTACAGTTCAGCCCACTCAGCCAAAGCCTTCTAACTCGAACCGAGGCCCCTCCTTATAAGCGACCACCCGTCACCTACAACACGCAGTGGATCAATCAATACTTGCCCAACGAAACGTTTTATCTCAGCCTTGAACAGCGAACGCTGTTGCATGAACAAGGCAAGCGCCAAGGAATACACGGCAAGGCTCGGACCTATTTTCAAAAGATTTTGAACCGAATGCTAATCGACATCAGCTTCAACTCTGCACGCCTAGAAGGAAACACTTACACCTTGGCCGACACTGAAAATTTAGTGCTGCAAGGTATTAGTGCCACAGGAAAGTTAAACGAAGAACGCATAATGATACTGAACCACAAAGAAGCTATCCAATATCTCGTTCAGAATATTGATGACCTACCGCTCAATGAAAACACCGTATGCACCCTGCACTATTTACTGGCCGACAGTTTAGTTGCCCCGAATATGGCCGGTAAAATACGGGATGAAGCGATTGGTGTCAGCGGCACCACCTATGCCCCCTTGGAGGGGCGGGCGAGATTAACAGAATATCTCAACAGCCTGTTAAATAAGGCTGCAAAAATTGAGGACTGCTTTGAGCAGAGCTTCTTTCTGTTAGGCCATATTGCGTACCTACAAGCCTTTATTGACGTAAATAAGCGCACCGCTCGCCTCGCCTCCATCATCCCCCTGATCACTCAAGATTATGTTCCTCAATCATTTGTGGACATGAATCAAGACGACTATTTAAAAGCCTGCATTTGCTTTTACGAATTCAACCGACCCGAGCCACTGACCGAATTGTATGTGTGGTCCTATTTGAGATCCTCCGTGCGTTACAAAGTTTTTTCGAAAGTAGTGAGTTTTGATGAAATTGCAGCGTTGTACCGCCCACAAAGACGAGCAATTATTGCAGACATAATCCGTGCGCAAGTGCCACTGAAAACCGTCAGCATCTACCTAGAGAAGCATTGTCCACAAGACATTCTGGAAACCCATCAGGAAAAATTTAAAAAGGATGTTGAAGACGAATTAAAGCACCTCGACCTCCCCAACATAACGGGCATAGGACTGACAAAAAAAGAGTTTTTAGATTGGAAGCAGGTTCAAATCTGAACTGAAGCTTATTGCCTGAAAAAAAGGATAGGGGTTCAAAACCCTTATCCCAAAAAAATAACAACAGACGGCCTCCACCCAACATCTGCCCGAGCGCCACTTTAAGCTTATGCATCCAATGAAAGGCTGATTCTTACATCAACGTTTGGTCAAAAGCCCAATCACCATCAACCCGCTGTTCAAAATCAAAACCCGCCTGAGGTGGCCCTCGCGCTGGCGCCATGACTGGTGCGTCGATAGGCTCATTAATGTGCGTCAGTATCTTCTCTACCGATTGAATCTCGGTCACAAAACTCAATACCCGCATTGGCCCACCACACTGCGGACAAACCAAGGGGAATACATCATAAATACGGGCTAACAACATGGCCCAACAGCTGACAACGCCCTTAAATCCACCAATCCCTTTTTGCCCCTCCATACCTTTATGCTCGTTTTTGTCCTCGCCTTGCCCGACTCTTTGAGGCTAAATCTCATGATTCACTTTCGGCTGCTTATCAATCGGCAGGCCTGCTCGCGCCACCACCTCTTTTCTCAGTCTCGTATTGGCAGCCAGCACACCATGATAACTGTGACGATGCTCTCTCGGCCTTGGCAGCAACATCGACAGGCGATCCAGAAACTCTTCCGGTTTGAGGTGCAACTGGGTTTGACCATTGGGCAAGGGTTTAGGCAGCTGATAGCACAAACACTTACCCTCGTCCTGCCAACTTAACCGTTCTGCCGCGTAGATAGGTCGTGCGCAGTAGCGGAATAATCGCTCTAGGCCGCTCCGGTCTTAGGCCTCTATTCGCACCTCCGCATGCAACGAGAAACCACCACCATGTTGCCATTGCGCCATTTCTTCTGCATCCAGGCTGTCGAGCAAGCCTTGTTTGATAAAGAGCCGTAATACACGGTGTTGGATCTACTTTTGAGCGGCTGTTATTGCTGCGGGCGTGAGCGCTGTCGCTTCAAACCAGCCGATGGAATCTCGGCCCGATGTATCGTCTGTACAGAACTCTTCCCCGCCCCCCACCACTCCGTCCAGAAAACAACAGTGATAATGTGTGTGGGTATTTAAGGCCGAACCAAAACGGTGGACAAAGCTAACACCACCAAAGCGCGCGTCAGCGGGAGCGCCTAGGCTGTGTTGGCGGAGTACTCTCTCGATGACGCGTAGAAAAATCTGGAGTACTCGCTTTTCCAGATCATGATCTCGATGTAAAAAATAACGCAGTCGTTTCGGTACACTGAGAACCCACTGCCTGACTGGCGCTATGGGATAGATATGTTCCACAAGATGGGCGGCGATGAAGACCATTCGCCGAGTATTACAGGAAGGACAAATCCCCCGAACTTTACAGGAGAACGCCACCAGAAAATCATCACCGCAATCATCACATCGAACCCGGGCAAAGCCTTTGGCGAGAATGCCGCAGTCCATAAAACGGCTGAAACCTTTCTCGATATACCGTGGGATATTGTCGCCTTTGGCCTCCGCTTGCGCTAGCCAGCTCTTGGCATGTTGTTGTATCAGTTGATAGGGCACGGTTCTCTCGGGGCGCCTGGATTGGTAGACCTGAGGCGTTGCATCAGCAACGGATGCGATTGGTGGGCGAGTATTTGCATAGACTGGGTGTTCTGGGTGTTCTGCCTGTTGTGCTCTGTGCTGTAACATCGGAAACGCCTCAATCCTTGAGATGATCGTCTAGGAAATTCCATCTTTGGATTTTCCGGTAAGCTAACAGGCAAAACTGTACGCTTAAGGCTAATCTGGCAAAAGCCGTGCTCAGCCTGAAATAGGCAATAGTCGATTAACAGGGGCACTAGTGCTTCACACTTACTTATTACAGAGGCAGGTTTAGTGCTCAGGATACGTCTGGCATAGGCGACCCAAGCTTAGCAATGACTGAACAGTTGACGGAAGATCGACAAAATTTAAACCAAAAAAAAATCCCCGACTGCCAAGGCAACCGGGGATTTTTTAAACGCTTTTGAAGATTAGGCTTTTGGAGCCATCTCTGCAGCAGCTGCCAGCCCTTGAGCCCATACAGATTGTAAGTTAAACTTACAATCTGTATGGGCTCAAGGGCATTGACGATCATGAAGAAAAAGCAATTTATCGCAAGGTCAGCACAAGGCACCCTTGAACGATTGACTAAATCCTTCCCGGTCGTTGGTATTACTGGGCCTAGGCAGGCGGGAAAAACGACCCTCGCTAGGCATTACTACCCTCAAAAACCCTATATATCACTGGAAGATCCAGACCAACTGGACTTTGCACAATCAGACCCTCGTCGCTTCCTTGACCAATTTAAGCAGGGTGCGATATTGGATGAAGTGCAACGCTGCCCCGAGTTATTCTCATACATTCAACGAATCGTTGACGATGCACAGCAAATGGGCCAGTTCATTTTAACCGGCTCCCAGCAATTCGGGTTTCGCGAAAAAATGACACAAACTCTAGCCGGTCGAATTGGCTTAATTCACCTTTTGCCCTTTTCGGCTGAAGAGCTCCAAGCCAGCGCTTCGGTACCCACATCCGTTGATGAATTGATGCATAAAGGTTTTTACCCCCCCGTATACGACCGCAATATTCAGGTAAATGATTGGTACTCTGCCTATGTGCAAACTTACATAGAGCGGGACGTACAACAGCTCATCAAGGTAAAAGACCTCAACAGCTTTCGTACATTTTTACGTATTTGCGCTGGCAGGGCAGGGCAGCTCGTCAATCTAAGCAATATTGGCAATGACTGTGGAATATCCCATAACACGGTTAAAGAATGGCTCTCGGTGCTTGAAGCCAGTTACATTATTTTTCAGCTTCAACCTCACTTTAACAATTTTTCCAAACGACTGATCAAAAGCCCGAAACTGTATTTTCACGATACGGGTTTATTGGCTTGGCTGCTCGGCATTAAGCAAGCAGAACAAATCAGCATGCACTCCATGCGTGGACCAATTTTTGAAAACTTTATTATCAGTGAATTTCTGAAACATCAGTATTCAAAAGGAGAGCCGTCTAACCTCTATATGTGGCGAGACAACAGCGGTTTGGAGATTGATTTGATTATCGACCAAGGCGACACTCTAATTCCGATTGAAATAAAATCGGGACAGACTATTAGTAAAGATTTTTTTAAGAATTTGATTAAATGGCGTGAATTAGCTGGAGACAAAAGCCAAGAGGCCTATTTGATCTATGGGGGCGATGAGGGACAAAGCCGGAGCCATGCCGAGGTGCTATCGTGGCGGCAGTTGTCGAAAGTTTACTCAAAAGACCTGAGCGGAAGGAGGGGTTTTATAGCCCGCTTAATGGGGTAATGGGAAATGTAGTTAGATGTCATATCAATGAGTATGCGTCAATAGAAAGTCGATAGGCCTGTGTTTAAGAGCCGGTTTGGTATAAATCAATTAAAAGACAATCTATCGATGTAGCTTGGAGGGTGCATCTCTGTTTTTTATGCCTGCTGTTTCATAAATAGCTTTAACCAAACGGTCGACGTCGGCGAAGGTGTTTAGCGCCTCAGGGCACTCTATCACACAATATGCCGCTGAGGTTCCTTACAAAAATGATCCATTCACGGCGAATCGACGCCCTATCAATGGACGCTGGATCAATAGAAGGCACAGAAATTCTGATGACCTAACGGCCAAGGATAAAGGATAGCAATTCCAAATCTACTATCGCAGCTATTGCTCGCAAAGGTAGACACAGAATTGCTAGGATCGAGTGGGGGGAGTCCCTCTAAAAGAGGAACACAAGGTTTCAAAACCTAAATGCAAAAAAATCCCCGACTGCCAAAGCAACCGGGGATCTTTTAAACGCTTTTGAAGATTAGGCTTCTGGAGCCGTCTCTGCAGTAGCTGCTGGTGCTTCAGGTGTAGTACCTTCATCGGACTGAGCTTCTTTGATCGACAACTTAACGCGACCACGGTTGTCAATTTCGAGAACCTTAACGCGAACAGTCTGACCTTCGCTCAGGTAATCAGTCACCTTAGCAACACGCTCTTGAGCAATCTGAGAGATATGTACCAGACCATCAGTACCCGGCATAAAGTTAACGAATGCGCCGAACTCAACGATACGTACAACCTTGCCTTCGTAGATAGTGCCCGGCTCTGGATCAGCAACGATGGCAGCAATTGCGTCCATAGCAGCGTTCAGGCCAGCAGTATCTTCAGAGTAAACCTTAACCGCACCATCATCAGTAATATCGATAGTTGAGTTGTGCTCTTCGCAAAGACCACGGATAGTCGCTCCACCCTTACCAATCACGTCACGGATCTTATCTGAATCAATCTGCATAACACCCATACGTGGAGCCGTGTCAGCAACTTCATCACGACCACTAGAAATTACCTTGTTCATCTCGTCAAGGATATACAAACGTGCCTGCATAGCCTGCTCAAGAGCAATTTCCATAATCTCTTCGGTGATACCTTCAATTTTGATATCCATCTGCAATGCAGTGATACCAGCAGCTGTACCAGCTACTTTAAAGTCCATATCGCCAAGGTGATCTTCATCGCCAAGAATATCGGTCAGTACTGCATAGCCTGAATCTTCTTTAACCAGACCCATAGCGATACCAGCAACTGGTGCTTTCAAAGGAACACCCGCATCCATCAGCGCCAAGCTTGAACCACAAACCGATGCCATAGAGCTTGAACCGTTAGATTCAGTGATCTCAGATACCACGCGCATGGCATATGGGAACTCTTCCGGAGAAGGCAGAACCGCATTGATACCACGACGGGCTAAACGGCCGTGACCTACTTCGCGACGGCTAGTGAAACCAATACGACCGGCTTCGCCTACTGAGTAGGGAGGGAAGTTGTAGTGCAACATAAACGGATCATCACGACGGCCTTCAAGGGCATCGATCATCTGTGCATCACGGGTAGAACCCAAAGTAGCAGCAACAATTGCCTGAGTCTCGCCACGGGTAAACAGTGAAGAACCGTGAACCTTAGGTAAGATGCCAACTTCAACGTCAATACCGCGAACAGTAGTAGTGTCACGTCCATCAATACGCGGCTCGCCACGGATGATGCGACCGCGAACAATGCTCTTCTCAAGCTTCTTGAACGAGTCTTTAATGTCTTCAGCAGTTGGGCCGCCTTCAACGATAAGCTGAGCATTGGCAAGATCGCGCAGAGCGTTAATCTTGACTACACGGGCTTGCTTATCAACTGTCTGGTAGGCTGCATCTAGATCAGCACCAACCAGATCGTTAAGCGCAGTTTTCAGGTCAGCGTTTTCAACTTCTGCAACCCAATCCCAACGTGGTTTGCCCACTTCAGCGGCCAGTTCAGCGATAACGCTGATAACAGACTGCATTTCTTGATGAGCGAAAAGTACGCCGCCCAACATGATGTCTTCTGAAAGCTCGCTAGCTTCAGATTCAACCATCAGTACTGCATCTTTAGTACCAGCAACAACCATATCCAGTGCTGAGTCAGCCAGTTCACTGTAAGTTGGGTTGAGCAGGTAGCCTTGCTCGTCGGTGTAACCAACGCGCGCGCCACCAACAGGACCGTTAAACGGAATCCCAGAGATAGATAGTGCAGCAGAGGTGCCGATCATGGCAGCAATATCCGGATCGATGTTTTTCTCAGCGGACATAACAGTACAGACAACCTGCACTTCATTTTTAAAGCCGTTGGGGAAAAGTGGACGAATCGGACGGTCAATCAAACGTGAGGTCAGTGTTTCTTTCTCATTTGGACGGCCTTCACGCTTGAAGAAACCACCGGGGATTTTACCCGCAGCATAGGCTTTCTCAATGTAGTGAACACCCAGTGGAAAGAAGTCCATGCCGGGCTTAGCTTCGCGTGCGCCAACAACTGTACAAAGAACAGAGGTGTCGTCGATTGAACATAATACTGCGCCGGTTGCCTGACGCGCGATGCGGCCGGTTTCCAGAGTGACGGTGTGATTACCGTATTGAAACTTTTTAATTAAAGGAGTCATATTTTACCTTGGTATATTTACCAGTTTGCGTCTTCGCACTGAGCCTTTTTACGCTGCTCGGGTTACTGATAGATACCCCTTAATAGCTCTTAATACATCAGGGATATACATCAGTAACTCGATCAACGAATCTATGGTCAGAGCTCCAACGGTTTAGTTAGCTGTTCGTCAAGACGCCCACCTGAAACTGAATAGCCCAGATAGACAAATGCGGCCCCTTTTGAGGGCCGCACCGAGAACAGTTATCGACGTAAACCAAGCTTCTTGATCAGCTGGCTGTAACGTTCAATATTCTTGCCCTTCAGATAGTCGAGCAATTTACGACGTTGATTAACCATGCGAATCAGGCCACGACGTGAATGGTGATCTTTTTTGTGATCGCCAAAGTGACCCTGCAACTTGTTGATGTTTACGGTTAGCAATGCGACCTGAACTTCAGGGGAACCTGTGTCATTTTCACAAGTTGCATGCTCGGATACGATTGCTGCTTTTTCTTCTGCACTCAGTGCCATGTTACTTTCTCCAATATGCGAATTAAAAAAATTCAGGATGCCCGCGCATATTTACAGACAACCTAACTTAGGTTCTTAGGCCGTTATGTCTCAACGACCAATCTTTTGGGGGCTATTCTGCCATCTTCGGTGACCGTGGCCACACCCAAAAACGCTCCGCCTTCGCGAAAGACGCGCACTATATCGCCTTCTTGCCCATTGCGAAAGGCCTCTCCCGACATTACTTCCTGACCCAACTGGAAGTAAGCGGCCACAGTTTCGCTCAATTCCACCGCCATACGGTCGGCAACGGCTATATCCATAGGCTTTAGAAGGTGGTCTAACTGCTCTGGTTCACAGATCTCACGCATCTCTTCGAGAGCTGCCAGAGTCAATGTTTCAGACTCACCAAAGGGCCCAGCCAAGGTGCGGTGCAGTGCACTGACATGGGCGCCGCAACCGAGCATCTGACCCAGGTCATCGGCTAGGGATCTTATATAGGTACCTTTACTACAGCGTACTTCAACATCCAGCTCAGCAATCACACCGGGTCTGAAGTCTAGAATATGATATTCGTAAATAGTGATACTACGGGGCGCACGCTCGACCTCTATACCCTGGCGGGCCAGCTTATACAGCGGCTGACCATTGTGCTTGAGCGCGGAGTACATGGAGGGAACCTGCTGTATATCGCCTCTAAAGGTCTCAACGGCCTGCTCGATTTGCTGCAGGGTAATATTGGAGGCATCAATGCGCGACACTTCGCCGCCATCAACATCACCGCTCTCGGTGCGCAGACCCAGGCTAAAGGTACTGCGATAACCTTTTTCCGCATCGAGTAAAAACTGACTAAACTTGGTCGCTTCGCCGAGACAGATTGGCAGCACGCCAGTGGCTAGGGGATCGAGACTACCGGTATGACCTGCTTTGTTCGCATCGAACAGACGGCGGACACGCTGAAGGACATGATTGGAGGATAATCCAAAGGGTTTATCGAGCAGGAAAACACCATTCACCGAACGGCCGCGGGTGCGCTTGCGAGCCAAACTTAGGCTTCCTCGCTATCCGACTCAAGGTCTTTTTGATCACTGTCTTGTTGGTCTGCATCATCTGCAGGCACCTCTTTCGAGATAGCCAGATCAATCAGCGCCGAAAGGTGCTGGCCGCGACGGCCGGTCTCGTCAAAGATAAAGTTTAACTTGGGGACAATGCGCAGCTGAATGCTGGCGCCGAGCAATTTACGCAGGTAACCGGATGCCCCGTTAAGGGCAGCCATGGCTTCGTCGATCTGATCTTGGTCACGCTCGCCGACAAAGTTAACGAACACTTTGCCATAGGCGAGATCGCGACTGATCTGCACTTCCGTAACATTGACCATGCCAACGCGAGGATCGCGAACTTCGCTGCGTATCAGTGTGGCTAACTCTTGTTGAACAGAGTCCGATACGCGTTCTGCGCGAGTAAATTCTCTTGGCATGTCAGTCCGTACTTATAGTGAGCGCTGTACCTGAGTGACGTCAAAGACTTCAATCAGATCGCCAGGCTTCACATCGTTATAGTTTTTCACACCGATACCACATTCCATACCGTTGCGAACTTCTTGAGCGTCATCTTTAAAGCGACGCAGAGATTCCAGCTCGCCTTCGTAGATAACGATATCGTCGCGCAGAACACGGATTGGCTTGCTGCGGAACACTGTGCCTTCGATAACCATACAGCCGGCAATAGCGCCAAACTTAGGTGAGCGGAAGACATCGCGCACTTCGGCGATACCAACAATATCTTCACGGGTCTCTGGGGCCAACATGCCTGACAGAGCCGACTTAACTTCGTCGAGAAGATTGTAGATAACGCTGTAGTAGCGCACTTCAATATTCTCTTTCTCGGCCAGGGCGCGAGCTGCACCGCCGGCACGAACATTAAAGCCGAGAACAATGGCGCCAGTAGTCAGGGCCAGGTTCATATCGGACTCAGTGATACCACCGACACCGGAGGCAACAATGTCCACTGCAACTTCGCTGGTGGCAAAATCATGCAGAGCAGAATTAATCGCCTCCAGAGAACCGCGTACATCGGTCTTAACAATCAGGTTGAGTTTGTTAACCTGATCGGCACCCATATCGGTAAACATGTTTTCGAGCTTGGCAGCCTGCTGACGAGACATACGCTCTTGACGAGCCTTAGTCTGACGCGTTTCAGCAATTTCTTTGGCTTTGCGCTCATCGGCAACTACGAAGAATTCATCGCCAGCTTTCGGCGCTTCGTCGAGGCCCAGTATCTCTACTGGAATCGATGGACCTGCTTCAAGGGTCGGCTTTTTGGCTTCGTCAGTCATGGCGCGAATCTTACCTACGCTCTCACCGGCTAGCATAAAGTCACCTTTGCGCAGCGTACCCTGCTGAACCAAGGCAGTAGCAATAACACCGCGGCCTTTATCAACTCGAGCTTCAACAATCACACCGCGAGCTGGCACATCAACTGGCGCGGTGAGTTCAAGTAGCTCAGATTGCAGCAGCACAGCTTCTAACAATTGATCAATGCCATCGCCAGTGTGAGCCGAGACTTTAATAAACTGCGTATCACCGCCCCACTCTTCAGGGATAACGTCTTTAGCGGCCAATTCATTGGTTACACGCTCGGGGTCAGCACCGTCTTTGTCCATCTTGTTGATGGCAATAACAATGGGAACACCAGCAGCTTTTGCATGCTGAATAGCTTCTTCAGTCTGTGGCATCACGCCATCATCCGCGGCAACAACCAAAATCACTACGTCGGTGGCCTGAGCTCCACGAGCACGCATCGCAGTAAATGCTGCGTGTCCCGGAGTATCGAGGAAGGTCACCATACCTTTGGGGGTATCTACGTGATAGGCACCAATATGCTGGGTAATACCGCCGGCTTCACCGGATGCAACGCGAGATTTTCTAATCTGATCGAGCAGCGAGGTCTTACCGTGGTCAACGTGACCCATAACGGTAACGATCGGTGCGCGGGACTCTTCAGTTCCTTCGCTTTTAATCTCAGCGAACTGCTTAGCCAGCTCATCTTCAACGCTTTCAATTTGCTCAACAACTGGCTGATGACCCAATTCTTCAACCACCAGGAAGGCAGTCTCTTGGTCAATCATTTCATTGATGGAGGCCATAACGCCCATCTTCATCAGCTGTCTAACTACCGGACCGGACTTGCTCAACATTCTCTGAGCCAGTTCGCCAACGGTAATCTCGTCTGGAATAGCAACTTCCAAGACTTTCTTTTCCGTAGGTCTTTGGAAGGTGTGCTTGTTATCAATTTTCAATGCAGCTGGCAGACCAGAACGCAGACGCGGAGACTTGCGTCGCGAGTCGTCCATATCATTCATTGCCAGACGGCCTTTCTTCTTGCCGCCCTTGCCTATTGGCTTTTTGGCTTTCTTGCCCACTTTATCATCTTCATCGGTGGGTGCGGCTTTACCGAAACGACGAGTCTTATCATGCACAGGCTCGCCTGCAGCAGCGGGCTTGGCTGCTGGAGCCGGCTTGCTGACCTTTTTCGCTTCCGCGACCTTGGCGGCAGCTGCAGCCTCGGCGGCTAAACGAGCAGCCTCTTCAACTTTAAACAGGGCCTCTGCTTCGATTTTGGCCTTGGCTTCTGCCGCGGCTTTGCGACGGGCGCCAATGGCGGCCAGACGCTGCAACTCTGGGTCAGCGTAGACTTTTGGCGCATCTGCAACTGGCTCAGGAGTGGGTTCTGGGGTCGGCTCTGGAATAACTTCGGCAACCGGCTCTGGAATAACTTCGGCAACCACTTCCGGCTCTGGCACAGCTACTGGTTCTGGCGCCACAACTGCAGCAATCTCTTCAACCAGTGCTGGCTCTTCAGCTTCCACCGGTGCCTGAAGCTCTTCGTCGCTGCGCTTAATGTAGGTACGCTTTTTGCGCACTTCAATATTGACCGTTTTGCGATTACCTGATTTCAAAGTGCTCAGGGTCTTGCGCTGCAAGACAATTTTCTTTGGCTCACGAGCGCTGTCGCCATGCAGACCTTTCAAGTAGGCCAGCAGCGTTTGTTTCTCTTCGTCAGATACCGAGGCACCTTCAGAAGTATGCGACAGTCCCGCCTCTTTCATTTGCGTGAGCAAACGTTCGACTGGTGCGCCTACGGTTTTTGCCAGTTCACTTACAGTAACTTCAGCCATCGGTTGTCCTCTATTACACCCCGATTAATTATTCACCTTGGTCTACAAACCAAGGAGCCCGTGCAGTCATAATTAACACTGCTGCGGTCTCTTCATCCATTCCATCTACTTCCATCAGATCGTCTACAGCCTGTTCGGCCAGATCTTCCATGGTGATAATACCTTTACTTGCAAGGGTATTAGCTAACGCGTCGTTCATACCTTCCATTGTCAGCAAATCTTCTGCTGGCTGGGCATTGGCCAACTGCTCTTCACTTGCCAAGGCCATGGTCAACAGGGCATCTTTGGCGCGGGCGCGCAGTTCGACAGCTATACCTTCATCGAAGCCGTCGATATCGATCATCTCTTCGAGGGGCACGTAGGCCACTTCTTCAAGACTGGTGAAACCTTCTTCAACCAAAACGATAGCCACATCTTCGTCAATATCCAACGCCGTCATCAGGTTCTCAACGACGTTTAATGATTCTTCCTGCTGCTTCTCTTGGGCCTGATCCATGGTCATCACGTTGATGGTCCAGCCAGTCAGCTCTGATGCAAGACGGACATTCTGACCGCCTTTACCAATTGCCTGAGCAAGATTCTCTTCGCTTACGGCAACATCCATAGAGTGGCTGTCTTCATCGACAACAATCGACTCTACTTCGGCTGGCGCCATGGCGTTGATCACTAGCTGGGCTGGGTTATCATCCCAGAGGATAATATCAATGCGCTCGTCGTCGAGGTCATTGGATACAGCTTGCACTCGAGCGCCGCGCATTCCTACACAGGCTCCAACAGGATCAATGCGGGCATCTTTACTTTTTACAGCGATCTTGGCGCGCTGACCTGGATCGCGGGCAGCACCCTTAATTTCGATAATACCTTCAGAAATTTCCGGCACTTCGATCTGAAACAATTGCACCAACATCTCTGAAGCGGCTCTTGAAACCAACAACTGAGGTCCGCGGGTATCATCGCGAATGCTGGTCAAAATCACTCGAGTGCGATCGTTAATACGGAAAATTTCACGGCCAACCAGTTCTTCGCGAGGCAACAGGCCTTCAGCGTTATCACCGAAGTCGACGATAATATGGTCGCGGGTTACTTTCTTAACGGTACCGTTCAACATCTCGCCGATACGGTTAACAAAACGGCTAATAATCAGCTCACGCTCTGCTTCACGTACTTTCTGAACAATAACCTGCTTGGCGGTCTGAGCTGCAATACGACCGAAGGCGATATTTTCTACCGCTTCTTCAAAGGTATCACCAACGGCTAGGGTCGGATCTTTTTCCTGAGCTTCTTCAGTAGTGAACTGGGTACCCAGTTCGGCCATGACATCGTCGGCCACAACATCCCACCAGCGGAAAGAGTCGTAGTCGCCTGTCTCACGGTCGATAACAACGCGAATATTCGCGCCTTCGTCGTAGCGCTTTTTGGTCGCCGTAGACAACGCCTGTTCGATCGCCTGAAAAATAATCTCCTGATCCACACCCTTTTCATTGGATACGGCTTCGGCGACCATTAAAATTTCTTTGCTCATTACTTAAACCTCACTTGATCAGAATCTAGGCACCACATTGGCCTTGTCAATTCCTTCAACCGGAAACAGATACTCTGTATCTGCCACCACCAAAATAATCTCGTCTCCATCGACACCGACTAGACGACCTTTAAAATTGCGTCTGCCATCGTAGGCAAACCGCAGTCTCAACGAGACATCTTCACCGATGTAACGCTCATACTGGCCCAACTCATAGAGTGGCCTGTCCATACCGGGAGAGGATACCTCTAAAACGTACTCTCCACTTATAGCATCTTCAACGTCGAGCACAGCACCAGATTGTCGGCTGACGCGCTCACAGTCTTCAACCGCTATGCCTTCTTCGCGATCTATATAGATACGCAGTAACTTGCGTTTGCCGCCAGATTCCATCTGGAGCCCCCAGAGCTCGCAGCCCAGAGCCTCTACAACCGGCTGCAGTAACGCTTTTAATGTGCTGTCGACCGCAGCCATTGACTTCTCCTGGCAAACAAAAAATGGGCCATAGGCCCATTTTTTAACTTCTAAAGAAAAGCCCCAAAATGGGGCTCCTCGATTTGCGCCGGACCCGACGCGAATATTGGCAGTGGAACCTGCTGTGCCAACTGCGGCGCAACGTCCTTCTCCACTTAGCTGCTACAAGCATAGACGACTTATTGTCGATCTACCTCAGCTTAAACTGTATCGATTATTTTCAAACTACCTCTGAAAATTGGTAGCGGGAGCTGGATTTGAACCAACTACCTTTGAGCGGCTGCGCCTCCGATACAAAAAGCGAGCCCGCCTCGGGCTTCTTAACTATGTCTACCAAATTTAATTGGTAGCGGGAGCTGGATTTGAACCAACGACCTTTGAGCGGCTGCGCCTCCGATACAAAGAGCGAGCCCGCCTCGGGCTTCTTAACTATGTCTACCAAATTTAATTGGTAGCGGGAGCTGGATTTGAACCAACGACCTTCGGGTTATGAGCCCGACGAGCTACCAGACTGCTCCATCCCGCACCGACACAACGGTTGACTTTAAAACCGCCCTCTCTTTAGAGGACGCGCATTATAGGTAGACCGCCGGGCAAGGTCAATAAACTATTGAGAAACAAACAGCTTTTTATTTACGGCTCTCCACCACCAGTTCATAGGCGGTCTGAATCTCTTGAGTTCGCTCAGTCGCGAGCTTGACCATATCCTCTGGCATACCCTGACCGATCAACTTATCCGGGTGATTGGCACTGATCAGTTTGCGATAAGCGCGCTTAATCTGGGCATCGGACTGGGAAGAATCCACGCCCAACGCGGTGTAAGCTGCCTGCAATTTGGCCGGAGAGCTTGCCTCCCGGAATCCACCACTGCCGCCAGACTGTTTGAACTGGGACTGGGCCTTGACCATGGCGATAAATTTATCGAACAGTGCCGGAGAAAAGCCCAGCCGCCCAGCAATCTTGCGCAGCACATCCTGCTCGGCTTGATGTAGCTCGCCGTCAGCGATGGCCAGGGAGACCAGATAATCCAGCAGCGCGCGCTTAAGATTGTTTTGTCGCCCGCAGACAGCCATAAAACTATCCATGGTGGCATCGATGGAAAAGCTATCTTGAGTGCCAGTCTTAAAAAGTTCGATGGCTTTTTTGCGATGGGGCGCATTTAGACCCATCTTGCCCATTAGCGCTTCGGCATGAGCGATTTCGGATTCGGAGACGCGACCATCGGCTTTTGCTAGGTGGCCCAGCAGACCAAAAACGGTCTCGAAGAAACGTTCTTTGACCTCGGCCTGCTGTTCTGGCGACATCGGGCGCAAACCACCGAGACCTTTATCAAATTGGTGGCCGATATAAACACCGATAAGCACACCCACTGGCCCCGCAACGGAGAGACCGAGAAGTCCGGCGATGATTTTTCCTGCGATCATATTTACTGCCTTTTACTATTCAGGGACAAGCCTTTAACCTGCAATTTATAGCTAGCAGGTAAAAGCTATCGGCAGCCATTGTACGTATTTATCAGCACTGGTTCGATCAATTGTGATTCTCGTCAGTCCCCGCTTAATTAAAAGCCCGACAGCTTGAGCCTGCCGCGGGTCAATCTCAGCAAGGCTAATAGTAGTAGCAACAATAATAGCGAGCTATCTGCGGGACCACCTAAAGGGCCGCCTGCTGCCACAGTGCAGCCGCCACCAGAGGAGCGTCGCACCTGAGTCGGTGCAGGGATGGGCGCGGGTGTGACGACTGGGGCTTCGACTGCTATGCCACTAAAGTTTGTCACTGTGCCGTCCACTAGGCCATCCATATCGTTGGCGCCGCCGTCCTCTATATAGAGCTGTAGGCAATTGGCTTCTAATACTAAGCCCTCTGTATAGAGATCACTGCCGGGCGCCGGACATGCGCCCTCCACCGCGAGGGCAGAAGAGATTGTATTAACGGCGTCGAGGGTGAAGTCCTGCCAGCCAATAGTCTCACCGAGAAACGTTCTAACCAGGGCATTCTCAGGGATACCTGGAGATAGGGGCAGTACCAGGTGGTAAGACGCAGCATCCTGATCGCCAGATAGCTGAAAATCAAACAGGCCTGCTGGGTAATCATTCTCTTCATCGGATTCACAGGGAGCCTCGCCTAACTGAGACTGGGTAATCCAAACGCCGCTTGCGCCCAGGGCAAAGGCACAGTCACCAAGGCGAATAGTATTGCCCATTGCGACCTGCATAATCTGGCTTGGATCTGAGCCCGCCGGAGCGAAATAGGTCTCGTCAATACTATCCAGATAGTCGGGAATACCATCACCATCGACATCACCAAAACCCTCATCGGCGTCGGATACACCATCACCATCGCTGTCGGTCGCGCTATCGAGATCAGGAGCTGAGGCCAACAGTCTAATTAGGGTATCTGCACTGCTCGACAGTACCGGCGTGCCATTATCGGAGACTGTGGCCGCGATAGACATGAGTTCCGAGACGAGCATACTAGGGTCAATAATCAGCTCGGCGCCATCAGCTGTGACTCCCATAAGATCAAGGGTATCCGCAGACCACTCCAGAGTATGGCTGTCATCAGGATTGAGGTCAGTATGGTTGGCGCTGACAGTGATCAATCCTCCATCAGCGGTTACCAGTCTGCCTTGACGGCCATCCTGGGTGACAATCAGTTCCAGCTCAGGGGCGATATTGCCCTCAACAATGGTTACGGTGCGCTCGGCAACCGCACCCAAGACCGCATTGTCAGGCTGATCCAAGGTGATCACCAAACTCTCGTCAGACTCAACTTCGCTATCTAGGGTAATACTCAGGGCTACCGCACCGACTGTACCCTGCTCAATAACCACCAGATTACTGGACATACTAAAGTCATCTGAGGTCACGGTGCCGTCAATCATAAGAGGTACTGTCACTGGATACTCAGGTGCAAGACCACTGAGCATCACCACCACATCGTGACCGCTGCCTTCGGCGACCCGTGCTGATGGGGCCAGACTGGCCAGGGGCAAAATCTTAACTACCTGAGTCTGATGAGTGCTATTGCCAGCGGCATCGGTGACTGACCAGACGATGTCGTGCCATCCAGATTCAAGGGGGCCTTCACTATTTGCCTCGGGAAACAACACACCGTCTTTATCATCCAAAGCCTGCGCCTGACCCAGATCCACGACGGTAAGGAAGCCAGTTGCTGCCACCATAATGTCGCTGGGAATCGTCAATTGCGGTGGCAACTCATCGCGAGTTGGATCTGTTCCGGCGAGAAATTCATCGAGATTACTGACGCCGTCGCCATCAAGATCCCCATCAGCATCGGATGGGTCGGTGGGATCAAAACCATTGTCAGTTTCATAGTCGTCGGGTAGACCATCGGAGTCGCTATCGATAATGACATCAACTGGCGGTGATTTGGTAAGGGCAATAATCTGCGCATCCAGACTATAACCGTAGGCCAGAGCCGAAGCGCTGAAATTCACAGTTGCTCCATCAAAGCCCGCCAACGCGGTAAAGGGCAAGCGCGCCAGTGGCGCAGGGAAAGCGACATCTAAAGGCCAACCGTCGGTAGACAGATCCGCCCAGGCGATCAGGAAATATTTATCCGTCGACAGATCATTGTCATAGTCGGCCTGATCATCCTTTAATTGATGGGCCTGCATGCCGGCACTCAAAACCTGATATGGCTCTCCGACACTCAGCTGGCTGCTGTTGAAATGAATACGTAAGCCGATGCCAGACAATAATGCACTGTCGGTGGCACTGTAAGAAATATCCAGATCAGTAGTTTGTCCAACGGCGATGTCGGATGGGAAAAAGGCGCCGGTTACAAATTGGGTTTGGGCGCTGCTGGCGCTAGCAATCAATGTGGCTAGGCAAAACGTAGTCATGAGTCGATTCAAAATAATATCCTTATAAGTAATCATCTTTCTTGATGATGCTAAACGTCCGTTTAATTCATATATGTATAGCTCATAACCCAACACCGGGCCAATGATTTTGCTATTCTAGAAAACAATTTAATGGTGGATCGCCAATGCGTCGTTTTTACATTGACCCTATATTTATAGGTTTATTGATTATCCCAATACCATTTTGGTTGTTTCTCAAAACCGACCATCTGCCATGGACAGGTGACCAATTCACTGCATTAATAACATTATCTCTGCTCTACCCTATTCTCGAAGAGCTTATATTTAGAGGCTATTTACAGCCCTGGTTTTACAGCAGATCCAACAGCGTATTACTTCATCTATCCTCTGCGAATATTTTTACCAGTATTATATTTTCCGCCAGCCACCTACTTAATCATTCGCCGCTTTGGGCTCTGTCAACAATGATTCCATCGCTGGTTTTCGGCTACAGCCTAGATCGGCACAAAACCCTTCTCGCCCCAATCGCATTACATGGCAGCTACAACCTCGGCTATTTTTTAACCTTCGGAATAAATTAATTTTTAATCTCGGTTGTCGCTAAAGCATTGTTGACATCGAAAAGAGCCTTTTGTATCCGCTTAAATTTTCTGCATAAATAACTATACATATCTGCATAATACTGATAGTTTAACCGGAAGTCTATTCATAAATGGATAAGTTTAGACGGCTAAACTAACAACCAGGAGATTTTCGTGATGAGCCAAATATCGCGTAACAGCAACACAGCACTGCCACTTCAAAACGGATCCATGATCCTCGCCCTTTGTATCAGCCTGCTGCTACCAGCAACCTTCAGCTACAGCCAAGATCAAATTCAACGCCCAGAAGACACCGCTCTTTTAGACATTGACGCCTCTGGAGACGTTAGCGCGCTAACTGACGGACTGCTGATCCTGAGATCATTATTTGGCTTTAGTGACGACTCTTTAACCAGCGATTTAGTCGAGGATTGCGAAAACTGTGATCCCACCACTATTAATAACTACGTTACCCAACTCAGCACGCTAACCCTTGCCGATCTAAAAAGCACTGGCCCACAGGGTGAGATTGGCCCCACGGGACTAGATGGTGCCGATGGCGTTCAAGGTCTTCAGGGTGAGGTAGGCCCTGCGGGAGCAGATGGGAATGACGGCGCACAGGGCGCAACTGGCCCCGCTGGCCCCGCTGGCCCCGCTGGAGCCACAGGCCCACAAGGCGAAGTCGGCCCAGCTGGTGCGGCAACTGAAGCAGGTCCTCAGGGTGAAACCGGTCCCGCAGGAATAGATGGTGTAGACGGAAGCAATGGTGCAGATGGTGCAGATGGTGCAGATGGTGCAGATGGTGCAGATGGTGCAGATGGTGCAGATGGTGCAGATGGTGCAGATGGTGCAGATGGTGCAGATGGTCAAGATGGCATCGACGGTGTAAACGGTACTAATGGTGCAGACGGAAGCG
>Ga0209198_1001234_pt1 | contig 20100 bp, 19 predicted proteins | sample COGITO_mtgs_1105_2_FD_184804 | JGI IMG/M metagenome (GOLD analysis project Ga0209198, IMG submission 184804) | Pelagic marine microbial communities from North Sea - COGITO_mtgs_110519 (SPAdes) (version 2) | ecosystem: Environmental > Aquatic > Marine > Epipelagic ...
AGATTATGGCGGCGCCAACTTTTTATTATGCTGAGGAATATCATCAGCAGTATCTAGCTAAGAATCCAGCAGGGTACTGCGGTCTCCGCGGCACTGGCATCAGCTGCGGCTAAACCTCCACCACCCAACTGTCATCTTGAGCGGAAGCAAAGCGCCCCTTTACTCTGGCAAGCACTGCGGGTCCGTATTAATTGCATACTATAAATCTCCCGCGAGCCTGAGGCTTGTAGCGCCCCACTATTGTTCAAATTTTGGCAGTTTTGCGAACAGAGCAGCTGATACGACCATAAAGACTGCGGCGGTAAATAAAGATCCCGTATAACTGCCAGTCACGTCACGAACCGCACCGAGAATCACTGGACTAAGGCCCGTCGCGATTAAGAATGTTGCGTATTGTCTGCCATAGATCTGGCCATAGGCATGTATGCCAAAATATCTGGCCACTAGATAGCCAATCAGATCAACTTCGGCCCCCACGGAAAACCCTATTACAAATGCAGCTGGTACTGCGACCGCGGAACCAAATAGTGCCAATGCCAAAACCCCTGAGATACAGGCGAAGAGAATGGCAATGGCCACCCGTGGCGCAAATATGCGGTCAACAGCAAAACCTACCAAGAGTCGGCCCAGTACAACGGCGATACCAATAACACCTGCAATTTTGGCCGCGGCATTTGTGGTGAAGCCGATCCCTAGCAGAATGGGTACAAAGTGAATCATCAATCCGCCAAGCCCTAGAGATAGGCAAAATATCGCCGCCATGATTGTCCAGTAGGTGCGGCTTGCCTTTGCAATTTTAAAGTCTCTGCTAGCCGCCTCTGTGTCGATATTCAATGGTGTTTTGGCGCCATTGAGACGAGATAGAACGGCAACGATGATTAATCCCACTACCAGAGTGAATGCGGCCATTGCAAAGTAAGCGCCTCGCCAGCCGAAGGATTCGATTGCGTTACTAATCAAAGTCGGCCCAAATGTGGCTGCCACACCTGCACCCGACAGAGCAATGCCAAGGGCCAAGCCCCGTTGTTTATTGAATACGGTATTGATCGCGCGGGTATACGCCAATGGTGATGATGCACTACCAAGTATGGCCTGCAGCATTGCCAGCATGACAAAGGTAGCAATAGACTGAACGAACATACCGAGCAATACATAGGCGAGTGACAGGCCCATCAGAGAAATCATAACCGGTATTACAAGGCCGTAGCGGTCAACAACTGAGCCGATAAAAGGCAATGCTGCAGCCAGAGCCAGGGTCGACCCCAGAATGCCTAGAGAGGCTTGAGCCCTTGTCCAACCAAAGTCGGCGATCCAGGCTTCGATAAATATGCCCTGGGTGTAAAAGGGCAGTGCGGAGACACCCACGCCGATCCCTGCAGCGCAAACCAATACTAATAGCCAATGCCGAGAAAACTCCCCACCACTGTTTTCATCATTAACCTTGAGGCTTTCTTGATTACTCATTTACATTACCGCCTTATAATTTTGTTTGAGATAACACCAATTTTTTCGACTTCAAGCTCGACAATGTCGCCATCGTTTAAAAAGCGCAGATGCTCAAGACCACAGCCCAAACCTACGGTACCCGAGCCAATCACTTCGCCGGGGTAAAGGGTCTCACTCTTGCTGATATGGGCGATCATGTCTGAGAACTTCCAGTGAATTGTGTTGCTGTTGTTGTCGCACCAGGTCTCTCCATTGACCCGAGCTTGCATGCGCAAGTTGTAAGGATTGTCGAGCTCATCTCTGGTCAGGATAACCGGCCCAAGAACAATTGAGTCATCAAAGTCTTTGCCTTTGGCTGGCCCCAACATGCCTGGTGACTCCAGCATTTGAGCATCTCGAGCTGAGAAGTCGTTAAAAATTGTGTATCCAAATATATGATCGTCAGCGTTATCTTCGCTGATGTCTCGTCCTTTTTTACCGATAACGCAGGCCATTTCTAATTCAAAATCCATAACATTGGAGTAGGCTGGCCACAGAATATCTTTGCCACTGGGTGCGACAGAAAAACGGTTTGCTTTGTAGTAGAGGGGTTGTTGATACCAGACCTCGGGCACCGCAAATCGGCCACTGGCGCGCAATTCCTCCTCAGCCTTCAGGGGGTCGTCCGCAGCCATGGCACTGAGCTTCATTGCGCTTTCAAAAGCATTTTTTAAATGCTCTTCAAAACCCAGGCAGTCACGTATTTGCGCTGGTAACGGGAGTGGTGCTAACCAATCTATCTGGTCAGCTGGTATTGTGACTGGGTTTGAAGCAAGCAGTACATAGGCGCGATCAAGGGCAGGTTGGCCTGCCTCAATAAACTGTTGCATTGAGGAAAAAGCGATCTCCTCTGGCGCAGCGGCGCTCAGATTGACGACTCCGGTGTCCGTCAAAACCCCTAGGTAGTCTGCGCCTTGCAGTTTGAACGTAAGTAACTTCATTGGTCTATCCCGCTATATGTTGAAGCTGTGCCCGATAAGTCAGGGTTGGCTCTCATTAGTCTTATTATTAGGCCAGTGAACTTAAATGACCGGCGGTCAGTATATAAATGACCAGCAGTCATTGCAATGTCGAATTAGTTGAAACGTTAATATAGTAGGGTCTGATCAACTGACCGTTTTCTCTACTTGCAATCGGCGCTCAAAACTAAAACAAAATTAGGAGTTAAATAGGATGTCCGTTTATATAATTGCCAGATTTAAAATTCATGATCGCAGTGAATATGATAAATACTCAGCGGGCTTCGCAGAGGTTTTTCAAAAGTTCGATGGCACGATGTTGAGTGTTGATGAAGACCCGACGGTATTGGCAGGTGAATGGGATGATACAAGATCGGTCATTATCGAGTTTCCATCAAAACAATCTGCCCTAGCCTGGATGACATCTGATGACTATCAAGCCATAGCCAAACATCGCAATGCCGGCAGCACAGCAAACTCGATACTCGTAAAGGCATTATAAGCTCAGAAAACCTAAACCTCGCTCGGTCTTCAGGCTTGCTTGTGGAAGGGGCCTTTTAAGACCGCGGTCAGCAGGGATGCTGGCCTCGAGACCACAGGTGAGCCTCCCAGCATCACCATTACAAAAAGCCGCCACCCAATTAAATGCACCAGCTAATAAAAACACAACTGCAGCCTAATCTGAAAGCCGAGCCCTCTCCGACTTAGGGTCCGCCAGCGGAATCGCCTTCAATAAATTTCTAGTATATTCCTGCTCAGGGTTGGCCCATAACTGCTCCGTATCACCCTGCTCAACCAACACACCACGGTGCATTACCAGCACCCGATCAGAGATATAGCGAACCACCGACAGATCATGGGAGATAAACATCATAGTTAGATTGTGCCGCTCAACTAAATCAAGAATCAGATCTAACACCTGAGCCTGAATCGTCACATCCAACGCCGACACCGGCTCATCAGCAATAATCAACTCCGGCTTAGTCGCAATCGCCCGACCAATCGCAATACGCTGCCGCTGCCCACCAGAAAATTCATGGGGATACTTGCGCATACTGGCCCGAGCCAGACCCACATCATCCATCAACTGCTGCACCTGCTGATCAATATTGTTGCTATTGGCAAGACCGTGGTACAGCAGAGGCTCGGCCAGAGTTTGATAGACCGTCATGCGCGGATTAAGCGACGCATAGGGGTCCTGAAAAATCATCTGCATACGCTGTCGCCAGGGCACCAGCTGAGATGAGCTTAACCCGCTGATAGGCGAGCCATTAAAACTAACGGAGCCAGACGTGATAGGCACCAGCTGAATAATAGAGCGGCCAATGGTAGATTTTCCCGAACCTGACTCACCAACCAAACCAAGAATCTCCCCCCGCTGAATCGACAGAGAAACATCATCCACCGCCTTCACCTGACGCTTCTCAGCGCGAGCAGCAGGACTGGAATAATCGTTAAAATAGGTTTTTAAATGACTGACCTCAATAAGAGGCAGACCCTCCTCAGCCCGGTTAGCCATAGTTTTGGCGCCCTCAGGAATCGCCGCCAGCAACCGCTTGGTATAGCTGTCACTGGTGCGATAAAAAACCGACTCAGTATCCGCAGCCTCTCGCACAGTGCCCTCGCACATCACAATCACATTGTCGGCAATACCAGCCACCACGCCCAGATCATGGCTGATAAAAATTACCGCCATATCGCGCTTCTGTTGCAGCTGTTTAATCAGCTCCAGAATCTGCGCCTGAATAGTCACATCCAGAGCCGTGGTGGGCTCATCGCAAATCAAAAGCCGCGGCTCATTGATCAGCGCCATTGCAATCATCACCCGCTGGCGCATACCGCCGGAAAACTCATGGGCGTAACAGTTAAAGCGGGCAGGAGCATCGACAATGCCCACCTCGTCCAGCAGTTCAACAGCCCGCTTGCTGGCATCCTCCCGACTTAGGCGGCGAGCCTTATCCGGGTGGTAGATCAACGGTTCAATCAGCTGCTCACCAATACTGATAAACGGATTTAGAGACGTCATGGGATCCTGAAAAATAATCGCGATATCATTGCCGCGGAAATGTTGCATGCGCTCCGGGCTGCAGCTCAGTAGATCCTCGCCATCAAACAGGGCATTGCCGCCTTCGATTTTGGCCGGAGGTTTGGGCAGCAGATCCAACAGACTGTAGCAGGTCACTGACTTGCCCGAGCCAGACTCACCGACAATGGCTAAGGTCTCGCCGCTGTCCACCGAGAAGCTGACATCATCCACAGCTTTGACCACACCATCTCTGGTGTGAAAGTAAATCTTGAGTCCATTGACATCGAGAAGGGCCATTGCGCAGTTCCTTTATTAGTCTTTCGACGTGCGCGGATCCAGAGCATCGCGCAGGCCGTCGCCAAGAAAATTCAGGGCAAACAGCGTAAGAGATAAAGTGACCCCAGGGAAGATTAGCAGCCAGGGATACTCCTCCATGGTTTCAACACCATAATTAATCAGCAGACCCCAAGAGCTCTCCGGCGGCTGAATACCCAGGCCCAGAAAACTTAAAAAAGCCTCCAGCAACATAACGCTGGGAATGGTTAAGGTGGTGTAGACAATCACCGGGCCCAAAGTATTGGGAATAATATGACGGCGGATAATAGTCCATTGGGACAGACCCAATGAATAGGCCGCCTCAACAAATTCCTGTTTGCGCAGACTCATTACCTGACTGCGCACAATGCGCGCCATGGTCAGCCATTCCACCGCACCAATAGCCAAAAATAGCAGCAGAATATTGCGCCCAAACACCACCATCAGAAGCACAATAAAAATCATAAAGGGCAGGGCGTACATAATATCGACAATACGCATCATCACCGCATCCACGCGACCGCCAACAAAACCGGCAATAGCGCCCCAGAGCACACCAATCACCAGAGCCACCGCAGTTGCGATAAAGCCCACCATAAGTGACACCCGACCACCGTACATAATGCGCGTCAGCATATCGCGGCCAAAGATATCCGTGCCCAGCCAATGTTCCAGACTGGGTGCTGTGGCGCCCAGCATTAGATTCTGTTCCTCATAACCATAGGGCGCGATCCAGGGTGTTAGTAGAGACACAATACAGAGCAGGGCGATCACTCCAAGACCAAACAGAGCGAGATAATTTTTGCTCAGTTTGATCCAGGCATCTCGCCACAAAGAGCTGCCTTTTTCTTCCATAGCTTGCAACCTATCCATTAGCTCTCTCCTCCCGCCTGCTGGCGCAGTTTAGGATTAAGCCACAGGGCAAGCATATCCGAGAGCAGATTAAACAGAATAATCAGCGTGGCAAAGAACACTGTCATACCCAAAATCATAGTGTAGTCGCGATTAAAGGCCGCTTGCACATAGAAGCGCCCCAGCCCCGGAATCTGGAAAATAGTCTCCACCACAAAGGAGCCGCCGAGCAGACCGGCAAAGGCAGGTCCCAAAAATGCCACCACCGGAATCAAGCCACCCCGCAGGGCGTGCTTAAAAATAATCAGCGGTTCGGACAGGCCTTTGGCCCTGGCAGTGCGAATGTAATCCTGAGATAGAACCTCGAGCATCCCGCCTCGAGACAGCCGTGCTATATAGGCAGCGTATCCTGTACCCAGAGTGATGGCCGGCAGAATTTTATCCCCGGGAATATCCCCCCAGCCGGAGACCGGCAGCCATTCCAGATGAATACCAAATACCAGAACCAGTATTGGCCCAAGCAAAAAAGAGGGCATGCAGATACCCAGCATGGCCGCCGACATGGGCAGATAGTCCTGCATAGTATTGGGGCGCATGGCAGCCAGCACACCGGCACTAATACCAATAATCAGCGCCACCAACATGGCATACATAGCCAGTTCCGCGGTGGCTGGCAGGCCCGCAGCAATCAGCTCATTGACCGTGCGCCCGGAATATTTAAAGGAAGGCCCAAGGTCCCCCCGCAGCACATCACCCAGATAGCTGACATATTGTTGCCACAGTGGCTGGTCGAGATTGTACTGGGCTTCCAGCGCGCGAATAACCTCTGGCGGTACCGCCTTATCTGCGGAGAAAGGGCCGCCCGGAGCACTGTGTACCAGAAAGAAAGTGGCGCTGATAACAATTAGCAATACAGGAATAGCCTGCAATAGACGGTTAAAGGCAAATCTAAGCATTATTGCTGGCCCCCATTGTCAGGCTCCAGATAGATTTCACTAAAGGACGGCTGGTTAAGAATATTGCCACTAAAATTCTTTACCGAAGGATCCACCAGATTGTTAGAAGTGTAAATATAAATAGGTATCACCGGCATATCCGCCAGCAGCATCTTCTCAGCCTGAGTAAAGATTTCCAGTCGCTCCTCCTGGGTTTAGCCTCCGGAGCATGTTTTAAAATCAACTCGTCATAGACTGGGTTACACCAGCCAGTGCGGTTATTGCCACCATTGCAGAGAAACATATCGAGAAAGTTATTGGGGTCAACATAGTCGCCAATCCAGCCTGCTCTGCCAATCTGATAATCCTTCATGCTGACGCTATTGAGATACACCTTCCATTCCTGGTTGAGCAATGTGACATCAATATTAAGATGCTTCTTCCACATCTGCTGAATGGCCACCGCCAGTTTGCGATGGCCCTCACTGGTGTTGTAGAGAATCTCGGTGCTGGGAAAGCCCTCGCCGTTAGGGTAGCCAGCATCCGCCAGCAGTTGTCGGGCAGCCTCAGGGTCAAAGCGCAAATCGCTCTCGGGGTAATAACCCATGGTGCCCGGTGGGGTGATGGCATAGGCAGGTATCTGACCGGCTTTAAGAATGCGCTGGGTAAGCTGATCCCGATCAATAGTCATACCCAGAGCCCGGCGCACTCGCTTATCCTGCAACTGTGGGGTCTCTACATTGATGCGATAAAAGTAGATACCCAGATAGGGATCGATACGCAGGGCAGGGTCGTTATTGCTCTGGTAGGTGGCAATCTTGTCCGCAGGCACACTGCCGCTGTAATGCAGTTGTCCGGCCCGGAACATGCGCTCTTCGGTAATCGCATTTTCAGTTGGGTAGTAGACAATTTCATTGAGGCGCACATTGTCAGCATTCCAGTAATAGGGGTTGCGCTCGACCACCACCCGGCGATTGATTTTCCAGTCCCGCAGTTGAAAGGCACCATTGCCAACAATATTGCCCTCGTAGGTCCAGCGGGTGCCGCGCTGGTCGGCGCTGCCAAATTTTTCCACGGTGGCCTGGTGCACCGGGTACAGGCTGTAATGATCCAGCAGCTGCAGAAAATAGGGGGTGGGGTTTTTTAAGGTCACCTGCAATGTCAGGTCGTCCAGCGCCTTGACCCCCACCTGCTCAAAGTCGCTGATCTCGCCCTCGTAATACTCTTTGGCATTCTCAATAGAGAAGTACATATAGGCATAGAGATTGCCCAGTGCTGGCTGCAATGCGCGCCACCAGGACCAGACATAGTCATGGGCATTGTGTGGGTCGCCATTGGACCAGCGGGCATTGTCCCGCAGGTGGAAGGTATAGACTCGGCCATCGTCGCTGATCTCCCAGGACTTGGCCACGCCCGGTCTGGGCTCAAGGGTTTTGCGATCTTTTAATACCAGCCCCTCCATCAGGGCAATAATAATTTTGTGCTCCGGCACACCAGTGGCGATATGGGGGTCCAGACTCTGGGGCTCGGTACCATTGCCCCAGTGCAATGTGCCAGTGCGGTTGCCTTTGGAGACATTGTTTTCCGAACTGCCGCAGCTGCCAAGCAGCAGGCTGCTTGTCAGGATCAGGATAATGGCGGAGAGTTGCGAGGCGGTTGAAACTGAGACCTGCGGTTTCATTAAATAAATATCCTTAATTATTGTTATGCCAATCAGCTGCGCAAGCTGGTCTACTCAGTGTAAACAAGCTGGCTGGGGATGTGAAGAATAAGCCCCATCCAGCGCCAGCGCGATAGTTTTTTGACCTCATATTGGCTGGGATGTTGCACTTGCTGCGCAAACCTCGGATAATCCCGCGCTTCGCTTTAATGGTGGCCCCCTTTGGTCCCCTCGCAACAGCCAGCCGCAAACCCCGCCAGGCCCGGAAGGGAGCAACGGTAGTGGTTACGCTGTGTGCCGAGGTGTGGCTATTGGGGGTCATCGCCATTAGCCCTTCCAGCGCTCCAGTTATCTCCCTATAATGAATGCTTTAAACCGAGCAGATGCAGCTATGAGTTATCAGGTTCTAGCCCGTAAATGGCGACCCCGTTCCTTTGCCGAAATGGCGGGGCAGGAGCATGTGCTGCAGGCATTGATCAATGCGCTGGATAATGACCGGTTGCACCATGCCTATCTGTTTACGGGCACCCGCGGTGTGGGCAAAACCACCATCGGACGTATTCTGTCGAAATGCCTGAATTGCGAGCAGGGTGTCAGCTCAGTGCCCTGTGGCACCTGCGCCAGCTGTGTTGAGATAAACGAAGGCCGGTTTATTGATCTGATTGAAGTGGATGCCGCATCCCGCACCGGTGTCGATGATATGCGCGACCTGCTGGATAATGTGCAGTACACGCCGTCCAGAGGTCGCTTTAAGATCTACCTGATCGACGAAGTGCATATGCTATCCAAGTCGAGCTTTGCTGCACTGCTAAAAACCCTTGAAGAACCACCGGCCCATGTAAAGTTTTTGTTTGCCACCACTGATCCGCAGAAGCTGCCCATTACAGTGCTGTCCCGCTGCCTGCAGTTTAATCTGAAAAACCTCAGTGCCGAGCGCATTACCCAGCATCTGCAGTTTGTGCTGGGAGAAGAGAAAGTACCTTTTGAAGAGGCGGCACTCTGGTCATTGGCGCGAGCTGCAGATGGCAGTATGCGGGACGCCCTGAGCCTTACCGATCAGGCCATAGGCCACGGCGGTGGGCAGATCAATGAGACTGAAGTGAGCTCAATGCTGGGCACTATCGAGCGCAGCTATGTGGTGGATATCTGTATGGCCCTGGCCAGCGGCACAGGGGCTGATGTACTGGCCGCCATTGCCCGCATGGCCGAGCAGGCACCGGATTATGATGCCGCTCTGGCTGACCTGCTGTCGATCTGGCATCAGGTAGCGATTTTGCAGACCGTGCCAGAGGCACTGGACAAAGGGGTTGCCCATTACTCCGAGCTGCTGGATCTGGCGGCGGTAACCAGCAAAGAAGATGTGCAGCTGATCTATCAGATCTGCCTGCTGGGTCGCAAAGATCTGCATCTGGCCGCAGATCTTAAATCTGGTTTTGAAATGGTACTGTTGCGCGCCCTGGCATTTCGTCCCGATGCCAATCCGCCCCTGCGACAGAACATAGAGGCAGACACTCCCCAGGAGGGGGAGCCACCAGCAAAAAAGCCTGAACCTGTAGCTGCTGTAGACGGCCCGGTAGCGGCCGAATCTGCCCCAGCTGCATCATCTCCCGCGCAACTGACCGCGGTGCAGAATATTGACTCCAATGCCGCAGTGGATATCACGCCTGCGGCGGCCCTTAATGAACAACCTCCAGAAGTTGCTCCACAACAAGCAGCCATAAAAAAAATATCGCTCCAGGATTTTACCCCCCACAATTGGATCGATATCCGCAAGCAACTCAGCATAGGAGCCTCGCTGGGAGAGATCGCTAGCCATTGCCTGTACCAAGGGCGGCAGGGCAGCCAGTTGCAGTTTCTTATCGACAGTGATGAGACCAGTCTCTACGACGCCGCCCATCAGCAGAGTCTAGCCGATGCCCTGTCCGATTATTTTGCCCAGCCCCTAAGCGTAGAGGTCAGCTTTGGTGTCGCAGAACAAGAGACACCCCGAGCGGTAGATATCCGCGAGAAATCCGAGCGTCTGGCCGAGGCCGTAGACGCTATTAACAGCGATCCATCGGTAATTAAATTTAAACAGCTATTTGATGGCACATTGGATGAGAAGTCCGTGCGGCCCATCGACTAAAACACTCGAGGAAAAAATGGATATCAACAATCTAATGAAACAGGCCCAGCAGATGCAGGAAAAGATGTCTGCCATGCAGGAGCAAGCGGCCAAAGCAGAGGTCACCGGAGAATCTGGCGCAGGTATGGTGCAGGTGGTGATGACAGGCCGTCACGACGTGCGCAAAGTCACTCTGGATCCCTCGCTGATGACTGAAGATAAAGAATTTCTTGAAGACCTGCTGGCCGCTGCCGTCAATGACGCGGTGCGCAAAGTAGAGGCCAAGAGCAAAGATGCTCTAAGTTCAATGACCGGTGGTATGGATCTTCCACCGGGTTTCAAAATGCCATTCTAAACCCTGGGCGGAATTATTTTTGTACGGAAATCTGATCGACCAATTAATTGATGCCCTGCGAGTGCTGCCCGGTGTGGGTGCCAAATCTGCCCAGCGCATGGCCCTGCAGTTGCTGGAGCGGGACAAGGTTGGCGCCAGCCGCCTGGCGGAGTCCATTCTTGAAGCGGTGGATAAAGTGGGCCGCTGCAATGACTGCCGTACATTGACTGAGCATGATATCTGCGGTATCTGCAGCAATAGTCGACGGCAGAACACACAGATCTGCGTGGTAGAAAATCCCGCCGATCTCTATGCTATTGAACAGGCCGGCAGTTTTCAGGGCAAATACTTTGTTTTGCTCGGCCACCTTTCTCCCATCGATGGCATTGGCCCCGAACAGCTGGGTATCGACCAGTTGCTTGAGCGGCTGCGCAATGATCAGGTCAGCGAACTGATTCTGGCCACCAACCTGACCGTTGAAGGTGAGGCCACAGCCCATTTTATTGCCGACAAAGCCAAGGCTCTGGGGGTGGCGGTTTCCCGTATTGCCTATGGTGTGCCCATGGGGGGTGAACTTGAATATGTGGATGGGGGAACCTTGAATATGGCACTGCAAAGCAGAAAGGCGCTGTAGATGAATCATTGGATTGACAGTAATGAAAAGCTACAGCAGATGTGTGATCAGCTGGCCAATGTGGGCAAGCTGGCAGTGGATACCGAGTTTATTCGCACCGACACCTTCTACCCAAAGATCGCGCTGATCCAGATTTCCGATGGCGAGCAATGCTGGCTGGTGGATGTGCTGGCGATTAGTCAGTTTGCGCCTCTTAAAGCGATGCTGGAAGATCAGTCCAAGCTGCTGATTTTTCATGCCTGCGCCGAAGATCTCGAGGTGCTGGAATATGCATTGGATATTTGCCCCGGGCGTATTTTTGATACCCAGATAGCAGCGGGCATTGTCAATATCGGGTACTGCATGGGCTATGCACGGCTGGTGGATTCCATGTTTCAGATCGAACTGGACAAGCAGGAAACCAGATCCGACTGGCTGGCACGGCCATTGACCCAGCGCCAGTTGGACTATGCGGCGGTTGATGTTGAGCACCTCCATGCCATGGAAACAATACTCAGCCAGTTGTTGGCGGAACAGCAGCGTCAGGAATGGTTTGCTGAAGAGACGGCAGCCCTGTTTACTCTGGTGGAAGGACGCAAGGATTATCAGAACTACTATCTGCGCTTAAAAGGCGCCTGGCGCCTGGGAGTCAAATCACTGACAGCCCTCAATCGACTCTGTGACTGGCGGGAAAATACCGCCAGAAAACTGAACAAGCCCCGCGCCCATATTATTAAAGACTCTGTGCTGCTGGAACTGGCCAAGCGCCTGCCGTCGGCCAGCCAGCAGCTCCAGGGTATAGAAGACTGGTATCCAAGATCGGTCAAGCGCCACGGGGATACCGTGCTGCAACAGATTGCCAAAGCCAGTACTGATACGCCAATGCCAGCAATGCCCCAGCCGCTGCCCAAGGCCATTGCCGGGTTGATGCGGGAAATGCGTACCTCGCTCACCGAGGTGGCCGAGTCTATGGCGATTCCTCAAGAATTTTTGTGTAACAAAAAAGAGCTCGAAGAAATTTTGCGCAGCTCAATGGAGGGCCAGTGCCAATGGCCTGTAAGATTGACCCAGGGATGGCGACAAGCCAGAGTACAACCCGCACTTCAGGCGGTGCTAAATGGCACTGAATTATTATGACTGCAAACTTAAACAACAAAATCCTCTGTGATATTTACAAGGGCGATAAAAAAGAAGAGATGTATCTCTATGTGCCCAAAAAGATTGGGCAGAATGAGTTGGGGGATATACCAGAGGCATTGCTGCAGAGCTTTGGTGAACTCACATTGGTGACGACCTTGGTATTAACTGAATCGAGAAAGCTGGCCCGGGCCGATATTCACAAGGTCATGGCGGAGCTTAATGAAACCGGGTTTTATCTGCAGATGCCGCCGGTTAAGTTTCCCCTTGACGAGCAGCAGAAGTAACTATTTATGACCCAGTTCTGGCAGACAAAAACCCTGGAGCAGATGAACACAGAGGAGTGGGAATTACTCTGTGATGGCTGTGCCAAATGCTGTCTGGTCAAACTGCAGGATATGGATAACGACGAGATTTTCTATACCAATGTCAGCTGCGAATTGCTCGATACTGAAAGCTGCAGGTGCAGCAATTATGACGGCCGTCACCAGGTGGTAGATGACTGCATAAAACTTGATAGAGAGAATATTCACTCATTGGCCTGGCTGCCAAAAAGCTGTTCCTATCGATTGATTGCCGCGGGCCAGGAACTGCCGGAATGGCATCATTTAATCAGTGGCTCCCGGGAGACCATCCATAGCTATGGGGTTTCATTGCAGGGGCAGATCGTGTCCGAACTCAATGTCAGTGATGACGATATAGAAGATCATATTATTAAGTGGGTTGATTAGCAGGTTGGTGAAATATGTATAGTGCAGAAAATTATTTATGGGGCTGGGTAGCTTATTCCGCAGGAGCCCTGTGCCTGCTGTTTTGTCTGTGGCTGCTGGTGCGCAAAATTGGCATCGCTGCCATTCGCCATATTATTTTACTGCTGGCCATTGTGGCGCTGTTTACACCAGTAACTGCCTACCGCGATGACCCCCATCTGGCCCCGGCCTTTTTTGTCAGCCTCTACGAAGGGCTGCTGGCCTCTGGTGACGATATGGGCTTTCAGCGTGGGCTGGCACCTATTATGGCCATTGGCGTTATCAGCATACTGTTTTATCTTATTAGCCGCCTGATTATCAGTCGTATCAGAAAACCCGGCAGCAAAGCTGCGCCAGAACAGACCCAGCAAGCAGAACAATAAAAACTAAACCCTTCCCAGGGAGCCAGCCATGAGTCAAAAAATAACTGCCAGCACCTTGCGCATTGGCAAGCGCTATCGCGCCGAGCGGGTGGATGATAACTACGATGCCATTGTGATTGGCTCTGGTATAGGAGGCTTAACCAGTGCCGCGCTGCTGAGCCAGATGGGCCAAAAAGTCCTGGTGCTGGAACAGCATTACACCGCCGGGGGCTTTACCCATGCCTACGAGCGCAATGGCTATGAGTGGGATGTAGGGGTGCACTATATCGGCGATATGGGGCGCAAGAGCACCGGCCGCGGACTGTTTGACTATATCAGCGGTGGCAAGCTGGAATGGGCGGAGATGGATCCTGTTTACGACCGCATTATTCTCGGTGACGAGCAGTTTGATTTTGTCTCCGGCAAAGAGAATTTTAAGGACAGCCTTAAACAGCAGTTTCCGGATGAAGCCGATGCCATTGACCAGTATGTGGAGTTGGTGCTTAAGACCGGCAAATTTATGGGCAATATCAGCCAGCTAAAAGCCATGCCCAATATGATGGGCAAGCTAATGTCACTGTCGAGCAAAAACAAATTGCCCGACTATGCATTGGACACTTCCTACAATGTGCTCAAGGGCCTGACCGACAATGAAAAGCTGATTGCCGTGCTGTGTGGCCAGTGGGGCGACCATGGTTGCCCACCCAAAGAATCAACCTTTCTGATGCATGCGCTGATTGCCGGACATTATTTTAATGGCGGTTTCTATCCTGTGGGTGGAGCCTCAAAAATTGCTGAAACTATTATTCCGCAAATTCAGGCCTCCGGTGGTGATGTATTTACCTACGCCGATGTGGAAGAAATTCTGGTGCAAAAGAATACTGCGGTCGGGGTAAAAATGGTCGACGGCCACTGTATTTATGCCCCCACTGTAATTAGCAATGCCGGGGTGGTGAATACCTTTTCCAGGCTGCTGCCCCAGCCAGTCAGTGACAAGCTGGGTTATGTGCAAAAGGCCACAGCCCTGGAGCGTTCCATGTCCCATGTGGGCATGTATATAGGCTTAAAAGGTACTGCAGAAGAGTTGCAGTTACCAAAAACCAATCTGTGGATCTATCTGGATCAGCACCATGATAAAAATGTTGCGGCCCTTAGGGCAGATCCCAATGCGCCACTGCCACTGGTCTATGTGTCCTTTCCCTCGGCCAAGGACCCGGATTTCCAGCGCCGCTATCCCGGCCGCTCCACCATTGAGATTGTCTCTGGCCCCTGCGACTACGAGCAGTACCGGCAATGGGCGGATAAAACCTGGGGCAAGCGCGGCGATGATTACGAGGCCCTAAAGCAGGATCTGTCCGACCGCATGCTGGCAGCACTGTGTAAGCAAATGCCCCATCTGGAGGGCAAAATAGATTATTCCGAGGTGTCGACACCATTGTCCACTAGCCATTTCTGCCGCTACGAGCATGGTCAGGCCTATGGTCTGGCCCATACCAAAGACCGCTTCGAACAGGATTGGCTAAAGCCAGCCACCAAGCTGCCCGGCCTGTATTTAACCGGCCAGGATGTGGTGAGCTGCGGTGTGGTGGGCGCGTTGATGTCGGGCATGATCACCGCCATGTCAGTGGTGGGCCTGCGCGGGGCCGGGGAACTGCTTAAGAAGATCAAATCCGGTGTGGTGATTTAATCTTCTTAAGATTGCCCTGTGTTTTGTCCTTTAGTGAATACCGTGCATATGCTTTCGCAGTATTGGCGAGATCAGCAACATAAAGATACCCACCCCACAGCCAATATAAAACAGAAAGGTAAATAGCTCGTTGTAACTAGCCAGTGCCGTGGCTGTATCAATGGTTTCAGTGGCGGCGTTATCTATGGCCGCGATTTTTGATAGCTGGGCAGCAACAAACTCGGAATAGGCCGTGGCCAGAAACCAGGTGCCCATCATCAGGCCAACAATACGCGGCACTGACAGCTTGGTTACTGCAGACAGGCCCACCGGGGAGAGGCACAACTCACCCATGGTATGCAGCAGATAGGCCAGTACCAGCCACCAGCCGATAACCAGACCAGTCTCATTGGTGTTGGCAGCGCCAATCATTAGAGCGCCAAAGCCCAGTCCGGCAAAGATAATACCCAGACCAAATTTCACCGGCGTACTGGGCTCCCAGCCGCGGCGGCCGAGCACAATCCAGGCTGAGGCAAACAATGGTGCCAGCAGAATAATAAAGGCCGCATTAAATGAACCATACTGGCTGGCGCTGAGATCCACTCCAAAAAGTGCCCGGTCGGTAACCCGGTCGGCAAACAATGTCATGGAGGCGGCAGACTGCTCAAACAGCGCCCAAAACACCACGGTAGAGAATATCAGCACCATCATTACAATCAGTCGGCCCCGCTCCACAGCATCGCATTTTTTCAGTACAAAAAAGATCAGCCAGGAGATAACCGCAAGGCTCAGACCATTGAGCAGCCACTCCACCCTGTGGCTGTGCTGAACCATATTCCAGATCAGAGCCACTGAGGCAATGGCGGCGAGATAGATCGCCCATTCTTTATTAACCCCAATCAATGAGGGCTGTTTGAGCAAGGCGGGATCATGGGGTTCCGCATGGCCCTGCAAATAGTTTTGGCCAGCCTGAAACACCAGTAGACCAAAGGCCATGCCAATGCCTGCGGCACCAAAGCCGTAGCCCCAGCCGTAGGTTTCACCCAGATAGCCGCACAGCAGGGTGGCAAACAGAGCCCCCATATTGATGCCCATATAAAAAATGGTAAAACCTGAGTCCCGGCGGGGGTCATTTTCCTCGTAGAGCTTGCCGACAATGGTGGAAATATTGGGTTTTAGAAAGCCAACCCCAATAATAATTAATGACAGGGACAGGTAGAAAACATCCAGAGCAGCATAGTCTCGAATCACGGTTTCACCCTCGACAAAGGCCTGCTGGCCCTCATAGGCCATGCCCAGATGGCCAAGTACCAGCAGGCAGCCACCAAAGGTCACAGATTTGCGCATACCCAGATAGCGGTCGGCCAGCAGTCCTCCAACCACCGGCATGGCATAGACCATAGCCGCATAGCTGGCCAGCACATCCAGGCCCATGGAGTCGGTAAACAGGTGATATTTAGTCAGGTATAACAGCAGCAGGTACTTCATGCCGTAGAAGGAAAAACGCTCCCAGAATTCGGTGGCAAAGCAGATATACAGCCCTTTCGGGTGGCCCATAAAGTCAGTTGAAGGTTGCGATACAGTGGTCATTTGCGCCCCAGTACTTATTGTTTTAGATGACCCTATGCTAACAGCGCAGGTTTTAGAGTGAAATGGTTTCCCGGTAAAAGAAAACTCTTTGGTCATATAAACTGCCAATATTCGCCATTTTGCCGGGCTAATCGGTATATTTTTATTAAAACAGTGCCCGGATTAGATTATTATGCGGTGCTAAACGCAACACTAACCCTATATAAGTGGATCTAAAGACTATGAAATTTACTGGTACTGATAACTATGTAGCCACAGAAGAGCTGCAGATGGCGGTAAATGCCGCAGTGACATTGCAGCGCCCGCTACTGATTAAAGGCGAGCCCGGCACAGGTAAAACACTGCTGGCGGAAGAAGTTGCCAAGTCTTTGGGTATGCCACTGCTGTCATGGCACATTAAGTCCACCACCAAGGCACAGCAGGGCCTGTATGAATATGATGCGGTATCCCGCCTGCGTGATTCCCAGCTGGGCAGCGACAAGGTCCATGATATTGCCAACTACATTAAGAAGGGCAAGCTGTGGGAAGCCTTTACCGCAGATGAGCAGGTGGTGCTCTTGATCGATGAGATCGATAAAGCGGATATTGAATTCCCCAATGACCTGCTGCTGGAATTGGACAAGATGGAGTTCCATGTTTATGAAACAGGCGAAACTATCAAGGCAGTGCAGCGCCCGATTGTAATTATTACCAGTAACAATGAAAAAGAACTGCCGGATGCATTTTTGCGTCGCTGCTTCTTCCACTTTATTAACTTCCCAGACCGCATGACCATGCAGCGCATTGTGGATGTGCATTTCCCCAAGATTAAAAAGACGTTGGTGGACGAGGCGCTGGATATTTTCTTTGATGTGCGCAAGATTCCCGGCCTCAAGAAAAAGCCTTCAACCTCCGAGCTGGTGGACTGGTTAAAACTGGTGATGTCCGATGATATCCCCGAAGATATTCTTACCAACCGCGACCCCACCAAAGCAATTCCGCCACTGTACGGTGCGCTGTTAAAGAATGAGCAGGATGTGCATCTGCTGGAGCGTCTGGCGTTTATGACCCGCCGCGCGGCGCAATAATAAGCTGCTGCCATGCTGATTAACTTTTTCTACACACTCAAGAAAGCCAAGGTACCGGTTTCCATCCGCGAGCTGCTGGATCTGCTCGATGCGATGGAAAATCGCCTCGCCTTTGGCTCGATCGATGATTTCTATCTGCTGGCCCGCACTGTGATGGTTAAGGATGAGAAGTTTTACGATCGCTTTGATAAAGCCTTTGGCGCCTATTTTAAAAACCTGGAAAATATCGATGGCATTATTGAAGCGCTGATTCCAGAAGACTGGTTGCGCCAGGAGTTTGAAAAGCATTTTACCGAAGAAGAAAAAGCCAAAATCGAAAGCCTGGGTGGACTGGAAAAGTTGATTGAGGAGTTTAAGAAACGCCTCGAAGAACAGAAAGAGCGCCATGAGGGCGGCAATAAATGGGTGGGTACCAATGGTACATCGCCCTTTGGTCACGGCGGTTTTAATCCCGAGGGCATCCGTATTGGCGGCCCCGGTGGCAAGGGTACAGCGGTCAAGGTCTGGGATGAGAGACAGTATCAGGATCTGGATGATTCCGTAGAAATCGGTACCCGCAATATCAAAGTGGCTCTGCGCCGTCTGCGCAAATTTGCCCGTGAAGGCTCAGCTGACCAGCTGGATCTGGATGACACCATTGGCAGCACAGCGCGCAACGCAGGTTATCTGGATATTAAAATGGTGCCAGAGCGACACAACGCGGTGAAGGTGTTGATCTTTTTTGATGTGGGCGGTTCCATGGACCCCTATGTGCGACTCTGTGAGGAGCTGTTTTCGGCGGCTAAGACTGAGTTTAAGCATCTAGAGTATTTTTATTTCCACAACTGCATGTACGACTATGTGTGGAAAGACAATCACCGCCGCCGTGAAGAGCAGATGTCGACTTTTGATCTGCTCAACAAATATTCCTCCGACTACAAGGTTATCTATGTGGGTGATGCCAGCATGGCACCCTACGAAGTGACCAGCCCTGGTGGCAGTGTTGAATACCACAATGAAGAGTCCGGTGCGGTGTGGATGCAGCGCATGGCAGAGACCTATGACAAGTTAATCTGGATCAACCCGGTGCAGGAAAAATACTGGGAGTACACCCCTTCAATCCAGATGCTCAAAGAGCTGGTTGAAGATAAGATGTTCCCCATGACGTTGGCTGGCCTTGAAAAAGGTATGGCACTGCTGTCGAGATAGGGTTTTCACAACAACAATAATTAAAATTTAGATGAGGCAATATGAAGGTTCAAGACGCGGTCAAACAAGCGCAAAAGAGGGCGGGACTATCTGCCAAGCAGCCGGATTTACCTGCCCAGTCCCTTCTTGAACTTTGGAATCAGGCAGTTACGGATTCCAATCAGAGCCCCGCATATACCTGCCTTGGCCAGACCCTGAGCTATGGCGAGGTAGACCAGCTGGCGCGACGTGTTGCCAGCCACTTCCAGAAACAACTCAAGCTGGTTCCCGGCGATCGTATTGCAGTGCAACTGCCCAATCTGATTCAGTATCCTGTGGTAGCAATCGCCGCCTGGAAACTGGGTCTGGTGGTGGTCAATACCAACCCCATGTATACGGTTCGAGAGCTGGTGCATCAGTTTAATGATGCCAATGTTAAAGCCGTGGTGGTGCTGGACACCTTCTATGAAACGCTAACCCAGGCACTGCCCAGCACCAATATCGAGCATGTGGTGGTCACTCGCCCCATAGATCTGCTGCCCCAGCCACGCCAGACCCTGCTCAAGGTTGCTATGACATTGCTGGGCAAGAGACCATCACTGCCCAAAGGCGACTGGATTGCATTCCCCAAACTGCTGACCGGCAGCAGCAACTACAGTGTCCATCGAGCCAAACTGGATGATATCACCGCGCTGCAGTATACCGGCGGCACCACCGGCGCCTCCAAAGGCGTGATGCTGACCCAGAAAACCATTATGTCCAATGTGGCCCAGTCACTGGATGTGATCTCCAATCTGGATAACCCGATTCAATATGCCACCACAGTGGCACCATTGCCCCTCTACCATATTTACGCCTTTTCTCTGTGCCTGGGATTGATGCCAGCGACCAGAGGACACAGTGTATTGATACCGGACCCACGCAATATTCCCCAGTTTGTCAGCGTGATCAAGAATATTAAATTTGATATTTTCTGCGGCCTTAACTCATTGTTTGTCGCCCTGATGCAGAACAGAGACTTTTTGCGACTGGACTTTTCCAACCTCAACCTAACCCTGTCGGGGGGCATGGCACTAATG
>Ga0209198_1001235_pt1 | contig 20100 bp, 18 predicted proteins | sample COGITO_mtgs_1105_2_FD_184804 | JGI IMG/M metagenome (GOLD analysis project Ga0209198, IMG submission 184804) | Pelagic marine microbial communities from North Sea - COGITO_mtgs_110519 (SPAdes) (version 2) | ecosystem: Environmental > Aquatic > Marine > Epipelagic ...
TGGAAAACCTATCATAAATATAATAAGAGCATATTTCATGGTAGGAGAATTTCAAATAGTAAAGAAATTTATTGTTAACTCAGATTGCTTTGATGATACTGAATTTGATTATCTGTTAAGAAATTGCTCCTGGGGATATGAAATTGATGCTACCAATATCAAATGGCAAAACGATAGCACATTTTTAATGACTGCCAAAACAAATAAAAATCAAAACATTGGCATGGAGCAATACTTGGGTAAGATTGTAAATGATACCGCAAAAATATTTTTATTTACCCAAAATAAGGAGAACCCTTTTGTGTTTTACAATAAAAATCCACCTGCGGAAATTCAATGTCAGATAGAATCACTAGCTAAAACAATTAATTTTGAGTATGATAGTACTATCCTTACTGTTGATTCCAAAATAAATTTAAAGACACTCCACAAATTAGTTTCAAAGTATTCAAATTTAAAATTTTCAATTAATGGTCACACAAGTAGTGAGGGATCAGACAAGCACAATATGAAATTAAGCCTTGATAGAGCAAAAGCAGTTCGATTGTTCCTTATCAATCTTGGTATAAACAAATCAAACCTTAAAACAAATGGCTTTGGGTCAACAACTCCCATATATCCAGATTCAAATATTGAGTTAAGATCAAAAAACAGAAGAGTTGAAATAATTATTTCGAATCAATGATTAAGCATATTTCTCTAGATTTCTGGAACACCTTAATGGTTTCCAATAAAATATTTTCAAAACATAGGTTAGATTTTTTTAAAAAAGAATTCTTCCAAAACATTTCAATTGAAGAATTAAGTATTCAAATTGAAACTATTGGAGATGAGTCTGACCTAATTAATATGAAAGAGGGAATTAGCATCCCAAGTGAGGTAATGTACCAAAGACTGTTTTCAAAATTTGATTTAGAAATTACCATTACACAAGCAGAAAAAATATATAATGACTTGGAGGTTTTGTTTTTGGACAATCCTCCAATCTCAATATATGATTTAGACGAATTGAAAAGATCTTTAAAAACCCTCAGAAATAGTGGGTATACAACTAATATAAGTAGCAATACTGCTTACATAAAAGGAAGAACATTAAAAAAAATATTTAACGATTATGATTTGTTAGATTATTTTGATTTTTTAATTTTTTCAGATGAAATTAATAGTTCAAAACCTTCTTCTAACTTTTTTAAAGAATTAGAAAGAAAATGCAAAAATTTAAATATTTCAAAAAACAGTATTTTACATCTTGGAGATAGTTTTGAAGCTGATGTAAAAGGTGCAGAAGCTTTCAAAATAAAAAGCAAATTAATTAATATTGATGAAAAAAAATTAATCCAATTATTAATAAGTTTAGAAAATTAAATGAACAAAATAAGCACATTAGCAACACATTATATTTCTGAAGAAAACAACTTTGGGTTCTCATCAAAAGAGTATAGTAAATTCAAATTTGGATCATCCAAAATTGGTCAATTATTTGGAGATGAATTATTTAAAAAATTAATTAATCAAAAAAACAGAGAAATAAGCTCCTACAAGAAAATATATGTTTTCACCAGTCCGTATGATTTTATTCCAACTGCAACAAACACAATGTTTGAATCTTTTTTTAATAAATTATCTAAACACCTAACTAGTAAATGTGTTGTTGAAAAAAGAAAAATACACAGAAATACGACCTATACCAACGATTATGGGTCTTTGAGCAAAGATCAAAGAATGAAATTAATATCTAATGATAGTTTTAATTTAAAAAATGATTTTGAGGGAAATGAGTTATTGATTTTTTTAGATGACATAAAAATAACTGGTTCACATGAGTTTGTTGTAAAAAAAACATTGAAAAAAAATAGAATAACTAATGATGTTTTCTTCATGTACCATGCAATTCTTAATAATAAAAATATTGATCCAATATTTGAAAATCTCCTCAACTACAGCTATGTTAAAGGCGTCAATGAAATATTAAAAATTTACAATAAGAGTGATTTTGTTTTAAACACAAGATTCACTAAATACATCTTACAATTAAGTGATGATGATATTAATTATTTTCTTTTATGTATTGATACAGATGGAATTGAAGCAATTATTATAGCTTCAAAGGGAAATAAATACAACAATATCCCTGAATATTATAAAAATTTAAAGAAAATTATTAAATTGCATAATAATTCAATGAAAACAAGTCATATAAATAGCTTTTAAAAAAAAATGAAAAAAATCTGGAGGCCATATTTTACAATAAGTCTACTTCTTTTACTAATGAGTTGTTCTTCTCAACCTACTAATGATGTAGAAAGCAATTATCAAGAAACTAAAAGTTTTGTTTCTTCTAAGGTCTATGATTTAGATAAATGGTTTGAATTAGATTCTATTTTTAACTCTAGTGTTTACAAGTTCAAGTCTAATGAATCTCAAATAAAGCCGGAATATATCAGTAAAGTTGATTCGATTTCTGCTAAGTACAATGACTTAACTAAAGAATTTTATAAAAATTATTTTTTAAACCAGGTTGACAAATTAAAATCACTGGTGAGCTCTATTGATTTTGACGACAAATTAAGTTACGAAAATTTTAATGACTTTTTTTCTAAGACAACTAAAGAGTTTTATGATTTAAATGAAAAAATCACACCAGAAACAAGAAAAGAAATTTCCGAAAAAATAGGCTCAGTATATGCAGAAGTTATTGAGAACAAGGCAGAAATTTTTAATGAAAATTTTAAAGCAGATTTTGAAGATTTTAAAAACCAAATGAAATCAACATTAGAAAACTTATTCAAATAATATGAAAACATACAACACAAAACCAAAATCACTAACAAGACTTCTTTTTGCTCCATTTTGTCTTCTTTTATTGTCCATCAACTTTATTGGCTGTGGTACAGGTGTACCTGAATGTGGCAATGAAACTACTATAGTAACAGGCGATGTTGATATAAACCATCCAGATTTTTCAGATATAATTGAAGGTTACAATGCCCAATATAATAGTGCTTCTAAGGCAAGCAACAATGAAATTAAAACCAATGTTTTTGTTGATTTGAGTGATGGCATAACAAAATTTGCTCTTGCAGACCAGAATAACAAAAATTTAGTAGAACAATTCTTTTTTGCAGTTCAAAATGAAGGTAATCTCAACTTTTACGAGCTAAGTAATGACAGTGTAATTAAATACAGTGATACCCAAGCATTATCTTACTTCACTAATACGGGTCATAAAGATACAAATGGAAACCTAAAACAAGGAGCCCCAATAGATAGAGCTTTTAATGTTATTGCTGGAGAGGATGATCTTGGAATTGTAATAACCGATGGTGAATTATATGACTCTCAGGCCAAACAGGTATCTATGAACCCTTGGGCAAGCGATGCTTTAAAACAATGGTTTGGAAAAAATGGTTCTCTTGAAATTATTTACACAGATTTCTCTGAATCAAATAGCGGGCAAAATTTTAACAAACACATGTACTTAATGGTGTTTATCCCTAACAATTACTCTGGAGACTTTATAGCTTCATTAAAAAAAGATTTAACTTCAAGTGGTGTGCAATACAAATCTGACACCTACAGCACCAACGTAAGTGGCCTGTATAACAGAGACTTATATCCTGACAAACAAACACCAGGTACGCTTCAATTAAATACTTATGGTGATACAGAGGGATACTTTTCTGACAATAATTTCGAATATATAAACCTAACAAATAGTGCAGAATTTAACACTTCCAGTCAAGGTATTGTTTATTACCTTAGAGATGTTGGAGATCAAGACGGCAAACCTTTCAACTTTCCAATTGTAGAAAAATTATTTATCGACTTAGAGGCAATTACTAACTACGATGTTGGTGAAGTTAAAATAAATGTATCTAATGTAACCGAAGATTTTAATAGATTTAAGAGAAACTATTATGCTTTAAAAAATAAACCTAGAATAGAAAAAGATGAAACTGGCAAAGATAGCCTTACAGATAATAATCATCTTGTTTTTGATGATTGTTCTCTTGTAGACATTGATGGTGACTACCCTTATGATACCCTCGAAAAAGTGTTAGAAGACACAAAAGATGATTACTCAAAAATGTTAAATCCAGATTATGCCTTTACTTCTCCAAAGGTAGATGGTAAACTAAATGACTTTATATTTATAGACAATGAGGCTGGAATGAATAACCAAGCAAACAATCAAAAATTTGAAACTGTTTTAAAATTTGATGAAAAATTTGATGCAGATACCAAAGGTTTTTATAGTGATAAAAACAATATTATAAAAATTGATATTATAGTGGAACAGGAAGACTTTAATCTTAAAACTATAAACCGTCAATCTTTAACTTGGGATAAAATTGATAGATCAGGAGTTGACAAAACTCTTTTTGTCTCACTAAGAAATGTATTAAACAACAATAAACCAAACTCTATACTCTACACCTACTACATAGAATTTGGTGCATTTGAATAATTAAAAATTAACTACTTAAAATTGTAACAACATGAACAACGCATTAACTATTTTATTATTTGTACAAAAAAAGATGAACCTAAGAGATATAGATGGTTTAATCACAAACACCTATATGTTTGCCGTAATAACTGCCATAGTAATGATTGGTATAGCTATTTTGGTTGCTTCAATGATTCAATTCCAGTCTGGAGCAAATCCTAAAGACAGAATGAAAAGGAAAATATGGTTTTGGATACTAGCCGTGCTTACTCCTGTAATTTTCTTCGTCTATAATTTATTTTTGGTATTACCAAACATTAAAGCAGGGCCAGCGATGAATAAGTTTTCTTTGCATAGTGGGCTATCTCCTGTTGTTGCATTTGCAGTTTTTGTAATATTAGGGATAGTAGTTTCTAAAATGTTCAAAAGAAAAAAAGTAGGTAACTGGTTTAATAAAGTTAATTAAGCATAAAAAAACATAAAATGTCGGAAGAAAAAAAGTGTTTTATAATTGGTATTGGAGGAACAGGGATGAGATGCCTGGAAACATTCACACACATGTGTGCAATGGGTCTTTACGATGGTATGGAATTCAATGTTTTAACCCTTGATACTGATTTTACAAATGGAAACAAGAACAGAACAGAAAATCTCATTAAAGATTATAACAACATCAAAAAGACTTCTGATAGCAATAATGGTACTGCTAGTAATGATAGTTTTTTTAGCGCAAAAATTAATTTATTTGAATTTGTAACCGATTACAACGCTAACGGTCGTAAAAGATTTTCTGAACTAACAAATCTAAAATCAGACAATGATGATTTTTCTGATAGTAAAATGTTAGCTGAATTATTTTTGAGCGAAGATGTGCAAAATTTTGATTTATCTCATGGATACAGAGCTCAAACGCATTTAGGTTCTTACCTAATGTATCATGCTATCACAGATCTAGCAAAAAGATTAAAAGCGGGTGTTGATATAAAAGATGGTGAAAAACAATTTGAAGAATTTTTAAATTTACTTTATAACGCTAAAGAAGATGCAAGAATTTTTGTGTTTGGATCTATTTTTGGAGGTACAGGCGCATCATCTATACCAGTTATTCCAAAAGCACTTAACGACGCGCTAGATATCTATGGTGACGGAAAAATGTCAATAGATAAAGGAGCCAAATTTGGTGCCACGCTTTTGTCTGAATATTTTAAATTTAAAAAACCTGCAGACTCCCAAAAATCTAACCGAGATAATGCGATTATTGCAGACAGCTCGTTTTTTACGTTGAATAGTCAAGCGGCCTTACAATTTTATCAATCTGACCCAACTGTTAAGAAAACCTATCAAAAAATGTATCATATTGGTTGGCCCATAGATGCTATTGATTATTCTAAAGGTAAAAACGAAAAAGAGACAATAACTGGAGGTGCAGCACAAAAAAACCAATGTCATATCACTGAGTTTATGTGTGGTTGTGCGGCATGGGACTTCTTCCATTCCGAAAGATTTTTGTCTGAAGCTGAATCTGTTTACTTATACAAATCTGTAAGGTTTGAAGATAACATCCTCAATTTCTCTAAAGATGATTTTATAGGAGATGGTAAAAATGGAGAGCTGTTTGGTAAAAAGTTTGGTAATTTTGTTGCTTTCATGCACTTAGTTCTTACCAAAAATGAAGGTGCACTAGGCCATGATGGAGTTAACCTTCTATTAAAGAGAATTGGCGAAGTAACGGATATATATTCAGCATTAGATCAACAATACACCTCATTACTTACAAAGTACTTCAGATCTTTCGGATATACAATTGATAATGGAGTGTTTGTTCCGGGTTGGTTATATCAAATAAAAAATTCTGTTCCTGGGAAGTTAGTTCTAGACTCAACTGCATATACCACTGTTCCAAAAGAACTAAAGAAATTGGATGCCGGTGAATTATTTACTGAAAAAGAACTTCATTGGAAATCTAAATTTATGGGAGGTTCATATGATCCTTTCATCTCAACATTAAAAGATGAAGACACACTACCATCATCTAATCAAAATGCCAATGTGACTCATGAAAAATTCATAGCACATATTTACAACTCAATTAATGCTTCAATAAACAATTAAATTATGTCTTTAATTTCACTTGTAATTAAATCAAAAGATACTCCGCCTCCAAAAGAGTATACTTGGGAGTCAATACAAAATATTACAAATTTTACAAAAAATATTCAAACTCAATCTGCTGGTGGAGACGGTGATTTAAGTAAACTTAGTTCTGTAATTTCTGGAATGCCTACCATCTTCGCAAGAGCAAACATGTTTCGTGTTGCTATGGAAAGTGTTAGTGACCCAGACCAGTCTAGTGAAGGCTTAATAGCCTTCTATGGCAGCTTAATTAACGAATGGAAGGGTTTAATCTCTTGTATTGCTTTAAATCCTGAGAAAATCTCTGTAAAAAGAGTTGAACTTAGTTATCAAGATGGACATAATAAGTCAACAGCAAAAAACATTTACAATATCCCAGGTTCGCTAGGAAATATTCTCTTCGAGAGAAAACCTCTATGGTCTGATCTTTCTGTAGATAATCCAATGCCTTTCATAGACATAATTAGTTATACAAAATCAGATGGTAAGAAGATTGTGATTGGAGGTACAAGCCCAGACAGTTTATTTTTTACTTCAGCATCTTATAACATGTCAGGAGAAAAAAGTAGTTACGTAAACTTATATAAATCTGGAGATAAAGAAATCGGTAAATTTAAAAACCCCATAGAAACTAAATCTTTTGACCCCCCGTCGATAAAAAAACTCCATAGTTACGTATCTTATTTAAAATCTAAGTTTTCAGATTTTACAAAATATTACACAGATAAAAACTTAAGTGAAATTGGGGTCAAAGAAGGATATCATGGCTGTATCATTGGATGTTTAGATAATTGGTTAGCAGAAATAAATGCGCTGATAGAAGAGAAAAAAATTCCATTTGACACCCCAGAAGTACCTCAAATAAATTTATTCAGTAAACCATTTTCAATAGTTGCAAATCACACTACTACAATTACTGCTTTGGACGGTATTGTATATGAGGATGGAGAAATCGAAGGAGGTATTGCCTTTGATCCAAGTGAATTACTATTGCCAAAGGAAACAAAAATAGCATGTGTAGATGATGACAGTAAAAAGGACTTTCTTAGTGGTAAGCCAATATTACTTCTTAAAGCTGAAGTAGATGGTGAACCTAATGAAATACGACACTTTTTACTCCCATTAACTCCAAAAGGAATCAAGGTATTTGGTAATAATTTATCAACAGTTCTAGGTATTGATGATAGTAAAAAAGTTGGAACTAGAATAAATGCCATATATAATCCTGACCAAGGAAAGTTGAAAGTGAATTTAAAAGTTCATAGTATACATAACAAACCTATTGGCGAGGTAGATGTTGAATACAAAACAACGTCTGATGATATTTTTGGGAAAGATATTTTAATTTGGCCGAATTTTGTTAGCCCTAAGTGGAAAAAATATTTTCTTTACTCTGAAATGCCGCATAATAGTCCAGAATGGAAGGCCATACCTTTTTCAATGGATATGAATAATAATAATCAAATGATTTGCGAAGAAGGTAATGAAGAAGAGCCTCTTTATTTAGCTAAAAATGGTGTTGAAACAAAGGGAGCTAAGCTTCTCATAGATTATTCAACGCAAAAAACATCAGGAAACAAATATGAATACGAAATATTTGAGTCTGATAATCCTTTTAAAGGTTTTAAAATATTAAATGAAAACAGCTTAGCAGGTTATGCGATTGTTGACTACGGAAAAGATATTAAAATCAAATCTGACATTGGAGACCTACAAGAGGCACATCTTGGAGTAGATTTTGGAAGTACAAACAGTGCTATTGCTTTTAGAAGAGGAGATTCTGGACAGGCAGAGGGTTATAAGTTTGAAAACAGAAGAATTTCATTATTTAATCCAGATGGTGATGAAAAAGACAATAATTTTAAACCAGCCGTAGAAGATGAAGTCTTCTTTTTTCAAAATGATGAAATTAAAAGTAATGAAATCAAATCTGTTTTGTCAATCCATGATAAAAACAGGCTAAAAGATGATAAAGGGCAAAATGATCTGGTAGCATTATCAAATGACTATGTGAAAGGAGGATTCCCTTGCTTTGAAAAAAATCTACCAATAGAAGATAGTAACAATAAAACTTATAAATTGAAATTCCAATCAATTGGTGAATCTACTTTAATTCACAATATGAAATGGGACTCGCAATCTAGTGGTCAAAAACTTGAAAGATCACATAGATCGGCATACTTAAAAAGTTTGATGTTACACTGCTATGCTGATCTATTCGATAAAGGATTGTATCCTAAAACATTAAAATGGGCCTACCCATCAGCGATGGGACAAAATTTGATTGGAGATTACAATCCAATTTGGAAGAGCCTAGAAGAAATTAATCCTTTAATAGAGGGCCATGTATTAGATGTTAAAAAAGCAAATGTTGCATTTGAGGCCAGTAAAGGTGAATCATGGGGTGGAGAATCTAAAAACCCTGGAGCTGATAGTAATGGATGGGGAAGTAATGATTCATCGGCGTCTAGTGGTTGGGGAAGTAGTGATAATGATTCATCTGGAGGATGGGGCAATGATCCTAGCCCATCAAAAACTCCATCTGCTAATAATGCAAATTCAAATTGGGGTGAGAAAAAGCCAAAAATTAAGCGTCAAAGTTCTAATTTAAAATATAATAATGAAGGGATCGAATTTGATTTCTCATTAGTTGATTCTGGTATTGCCATGACTGAATCTTGTGCAGTTGCAAATTACCTAGCAAATAAAGGAGTAAACACACAAGCTGATGCTTTAACTATATGTTTTGATATTGGAGGTAGTACTACAGATATTATTGTTTTGGGACAAATGGCTGGTCCAGAAGGCGAGAAACTATCAATGATTAAGCAAAGCTCTATTAGGTTTGCTGCCCAAAGAATATCTCAAGCAACTAAATTTAGTCCAAATTTTAATAAAGTATTGGTAGACTTTTTAAACAAAAAAAATATAAAGGTTGAAGGTATTAATAATGGTGGGGCTAATAAATATAATGAAAACACAGCACCCTATTATTTTGAACAATTAGTAGATAGATTGGATGGTAATGAATTTGAACAATTTTACCAATCTCTAGCAAGTGATTGTAAAGAGATGTTTAGTGTAAACTTATACGTTACAGGTCTTATTATTTATTATGCTGGTCAATTGGCTAAAAAGGTGAAACTTGAAATTGATAAATCACCAAATAAACCAACAGGATGGGGAAATCCAAAAATTCAACTTCAATTTACTGGGAAAGGATCACGTATTATGGATTGGTTTAAGGCCTACAACGTTAACATGAGTGAAAAGTATTATATGGATATGTTTATCAAAGGATTTGGTGGAATGGATCAAGCCAAACAACACCTAGGTGGTCCGCCAAGATTTCAAGCTAGAAACGAAGAAAATCTTTCAGATATTAAATATGAAGTAGCAAAAGGTTTGGCTGCTGATTCAACAACTACAGAACTTTACTTCACAAATGAACAACCTGTAGAAGTTCTTGGTGAAGAAGGATTTATTGTTTACGTAGGTAATGAAACACAAAAATTGTCGAGCGAAGATTCTATAACTGTTGATTATCTAGAAAATCTGGGAAGTGGTTTTACTTTCAAACCAGAAAACTCTAACAATCCTTGTCCAAAATTTACTGAGTTCGCGCAATTTTATTTCCAGGTAGCTACTGAGTTCTTTGGTTTAAAAGCCACCAAGGAGGATTTCATGAAAGGGATTCAGGACATGAATATTGTAGATTTCATAAAATTAATGCCAGAATACAGAGAAGCTAAGAAAAATACAAAAGGATTTGATTTTGTTGCTCCAATTATAGTTTTAGAAGGAATGAAATTCATGGAAAATGTTTTACTTAAGAAACTTTAGTAAAACAACTAATTTATGAGCACAGATGTATTTCTATTAATAGGTCGTAAAAAGCTTAAACTACTTTATTGTCAAAATAAAATAGATATAAGAGAATATGAGCATGAGAATGATGCTCATATTCCTTTTTATTTTTATTCTAATAATAGTGGTGATATCCTATTGGGTGAAAGTGCAAAAACTAAATATGAAAATCAAGATAAAAATGCACATTATGATTACTTCAAATTAATAAAAAATGTAACACAAAAATTTAATTTCATTGGGGGAGAACAAAAAATTGATAAGATAATTGTTAGAGCCGCAGAATATCTTATCAACGGTTTTTTAAAGAATGCATTATTTAGTGAAAAAGTAATCTATGATTTAAAAGATAAGCTAAATATTAGCTTAATCTTCTATAATGATGTAAGTGAAAATGAAATAACATTTGTAAACAGTATTTTTAAAAATGAAGGATATACCAAGATTAAATCCTTCTATTACAATTATTTGTTGTTGAATTTTCTAGATCAAAATAGAAAAATAGGAAGTTTCAATGGGTATATAATCTCAGATTCAATAGAAAATAATTTACATATCAATTATTTCGATAACCTAAGTAGAAAACAATATAAGACAAATGCTATAGGCAAAGATCTAGCAATAGATCCAAGAATAAAACTCCTTGGTGCAAGCATTATTAATATTGCAATTGAAAAAACAGGATCATTAGTAAACCCTAAAGATGAAATAAACAAACATGATGCAGTTTTTAAAAGAGCATACAGTCTTTACAATAAAAAAGCAGAGTTTAATATTCAAATTACTCTAAGTGATGGTGCATCATCTATAGTTAAAATTAAAAAAAATAGGATTGAAAAAAAGCTTACATATGCTAATGAGTTTACCAAAGATTTTAATTTTTTAGATCATTTTTATGAGAAAACTGGAGCACAACAAAGTGAAATGATATTTATACTTCACAAAAATATTCATTCAGAGAGTTTTTCAGATAAAATTAAATCAACTTACACGAACGTTTATCATTCAACAGAGTTATCATCAGAAATTTTTCAAATATTCTATAAGAACGAACAATGTGCAAACAATGGGAATTTAACATTAAGCAAACCAAAAAAGGCTGAAGCAACAGTCCAAAAAAATGAAATTAAAAAAGAGAATAAAACAGTAGCGAAAATTGTTAAAACAAAACCTGTTGGCACACCTGTAACAAAAGCTGTAAAAAAACCACCACCACCACCACCACCAAAGCCTTTAGGTAGAGTGAAACCCATTACAAAACAGGCAATCAGAAAAACACCACCACCACCACAACCAATAAAACCTTTAGGTAGAGTAAAACCCATTACAAAACAGGCAATAAAACCACCGCCACCACCAAAAGCGCCGCCTGGTATAAAATCTATGGGTAAAAAAAAGCCGGTGAAAAATAATGTTGTTAAATTACCACCGCCCTTGCCAAAAGGAGGAGTTAATTCAAAATCTAAAGGTCCCCCTCCTCTACCTGAAAAATAAAGGAATGCTAAAAAACATATTTGAAGTTTTATCAAATATTAATTACTTAAATAAAATATTATGTGTTTTTAATTCACACCTAATATTTTTTTATTATTAATGAAATGTTTGTATATTGAAATTTATTTAATATAATTCAAAACACAACTCAAAAAAGAATTAAATAAAAAATTAATAATGAGTATAAATTTAACTAAAAGCAGTAGCATAAGTTTAGAGAAAATAGCTCCTTCATTACAAAATATTCATGTTGGACTAGGTTGGGATGCAGAAGACTGTAATGGAAATGAAATAGATTGTGATGTTTCTCTTTTTATGATTGATGAAAATAATAAAATACCACAAGATGGCTTTTTTATATTTTATAATAATTTAAAAAGTGCTGATGGATCTGTGATACATCAAGGAGATAATAGAACTGGTGAAGGAGATGGAGATGATGAAGAGATTCATATAGATCTTTTAGAAGTCCATCCAGATATTGTTCAGATGATGTTTGTTGTTACTATCCATGATGCTGATACAAATAACCAAAACTTTGGTATGGTTGAAAATGCTTTTATTAGGGTTTTAAACAAAGAAAATAATGAAGAACTTTGTAGATATAACTTGAGTAACGAATTCAATGATGTGGACTCAGTTCAAATTGCAAGACTTTACAAGTACGATAATCAATGGCATTTTGAGGCCCTTGCAGATGGATATTCTGGAGGCCTTGGTGCCTTATTAGGGATTTATAACTAAAAACAAATATTACTAATTTAATTTTTATATTATGAGTGGATTTAATTTACAAAAAGGTAGTTCTTTCAATTTATCAAAAGAGGCACCAAGTTTAAAAGTAGCTGGAGTTGGTTTAGGATGGAATACTGAAGCAGACCTTGATGTATCCGCATTTTGCGTTGGAGAAGATGGCCATATACCTGAAATGTCAGATTTAGTATATTTTAATTCTGAATTAAAACAAGTGTTGGATGATGAAGATGCACCAAGACCATACTCAACAGATTGTGGTGTTTATGGAGCTATTGATGAATTAGAAGGGGATGAAGACAATGATGGGGATGATGAAGATATGTGGATTTATTTTGATCGTATTGCCGATCATATTAAAGAGGTGGTAATTGTAGTAACAATACATCAGGAGGGTGGTACCCACACAATGTTCAATGAAGTATCTGGCTGTTATGGTAGGATATGGGATCAAGAGACCGGTAAGGAGTTATGTAGATATACATTAGGTGACGAATTTGGCTCATTTGATGCTGTAGAGGTAGGAAAGTTTACAAGAGAAGGTAGTGGTTGGAATTTTACTGCAATAGGAAAAGGACATGAAGGAGGACTTATGTCTCTTATTAAAAAATATGCTTATAAATTTTAAATATGAGCTCCAAAAAGAAAGGAATGAATGACAAGGGTAAAAAAGACTCAGGTTTTTCAACGGAAAAGAAAGGCTCTGGATTCTCAACAGAAAAGAAAGACTCCGGGTTCTCAACAGAAAAGAAAGACTCCGGGTTCTCAACAGAAAAGAAAGACTCTGGATTCTCAACTGAGAAGAAAGATTCTGGATTCTCAACAGAAAAGAAAGACTCTGGATTCTCAACAGAGAAGAAAGACTCTGGATTCTCAACAGAGAAGCAAAGTAGCTTAAATATATCTAAAGGAGATGAATCATCTTCACCAGATACTAAAGGTTCCCAGGACTTATCTAATAACGAAGATTCTTCTTCCAAATCTAAGCAGAAAAAGAAAGCTAAAGCTGATGACACAACTTTAAAAAGCAAAGCTGCAAAAGATAAAGCAAAAGCTATAACAGCTACTCCAACTAAAAAAGAGGATGTTTCTTCACAACCTAATACAAATAAAGCTGGAGATAAAGATTCGAATTCAGGTGGAGGTAAAAAATCTGGAAAAGGTAAATACCTTATTGCTGCGATTTTAATTCTTCTACTGTGTTGGTATTTTATTCCAAGTGACCCAAATACTTCAGGTTCTGGTCTTGCTTCAGTAGAAGTTGTATCACAAGATGATGAAACTACATATGCAGATGCAGATGGAGATGGAATCTCTAATATTGATGAAGCAGCCATTGGAACTGACCCTAATAATCCAGACTCTGATGGTGATGGTCAAAACGATGGAAGCGAACAAAACTCAGGTTCTGATCCTAGTAATAGTGATTCTACATACGCTGATGCTGACGCAGACGGTATGAGTGATAGTTATGAAACAGATAATGGCTTTGACCCTAATGACTCTAGCGATGGAACTACAGACTCTGATGGAGACGGAATAACCAACGCTAATGAAGTTGCTATGGGTACAACCCAAAAAAGCGCAGACTCTGACGGTGATGGCCAAAACGATGGAAGCGAACAAAACTCAGGTTCTGATCCTAGTAATAGTGATTCTACATACGCTGATGCTGACGCAGACGGTATGAGTGATAGTTATGAAACAGCCAATGGCTTTGACCCTAATGACTCTAGCGATGCAGATACAGACTCTGATGGAGACGGAATAACCAACGCTAATGAAGTTGCTATGGGTACAAACCCTAAAAGCGCAGACTCTGACGGTGATGGCCAAAACGATGGAAGCGAGCAAAACTCTGGTTCAAATCCAAGTAATAGTTCATCTGCAGTTGCAGATGTTGATGCAGATAAAATATCTGTCACCCGTAAAGTAGCTGTGAGTTCTGATTCAGATAATACAGCCTCAGAAAACACTATAGATACAAATTCTGGAGCAAATGGAACTTCCCAAGTGGACACAAAAGACGATGGAAATACATCCAAGGATGGTATTATTAGTTCATTAACTTTTAGTTCAGGTGAAACGATATATAACTTTGCAACTAATAACTTTAAAATTGATGATAGCGACTCTACTCTAAATAGGTTATATAATGAGTTGTCTAATTCTTCAATCAAATTGAGAATTATTGGTTATACTGATAGTACGGGTGATGTTGATTTTAATGATAATTTATCAATAATAAGAGCAAAATCTGTTTACAATTTTTTAATTAGAAAAGGATACTCTTCAAGTCTTCTATCTTATGAAGGAATGGGTGAAAGTAAACCAATTGGTGATAATAAAACCAATAAAGGGAGACGACAAAATAGAAGAGTTGAACTAATAATTGAGAAATAATGGGACTTATAATACCATTTTTAATAATAGTTTTTTGTTGTATAGTTATATGGAAAGCTAGTGATGGATTTGAAACATCTTCTGAATATCTAGGTAGAAATATGTCTGAAGGAGTTAGAGGTGCCACAATTAATGCCATAGCAAGCTCAATGCCTGAATTATTCACCACTATTTTCTTTTTATGGTTTCTAAAAGATACTGATGGTTTCTCTGGAGGAATAGGAACAACAGCCGGAAGCGCAATTTTTAATGGAATGATTATTCCAGCCGTTGTAATTTTTGCTGTACTTTCTTCAAATGCTTCAACAAAAATTGAAGTCTCAAAAAAAGTCATATTAAGAGATGGTTTGTCGTTGATAATTGCTGAAGCAATTTTAATTCTATTAATTAGTGGAGACACACTTACGTGGTGGCATGGTTTAGTGCTTATGTTAACCTATGGTGCTTATATCACATACATGCTTACCTCAATGAAAAAAGTTGATAATGACGATGACGAAGATGATGACGATGAAATTGAGAGTGTTGGTTTCTTTAAAGGATTATTTACGCTAAACTTGGAAGGTCTTGTAATTGGTAATAAAGAAATTAACACCAGAAACTCTTGGCAACTTTTAATTTTGTCAATGTTAATTATAGGTTCTGCCTGTCTATTACTTGTAGTAGCTTGTGAATTTATTGGCTCAGATACATATACTTTTTTTGGATATGAATTTAATGGCCTGAATATTCCAATCATGTTTGTAGCCGTAATATTAGCCTCGGCAGCAACTAGTGTGCCAGATACTATAATATCTATTAGAGACGCTAAAAACGGCAACTACAACGATGCTGTAGCAAATGCACTGGGAAGCAATATCTTTGATATTTGTTTTGCCTTAGGTTTCCCTCTCTTTTTGTACTGCTTAATTTACGGACCTATTAACATGGATCCAACAGTTGTTGAATTTAGTAGTGAACTAAGAATATTATTACTGGTATTTACTATACTGGCTTTCTTTGTTTATTATATTGGAAAATATATGGGCAAAATAAAAGCTTTTATACTATTATCAATGTATATCTTATTTACAGCCTATATATGTGGAAGGTCTCTTGATGCATCTTGGGCACAAGAAATATCGGATGTATTAAGAAAAATTGCTAATCTTATTGCTTAGCTAAACCTTATCTATTAATAAAAAAAGGCAGGTATAAAACCTGCCTTTTTTTATTTTATGTAATTGCTTGAATTAATCTGGTTTATTCGACTTATTAGTCTATTCACTGAAACAATTTTACTACTATAATCGCTTGTTAATCTATTATATTGAGCAACTAATTCGTTAAATTGTGCTACCTCATCAGTATTTGTATTGTCTAATGAATTACGTTTTGTGTTAATTTCATTTTCCAAAGCATTAGTTGTGGATTCTATATCAGATAATTCAAAATTAAGATTAGTAATTTTTTCATAAATAATCCTTCCTTCTACAGTAGTGTTAAAATATCCTTTTCCGAATTTTTCCTTAATTAAAGAGTAGAAGTCTTTTAATTCATCATATCCAGAAATACCATAAGAAGAATTTGCGATGTCTACTTCTATAATCTTAGGTTCTTCATTTCTAATATCTACATTATCGGCAAATTTTTCAGGAATATTTCCAATAGGGTTATTACCAGTAGCTTCAATGAAAATATATCCATCTTTATATGCGTCTGTATTTTCATCAACCTTTAAGCCCACAGCCATGTGCTGTCCTTCTTCATATATAAATAAACAGGTTTGGTATCCAGCATGGCTTAATAATTTTGCTAATAAAATAGACTTATCATCGCAATCACCTGTTTTATTAAAGAGTGTCTCCACAGTAAACTTTGCTTCTTTTGCATAATGGTCATAAGGAATCGATTGTACAAAAGCTACAAGAAGTTGTGCTAGGTCGTAATCTTTTCTGCCCGGACTTTCAGAAATTGCGTTTACTATAGTATTTAATACATCTTCATCATAGGAATCATAAACAAATGTATCATACTGATCTTGTCTCATACCCATCCCAGAGTCATATTGATTATTTTTTGAATTTTGTGATACATCTTCAAAAAGACTTTTCTCAATGTCAAAAGTTAAATTATAAGTAGATTTAAATAAAGTGAAATTAAAGGTTAACTCTTTGCCAAAGCCTTCATTTTTATCAATGACAAAATATTCTTCCTCAATAGGTAATTCAGGAACAAAAAAGTCTTCTACTCTAGAGGTAGTGCAGGAGCTCAAAATAATTGATAAAAATAAATAAATTCTTGTTTTAAGTGACATAATCGATTTTTTTATTAATTTAGATAAAAATTACAACATGGGTTTAAACATAGCAGCCTTAATATTTTTATTGCTTGGTTTTTTTCTTTTTTTCAAGGGAGGTGTTTCAACACAAAAGAAAGACAAACGATATAAAAAGGGTATTAAACACAATACAAATATAAAATTTATTATATTATTGATAAGTGGAATAATCTGTTTTTATATCTCTTACAAAATATTTGATGTAATATGAAAACATATAAATTCATTTTGTTATTGATACTATTTGTTTCTTGTAAAAACCCTAAAGATCAATTTTTAGATGATTTTGGTTTATTCATTAATGACACTGAAGCTAACTATGATCAATACACAGATACTGAATTCAAGATTTTAGAAATAAATTTCATTGAATTCAAGGAGCAAGAAACAGAACTAAAAGATTATTTTTCTGAATCTGAAAAAAAAAGAATAAAAGAATATCACAATAGGTTTAGAAAAGTGAAAATAAAAAGAGATCCTCTAAACAATCTATTAGAAATATTTAATTAGGTTTAAATAAAGTATTTATTTCTTCAAAAACACAAAGAAAAAAATCCTACAGTGAGTTTTAACAGACTATGTAACGATATACACAATGGTCTGAAAAAGGCCAACTTAATCCATCGTATTTACCCATAATTCATTATTTAATGTTATTAACCTTTTTTTCACTTCTGTTATAACACCATTTTTAATTTTCCAATAGTGTTTTTTCTTACATTTATGTTATCAACATATTGTAATTCTGCTTATGATTTTTATAATTTTTATTGACAAATATACTATTGTGAAAAGGTAGTTTTACGTTAACATAAATTACCTGCAAAAAAGTTAATAGTAAGGAATCGTGATCGCACTTTCGATTTATTGTATTATTATTTATATTTGAAAATATGTATTTTAATAAGATAGCCAAAGATTCTAATAACGGATTGAAACGAAAAATTTCATCACGAAGGGAAAAAATATTCATTTCAGTAGAAATGTTCGAGAATTTATCTAAAAAATATTTTAATAATGTTTCCCTAAGCTCAAAACTTACCATTAAATACGAAGAAGAAGATAAAGATAATTTAATATTTGTTTTAAGATATCATTATCAATACTGGATTGAAATAAACAAAGATTTGATACAAATATTTTCTTCATTTCCTAAAGTATTTGAAATCATTAAAGAGGTAAATAAATCAAACCACCTACACACTCCCAAAACATTTAAAAAGGGAGAAAAAATGTATTTTAATTCAAATGGATATTCTTCTTGTAATTGGTTAAAAGGCATACCTCTTTGGGACACTAAAAATGAAGAATTAAATAAAGGTTTAATTCCTAGTTGTCAAATAAATTACGATTACATTAGGGTTATTAGTTAAGTCTTGGGAGTTTAAAACTAAATTCCCATTCAAAATAAAAGGATTTTCTAAATTAAAAAAACTACCTAATCATAATTAGCTCTTTATCTAATAATTTGATTTGATAATTTGAAATATTTTTTGAATTATAATAATTTAAAATTTTAAATTTATATCTAGTTTTTTGCCCCATATTTCTTGATGTTTTATAATCAGATACACAGTATAAAACTCCATTCTTGTCAACATCACTAATCAATAATTGATGAAAAAAAGATGATTTAATGAAAGTTTTTAACTCAAAATTTTCTGTTTTAAAATACTTTACTCTTTGTTTAATTAATTCAACTTCACTAATTTCAAAAGTCTTTATTATTTCTTTTTGCGTAGGTGGATACCAGTCTAATTTTCCAATTAAATTGATGTTATCTTCAAGAAAATAAATTTTAATGATTTTTTTTAATAAATCTGAATCAAAACTCATATTTGTTGATTTTTAAGTGAATAATTTGAGAGCTCAGGTTTTAAATTGATAAAAAACTTGGTGTAAAATATTTAATATTAATTATATTTTTATTTTTAAATAGTTTAAAATTATCCCCCAATTTTTGAAGTTTTCAGATCCAAAATGCAACCACTCCCCTTTAAACTCAGAAGCTCCGTTAAATCTTCTGTCGTCAATTAAATAATCTCCAATCAGTAAGTGTTTGTGATGAGATAAAATTAATCTTTTTCTAACCAATTTTTCATTAAAGTATTTAGCAACCCACAATCTTTTATGCATCCATGCCTCTGGATTATCCCAAGGGGCTGTTGACAAAAAATAAACATCAAAGTCTTTGTGGTTTATTAGCATATTTACCGATTCTACAGCATCGACAATAGGTTCTAAATTTTCATAAACTCCTGGCAATTTATCAGGCCTACCGACATAGGGCGTAATAGTAGATAACATATGGTTTTTTCTGCCTTTTTCAAAATCAGCAACCACTCCATCTAGGTCAATGTATATTATCTTCATATATTGAAATAAAAATTTATATTGTATTTTGCAATATATTGAAATTTTCAATAGTTTGGCGTTTTAGTATTTAGATTCTCAGCCAATAACTTTTATAATTTTTAAATGAAATATTCAAAAATCGTAATTAATCCTAATAAATCCTGCCCAAAATAGTTCGATTTCACACCCTTTAGCCCTACTAAACAGGACAAACTCATATTTTTTGAGATTTGTCCCTTTTTATTTTCATCTAATTTCTTGTCTATATGTAAGATATACCTCAGCACATCATTGGTTCTTGTAGTTCGACATTTTTTTCCGTCAA
>Ga0209198_1001241_pt1 | contig 19992 bp, 10 predicted proteins | sample COGITO_mtgs_1105_2_FD_184804 | JGI IMG/M metagenome (GOLD analysis project Ga0209198, IMG submission 184804) | Pelagic marine microbial communities from North Sea - COGITO_mtgs_110519 (SPAdes) (version 2) | ecosystem: Environmental > Aquatic > Marine > Epipelagic ...
GGGTACAGGTTTGGGGGTTCTGCGCGCGAACGCAGAGCAGGACCTCTCGGAGAGTTTTGCGATCCTGCCACCGGCCGTCCGGGCTCGCGCCCGTGAGAAAACAGTGCTCGTGCTGAGTAAGGCGAATTCACGTTCTACCGTGCACCGCCCCGCCTATTTGGATTACATAGGGGTTAAGAAATTTGATGCACAAGGAAATGTAATCGGAGAACGGCGATTCCTGGGACTTTTCGCGGCACGCGCATACACCGATAGCGTTACTGAGATTCCTGTCCTGCGCTCGAAATACCACAGGGTTGAAAAACAACTCGACTACGTCGCGGGGTCACATAGTGCCAAAGACCTCGAAGCATTCCTTGACACCTATCCACGCGACGAACTTTTTCAAATTGATGTGGATCCGCTTGCTCAAATTGCGAAATCTGTGCTCCATCTTCAAGAGCGCCGCCAAACTAAACTTTATGTTCGGTACGACCCTTATGAAAGATTTGTTTCCTCGCTGGTGTATTTCCCTCGCGACCGTTACACGACTGCATTGCGTCTTCGACTTGAAGCAATTTTGCGTGATGCGTTTGGGGGCATCCACGTTGACTACACGGCGCGGGTGAGCGAATCGGTGTTGGCTCGCCTGCACTATGTAATCCACGTACCAAGTGGTGCTGAAATTCTTCGACCCGAACTGGCCGAACTGGAAGCACGGCTGACGATCGCAACTCGTACCTGGATGGACGAATACCAGTCCCTGATACTAGGGAGTGGAAATTCAGAACTCATTCCCATTTATGTCGACGCGTTCCCTGAAAGCTACAAGGAAGACTTTGATCCAAGCGTTGGGGTTTCAGATTCCCGCATTATAGAAACACTTGAGCCCGGTGAGTTGGCTCTAGATCTCTATGCGCCCGTTGTCACTGACTCGCGGGAGCTTCGATTCAAAGTGATCCGGGTTGGCCCGGCTATGCCACTCACCAAAATCCTCCCGATCTTAGAACGACTCGGCGTGGAAGTTCTAGACGAACACCCGTACGAAATCACCCGAAAGGATCGGGCATCCGCATGGATTCTTGACTTCGGGCTGGTTCTTCCCAGTGGCGAAATTTTTTGCGCGGATACACTTTTTGTCCGCTTCGAAGCGGCATTTGAGGCCGCTTGGCACCGGCAGATTGAGAGTGATTCATTTAACTCTTTGGTCACTCGAGCCGGGTTGACCTGGCAGGACGCCCGCTTAATCCGCGCCTATGCGCGATATATGCGTCAGATCGGTTCGACTTTTGGCCAGGGGTATATCGAAATGGTGATTGTAGAAAATGCCGAAATCACCAGGCTTCTTATTGAGTTTTTCAGGGTGAGATTTGACCCCAAATTTAGGGGAGACCGTGAGGCTGAATCTGGGACTGCACGCGAGCAGTTCGAATCTGCACTCGCAATGGTGCCGTCGCTTGATCACGACCGGATTTTGCGACTTTTCTGGTCACTGATCGAGGCAACAATGCGTACCAACTATTACACGGAAACTTCGACCGTGGCCTTTAAGTTAATTCCGAGCCTGATCGCGGACATGCCGTTACCGCGACCCGCCCACGAAATTTGGGTGTACTCACCACGGGTTGAAGGCGTGCACTTGCGTTTTGGGGCAGTTTCTCGCGGTGGATTGCGATGGAGTGACCGACGGGAAGACTTCCGTACGGAGATTCTCGGATTAGTGAAAGCCCAGGAAGTGAAGAATGCTGTGATCGTACCCGTCGGCGCAAAAGGAGGGTTTTTTGCCAAGCATCTCCCTGACCCCGCCCTGGACAGGGAAGCCTGGATGGCGGAAGGCAAGAGTTCCTATCAGGACTTTGTCCGCGCACTGCTCTCTGTGACGGACAATATTGTCGAAGGGGTTGTGATTGCACCGGTTAACGTTGTCTGTCATGACCCCGACGATCCGTACTTGGTGGTTGCGGCCGACAAAGGTACAGCGAGTTTCTCGGACCTCGCGAACGCGATTGCTATTGAAGAAAACTTTTGGCTGGGAGACGCGTTTGCATCTGGTGGTTCAGCCGGGTACGACCATAAGGACATGGCGATTACCGCTCGAGGGGCATGGGAGTCTGTTAAGCGTCACTTTTTCGAGATGGAAATTGACACCCAACGGCAGGAGTTCACGGTCGTTGGGATCGGCGATATGAGTGGTGACGTTTTTGGTAACGGCATGCTGCTCAGCGAGCATATTCAACTCGTAGCCGCATTTGACCATCGTCATATTTTCCTTGACCCAAACCCAAATGCAGCGTCGAGCTTTGCAGAGCGCACACGCCTTGCAGCTCTTTCGCGCAGCTCTTGGGTGGATTACAACACTGAGTTGATTTCAGCCGGAGGTGGTGTTTTCCCAAGGAGCGCTAAAACAATTGTGCTGACCCAGGAGGCTAAAGACGCTCTGGATTTCGATACGGAGGCCGATACGTGCACGCCGGATCTGTTAATCAATGCGATATTGAAAGCTCGCGTTGATCTGTTGTGGAATGGAGGAATCGGCACATACGTCAAGGCGAGCACCGAAACCAATGTTGACGTCGGCGACAAAGCCAATGACCCCATCCGGGTCGACGGCAGCGATCTGCGGGTTCACGTGATTGGTGAGGGAGGCAATCTTGGGTTGACCCAATTAGGTCGCGTTGAAGCAGCTCGAGGCGGCGTGCGACTCAACACTGACGCGATCGACAACTCAGCAGGGGTTGATACCTCCGACCATGAAGTTAATCTAAAGATTCTCTTAGCTCCCCTTGTTCGCGACGGATCAATCACACTGGCGAAGCGGGACGAACTGCTGCACAGCATGACGGATGCCGTGTCAGATTTAGTGCTAGCCGACAACATCAATCAGAATGTCGTGCTTTCTAATGCTCGCGCCGGAGCAGTCAGGCTCGTTACGGTGCATCAGCGCATGATGCGTGATCTTGAGCGTAAGGAGTTGCTCAATCGCGCAATTGAGTTCTTGCCAGACGACGCTGAATTGGATACCAGACGATCTGCCGGGGAGGGGTTGACTTCGCCTGAACTTGCAGTGCTGTTGGCCTACGCGAAAATTGAAGTGACCAAAGAGCTCAATGCTGTCGCACTCGGAGCGCACGCATGGTGTGATCAGATCGTCATCGACTACTTTCCTCAAGTCATTCGGCAACGTTTTCACGCAGAGATTTTGACGCATTCACTTCGCGCTGAAATTGCGAACACTGTGTTGGCTAACGAGTTGATTAATATCGGTGGGGTCACCTTTGTTTTCCGCGCAATCGAGGAGACCGGTGCTAGTACAGTCGAGGTTGTTAAGGCGGCCTATGCGGCGATGCAAGTCTTTGGAATTCCTGCCCTATGGCACGGGATCAACACACTTCCAGAGAATGTTTCTGCGCGGGCTCGGACGGCACTTCACCTTGAAGTGCGCCGGCTATTGGATCGTTCAGCCCGGTGGTTCTTACAGAATCGCGGTTCGGGTATTGATATCGACTCGGAAATTGCAGGCTTTGCCCAGAGTGTTCGAGAGTTCTCGGGTGGAGTTCCCAAAGCGCTTCGTGGGCAAGAGTCCGAGAGATTTGAAAGGCTCTCGCAACGGTTCATTGACGCCGGTTCACCCAAGGAAATTGCTGACCAAGCCGCGAGTGGCCTCGATGTGTTCTCGCTGCTCGATATCACCGAATTGTCGCGCGCACTTGATGCTGACATGACCGAGGTTATTGAATTGTATTTCGAGTTGTCGGAGCATTTTGACGTGGATCAACTGCTCGTGCGCATCACGGGGCTGCCCCGGGGTGACCGTTGGACCGCATTGGCACGGCAGGCCCTGCGATCTGACCTGTATTCGGTGATTGCCGAGTTAACGGGCGGGGTGTACGCGGCGACCGAAAGTGGTAGTGCGACCGGTCGAATCTCGCGGTGGGAGGAGAAGCGAGCGGAAGGTGTCGCTCGTACCCGCTCAACTCTCGATGAAATTCTCCAAGTCGAGGACATTGACCTTGCAACACTCTCGGTTGGTTTGCGAGTCCTGCGGAACTTGGTGGCTCAAGCGACATGAGTATGCCATTAGATCCGTTGTCCCAACGCAGGTATAGCAGGCATATATCAATGGAGCAGGTAGGTGAATTGGGGCAACACAAGCTCGGTAAGGCGCGCGTGCTTGTGGTGGGTGCGGGCGGACTGGGTTCACCGGCATTGTTGTACTTAGCTGCCGCAGGCGTGGGCACGATTGGAATCATTGAGTTTGATGTCGTGGAGCTGAGCAATTTGCAGCGACAGATCATTCACACGGAATCAACAATAGGTAGTTCCAAGGTTGCGTCTGCGGAAGCGGCAATGAAGAATCTCAACAGTTCCATTGGTATTGAAGTTTTTGACACACCTATTGGACGAGACAATGCTCGCGAAATAGTGAGTCAATTCGATCTGGTTGTGGACGGCTCAGATAATTTCGCAACCCGGTATTTACTCAATGACGCCTGTTTTCTCGAGGGCAAGCCATATGTGTGGGGATCGGTGCTGCGCTTTGACGGACAGGTCAGCGTTTTCGGGTGGGCCGAGGGGCCGTGCTATCGCTGTGTGTACCCAATTCCACCTGAGCCGGGAACGGTTCCCAACTGCGCAGATGCTGGTGTATTCGGTGCAATTTGTGGAGTGATTGGTTCGATGCAGGTGAGCGAAGCACTCAAAATAATTCTGGGCGTGGGCGATGTCCTCAGCGGCCGGATTGCGATTTTTGACGCGTTAAATGCCAGTGTGGAACATGTTATGGTCGCACGCGACCCGGGTTGTTCGCTGTGCGGAGATACGCCCACCATCACCGAATTGGTGGATTACGTTGCACTGTGTTCTGGTAACCAACCGGGCGAGCGTATCGACAGAAGCGAATTGGTTGCGTTGCTTAAAGCACGGGCGCGTGGCGAGGCCGCCTTCGAGTTGATTGATATCCGTGAAGAATACGAACTGATTCATGGTTTGATTCCCGGTTCGGTCAACCGTCCATTGTCAACATTTGATGTAGAAAGCTTCGGCATCGCAGCACACAGCGACCCGAGCATTACGGGCGAAATCATTCTGTACTGCCAGGCTGGTGTCCGTTCCGAGTATCTCTTGCGAGAGCTCGCCGCACGAGGATTTTCACAGGTGCGGCATTACGGCGGCGGTTATATCGATTGGGTGGCAGGAGCAGGTTAGAGCAAGTTCTTTTTGGTTAAGTAATTAAACGACCAGTATCCTGGCAGGGTTGGTAGCCAGAAAGTCAACAATCGGTAGAGCAGCACGGCTGAGACAGCAAGACCCGCGTCTAGACCGGCGGCGGTCAGTCCGGCTGCCAGTGCCGCTTCAACCGCACCGAGTCCACCCGGAGTGGGCGCTGCCTGACCAATTGTTGCGCCAGCAAGATAGACCACTGCGACAACCGCAATGCTAAGACTTCCATCAAATGCTTGAACGCACGCATAGAGCACCCCAACGTACGCCAGGTTTAGTAACAGGATGCCGCCGATTCCTTCGAGGAGTTTTGTAGGTCGTTGGGCGATCGTGACCATGCGAGGGACAACTTCTTTGATCAACGGCCCGATCCTTTTGCTGATCAACCGTCGCACAGCGGAAACTGCAAGGAGCGCCAACAGGATCACCGCAACCGCAGCGACGCCAACGACTGCCCATATCGGTGGATCAAACGTGAAGTCGGCTTGTGTACCTGCGGCGATACCGAAAGCGAGCAGCAGGCCAATGTGCGTTGCGAAAGCCGCGACCTGTGAGACCCCAACACTTGCGGCCGCAAGAGCCGGGTGCAGACCGGATTTTTGCAGGTAGCGAACATTTATCGCGATTGCACCCAGCGCCGGTGGAGAGACCAACGTTGCGAAGTCTCCGGCAACCTGTGCTAGCACTGTGCGACCAAATGACAACTTTTCCGGAACGAAACCCGATAGTGACCATGCCGCGCCCGCGTAGGTGATCAAACTGAATCCAAATGCTCCCAGCACCCATGACCAATTTGCGGTACTAAACAGGTTACCTAGATCGACCGAAGTGAGTTGTGAAAGCAATACGTATCCGGCAATTGTTCCGACCACAATCATGACAAGGGTGCGCGGTTTGATTCGCTGGAACTGGATCTGTTCCGTGTCAGCATCAGGGCGAAGTTCAACAATTGCATCACGCAAGGCGATGATCATGCCTTTATGTTTGCGAAGTGCTTTGCGGGTCCCCGGTGAAAGTGCCACTGGTTGTAGCGCTGGTAGCGCGCGGGCAATTGCGTCACTGCCGAGCACTCGCCGAGCCGAAGAAACACTGCGTTCAACCGAGGTCAGCATGGCAAGTGAACATAAGAGTTCGGCCAGATCCAAGCGGATCGCTACGTCACTTGCAGCAATGGACCCTTGGTCGGTGCCCAACAGCCACGTGCTGTTTTCAGGCCCGCGCAGTAAATGTCTGCTAGAAAGCGCGCGGTGACTCATCTGGTGTTCGTGCAGTGTTCGGATCGCCCGCCAAGCGCTGTCGAGCTCGGTATCAGTGATATCGGTTAATTCGTTAAATGGTGTACCGGGGATCTGTTGGTACACCAATGCCACCGAGTCTGGGCCAACTTCAGTGGCTAAGAGAAGTCGAGGTACAGGTGCACCGGCAGCCTGAGCCGCGTAGGCAACCAAGGCCGCATGTTCAACCGCTTTGCGCAGGTTGAAGGCCCCTTTACCCGGCTCATCGCGCAACCGAAGGCTGGTCCAGGCGGCATTTACCAGCCCGGCCCCTTCTAAGTCTCGGTCCAAAATGGTGATGCGGAGGGGATCGCCATTTCGTGTGATCGCGCTGTAGCGGCGTCCCCGGCTAGTGAGGTTGGGTATCCACCACGTTCCATAGCGGCAGCGACCGCGGCGCCGCTGGGTCTGGTGGTTGAGGTGCCCAGTGCATAACGGGTAAGTAGTCCGATTGCCCAACCAACGGCGAGAGAAAATCCAATACCCGCGAGTGCGATTCCTGAACTCAAGAGCGTTACCAAGATCAGCGAGACCATGACGACGCTGGAGAGCACGTTCCAAGGGCGGCGACTCATAAGTCGAGCAACAGTGATGAAGGCCAAGATACCGCCGAGAATCGGCGCGGTGGAACCATTCGCACTGCTGGTTGAACCTGCCATAGCTATGAGGAGTCGAGGGCTGTCCAATCCACCAATCACGATTGACACAATCGATAGAACCGTGACCGCCAAGAAGAGGGCCACCAGGGAATCAAATAACTGGCGAAGCCTTCGGCGCACAATCAAACTGATTGATCCAGCAATAGGAAGTCCCAATGAGCCGATTCCGCCAACTACATTTAGTGCCAAAACGACGAGTGATGGTAAAAGGGCAACTCCACCTTCAATATCGGTATCGAGGCCGGCCGTGGTGCTAGTTGCAAAGTAGCCCAAAGCGATTGTTCCTAAAACAAGTGAGATTGCCACGGCAAATCGAGCTAGGTCAAGTGGGCGACGAATTCGTTTCTTAATAGCGCCGTCATAAATAATTGGAGGGTTTACGCCATTGTTTGGGGCCGGCGCTTTCGTGGATTCAGTCGGGATGTAAGGAATGGGACCGGCCAAGGTGAACTCAGTTTCAATTGCTGAATCCGAGTCGGGCGCCACTAGGTAATCGTGTCACAGTGGGGTAATTGTCAGTGCAGCATGGTATTCATAGCTCATGCGAGCGGAGGCGACCTGGGAACTCAACTGGGAACTCAACAGTGAGCAACCCATGGCCCCATCGATTCACGTCAACCCTGCCCAGCAGGCCGTGATCGATCTGCTTTCGGGGAGAAATTTGGTTCTCGGTTCGGCAGGGGCAGGGAAAACCACCACACTCATCAGTTCGGTCGAGCAGCGACTCCGAGAAGGAGTGCCGGCCCGAGAGATTCTCGTCCTCACCTACGGGAAGTCCGCGGTCCGCGAATTCAAGGAAAGCCTTGCTGCTCGTACGTCGGGAATTGTTCTTCCATATATCGGAACTTTTCACGCTCTCGCATACTTAATCGTGATGGGGTCAGTGTCCACTTCTAATCTTGAGCGACCAGAGTTGCCCAGGTTGCTTTCTGGTGCGGAAGAAGAAGCGAGAATCCGGCAACTGATCGCCGGTGTGCTGGCAGATCACACGAGTTCCGGGGCGGGAATCGAGTGGCCCTCCTCGTTGCGGGGTGCTGCCAAGACCCAAAGTTTCGCCCGTGAAGTGCGCAATGTGATCGCGCGACTCAAGGAATTGCAGTTAACCGGGGCCGACCTCATTACGCTCGGTGAGCAAGAAGGTCGCCCCGAGTGGGAAATTGCCGGACATATCGCGACCAACGACACCCAGGTCATGGCCCTCGAAAATGTTATGGACTACAACTCGCTTCTCCTGGCCGCGATCACATTGGCGCCCAGCTCTCCAGTGCTTTCACACATATCCCATGTTTATATCGACGAATACCAAGAAGTGGGACCGCTGCACCGACAATTACTAGCGGTAATCTCCCAGAGAGCCACGGTACTTGTAGCCGTGGGTAATCCACATGAAAGTGTTTTTGGTTTTCGTGGATCTGAAACAGATATGGCTCTGGGATTTGAGGCAGAGTTTGCGCACTCCACTCATTTTCAACTCACTGATTCTTGGCGTTTTGGTCCCGAGATTGCGGCTGCAGCCACGGCTCCATTTGGTGCTAAGGGCCAATCAGCCGTGGGTTACACGCAGTATTTTGCAGGCGCAGGTTCGGTGAAGATAAATAAATACGCGTCTCGCAACGCACGTGCCGCTTTTGTCGCCGAGGGTATCTACAACTCGCACATGCTGGAAAACGTTCCATGGAATTCCATGGCTGTCATTGGGCGCGCACGCTCGGATATACCGCTCATTACTCGTGCATTGAACCGCGCGGGTGTACCTGTCGTTGTAGCCACCGACGAAATTGCCTTGAAAGATGAGCCCGCCGTGCAAGTATTGCTGGGACTCCTGTCAATCGCGGAAGATCCGGAAAAAGCGAGCCCAGCTTCTGTTGCGGATCTCTTAACTGGACCTATATGCGGCCTTGATGCAAGTGACATGCGTCGACTGGGCCGCGCCTTGCGGATCGTGGAACCTCACGTTGCTTCGGCCCAATTGATCAAGGAACTCATTGCTGGAACGAGTAAGGGTGAAGCCAATCTAGACGAACTCGATGCGCGTCTGAAACCAATTGTCGGTCTAGTCGCACAGCTTCACCGCGAAATCGCATCAGATACCCCGGTCAGTGAGATTGTGTGGACCGCCTGGACTGGCGGGGAGAAGTTTCCACACGGCTGGCCGCAACGACTGCAGAGCGCCGCGCTTTCGCACAGTGCCCCGGCGCACCACGACCTAGATTCGATCATGGCACTCTTTGATGCTGCGGCGCGATTTGCTGAACGTTCGAATGCAGGAATTGACAACTTTCTCACCCAACTTAAGTTTCAAAGTCTGCCCGCAGAGCCCGTTGCCGCGAGAGGGCTTCGCGCCGATGCAGTTCAAGTTATGACCGTGCACCAAAGCAAAGGTCGCGAGTGGGACCGAGTGTGGTTGGTTGGGCTAGAAGAAGGCATTTGGCCAAATCTGGTTGCTCGCGGAAGCCTGTTGAAAGCCGAAGAAATCGGTGTCGGTAGTTCACACCTTGCGCTGAATCCCGTCGCCTTGTTGCGCGAGGAACGCAATTTGTTCTATGTCGCGTGCACGAGAGCCAAGGAAGCCTTGACCCTGACATGTATTGATCAAGGAGGCGAGGGCGGGGACCAGCCCAGTCGCTTTATCGGCGACGTCGTCGGAACGGGGGTCACGCCGGTTGTAGTCGCCGGATACCCAAAGAATCGGTCAAGTTGGTCGGGACTGGCTGCAGATCTGCGCCGCACACTTGCAGACCCGTACGCCAGCACGGAACTGAAATCCAGAGCGGGCGCGATACTGGCTGACATGGGCCCTAGCGTCAGCCCGGGAACTTGGTGGGGCCTGACCCCAATTTCGCAGTCACAGCGACCAGTGCGGCCAGCACACAAGCCAATCAAAATGTCGGGAAGCTCACTGGACTCCCTCCTTCAGTGTCCTCTGAAGTGGTTTCTGGACCGAGAGGCCAAAGCACAAGTATCCCGCGGTTCGGCAACCGCATTTGGCAGTATCGTGCACGCGATTGCGGAGTTTGTTGCCAAGGGCGAACTGTCACAGGATGAGCAACAAATCCGAGAATTAATTAATGGCTCGTGGCAGGCTTTGGCCTACGAGGCAGATTGGCAGTCCCAGGCGGATCTCGTGCAGGCCTACAAGGCGGCCGAGCTTTTTCTCAACTACCACAATCTCACTCCGCGCGTCTTCAAGGAGGCAGAAGGCGAATATAGGACGGAACTAACCGTAACGACTCCTAGTGGCAAACAAGAGGCCATTGAACTTAGCGGCATTCTCGACCGAATTGAAATAGACGACAATGGTCGGCTTGTTGCAATTGATTTCAAAAATGTGAAGAACCCTCCAAGCAAGGCTGAAATTACCGAAAACGGACAACTAGGAATCTACCAACTGCTGCTACGGGACCAACAAGACTGCGAGGTGACTGCGGACTTTTCCCAGCAGGAAACTATCCCAGTTGGGGCTGCCCTTGTTCAACTTCGAGTTGACGCATCCGAGGCAAGGGTTCAACCCCAGGAAGCCATTAATTTTAGCGAGACACCGACGTGGATTGAAGTAAAACTTGGCCAAGCTGCCGAGATAATTCGTACTGAAGCGTTCTTTCCGCGAGTGAATCCCTCATGCCGTTACTGCTCCTACAAGTCGGTCTGTCCCACCACGTCAATGGATGTGTTGAGTCGTGACCTGATTAACGGGGGTGAAAACGGTGACGACTCATTCAACTAATGAACTCAGCGACGCAGACCTTGAAAGCATTCTTGGGTTTGCGCTGTCAGAGCAGCAGCGGAGCGCGGTAAAGGCACCCCGTGAACCGGCGGTCATGGTTGCCGGAGCAGGGTCAGGAAAAACCACTTCAATGTCAGCTCGCATCGCATTCTTGATCGGGAGTGGTTACGTCACACCCGAGCGGGTGCTCGGACTCACATTCACGACAAAAGCAACAGCCCAACTGTTGGACTCGTCTCGCTCGCGTATCGCCGCCTTAGCGCTGTTGCATCCATTGGCATTCGGTGAAGAAACCGGCGATCCCGTTATTTTAACCTATAACTCTTTCGCATCTGGGGTAGTGAAAGAGTACGGCGCACTGCTTGGACGAGACTTCAATGCTGACGTGTTAACCGACGGTGCCCGGCAGCAACTTGCGTACCGGTTGGTGTGCACAACACAACGTGACTTAACTGGGATCTCTGTAGGGCCTGCGAAAATTACTTCAGATTTACTTTCCCTGGACGGTGAACTCAGCGAGTTGGCGATCACGCCAGAGGCAGTAATTGAATACGATCGCACTTTAATTAAGTACCTCGCAGGTCTTACCGGGAGCAATCAGACATTGCGCGGAATTGCCAGTACTTCGGCGAGGCGAATTACCCTCTCGCAACTCGTGCTTGAATGGCGGGAATTGAAGGCGTCACGTAACCTCATCGAATTCTCAGATCAAGTTCGGCTCGCGACTTCAATTGTTACCCAATTCCCCGAAGTCGCGGCACAGATCCGTTCACGTTTTTCCATCGCGTTACTTGACGAATACCAAGACACCTCGATTAGCCAACGAATTTTGCTCGAGACCATTTTTTCGCAGGGCTTCCCAGTGACGGCGGTTGGTGACCCTTGTCAGGCAATTTACGGTTGGCGTGGCGCCAGTGTCGAAAACATTAATAGTTTTCCACGTCAGTTCCAAACCCGCGAGAATCGCGACGCGAGTGTCTACCCACTTTCCGCTAACCGTCGCTCGGGAGTCCAGATTCTCGAGTTGGCTAACCTGATCTCGGAGAATTTACGTGCCGAGCACCCAAACGTTGAACGGCTTGATCCAACCCGGGACATTCAAGGTGAAATCACGTTGGCCCTTTTTGACTTCGCTGATCAAGAGATCCAATGGATGGCCGACCAAATTGCAGAGCAACATAGTCGAATTGAGTCAGGTGAGAGTGAAGTAGGAAAACAAGATATTGCAGTTCTCGCTTCTACTGGAAATATGCTTCTGCGCATGCGCGAGGCCTTACAACAACGCGGAATCCCGGTCCAATTGCATTCTGCTTCGGGACTGCTTTCCCACCCACTTGTCATGGACTTGAGGGCAATCCTTGAGATCATTCACGAACCAACGGCCAACCCCGCTTTCGTGCGGTGGGCAACCGGGGTCAGGTGGCGCATTGGTGCTCGAGACATGGCAGCGCTTGGTTCACGTGCAGGCGCTCTCGCACAGTCAAGTGGTCGGGTAAGTGCGGAGAATGTCCAAGGTGCACTGGACGCGGCGGTCGAGGGAATTGATCTAGTCGACGTCGTTTCCCTCTCAGATGCAATCTTTGATCTGGGGGAGTTAGACCGGTACTCACCGGCGGCAATTGAACGCTTTGGGAAAATGGCTGAACAAATCCGAATATTGCGAACGCACATTGGCGAGCCACTCGTTGAATTGATGGCACGAGTGACTCGGATTTCTGGGATCGATATTCAAGCACAGCTGCATGGAAATGACTCGATTGCCGTGAATGAACTAATTAATTTGGCGGCGGATTTCCAAGACGTTGACGGTCGAGTGTCATTGGGCGCATTCATCTCACGGATGGCCGACATAGAAAGATTCGACATTAGTGTGGATTACGAGCAGCCTGTTGAACCGGGTGCAGTTCAACTGATCACGATTTATAAAGCAAAGGGTTTGGAATACACACACGTGTACCTACCTAATTTAAGCGATAGGGCTTTCCCTGGTGGTCAAGCAAGGGGTAACTGGACGGGTGACGCCACCATGGCGCCTTGGCCACTTCGTCAGGACTCTCCACCTGCCATCGCGAACTTCCCAGATCACAGCGTGACCAAAATTACCGAGGCCACTTTCAAGAAGGAGTATTTATCCCACTTTGATGCCCTTAAGGAGCGGGACAACGAACGACTCGCCTATGTCGCTTTCACTCGAGCCAAAGACTCGCTCACATTGAGTGCGAGTTGGTGGGGCGTGAATTGGAAAAAGCCGCACGGCCCGCATCCATTTCTCGCAGCTGCGCATGACCTGTTGGCGGGCAGTGGTATCAATATTCCAGTGTGGGCTCCTGCTCCCGCAGGGGATCGTCCGGACCGGGATCTTGATTCAATCGAGTTGACCTGGCCGGTACCGGTGCCCGAGACAATCGTCGCGAAACTCAAGGACCAAGCGCACTACGTAGCATTGGGCGATCTTCCTGCGGGGGAACTAACTGACAGTGAAGTAACCCGAGTGCAGGCATGGACGGCTGCACGGAGTGCGTTGCAGCGCGAGCGTGAGCGGTTCGACTCTCCCGTACGTACCGTGTCTTTGCCACGAAGCGTGGGGGCGAGCAGCATGCTGCGGGCACTGCGCGAACCTGAAGTTCTCGCGGTGGAGATTGCCAGACCCATGCCGCGGAAACCAAACTACATAGCCAACCGTGGAAGTGAAATTCACGCATTCATCGAGAATTATTACGGCATGCAAGCCCTCTTTGATTGGGATGAACTTGACGGCGACTCGATCCTCGGATCAGCACAGTCAGCAGAGTCAGCCCAGTCAGGAGAGACACGAAAACTCAAGGAAGCATTCCTCGCCAGCAGATTCGCCGATCTCACACCCGTGGCCGTTGAGCAACAGTTCACCGTGACGATCGCAGGGAGATCCGTCACGGGCTACATTGACGCTGTTTTTCAGATCGACGGTCGGTTCTTGGTTGTGGACTGGAAAACAGGTGGAACAACTCACCTTGATCCAGCCCAACTCGCTTTCTATCGCTTAGCATGGGCGAAAATTGCGGCTGTTGACATTCGGGAAGTGGATACTGCCTTTGTCATGTTGGCATTGGGCGAGGAGCGGTTCGTTGACACCGACGAAATCATTCGCGATCTGGAACGTCAATCGGTGTAGCGTTCTTGGGCTCACTCTTCTCAACAATTTCCTCACCAGCTTCTTCGGTGGGCTTGGGCCTGATTCCAATCCAATTGCGCATGCGTACTCGTGCTGGTTCTTCAATAAATCGCCACATCAAGTACGCAATCACAAACGACATGCCCAGCAGCACCACAACCGCGAGGGTATACAAGATCCCCCCTTCAATACCGATTGCTTTCATGCCGGCTCGCCAAAGGCCAAACCACACGAGGTGGGTCATGTACAGGGAGTAGGAAATAAATCCACCGAAAACCATGATTTTTTTGGACAGTAAGTTCGCCATACCCCGTTGGGAAAGCGCGAGGCTCCCAATCCAAGCGACGAGGATGGGGACAAGTAGCAGGTGAAAATATGGTGGAAGAGGTTCAGCATCAGGATCCGTTGACGTGATCGGAGCGGCAGCAGCTGGTAACCACGCGAGGAAAACGGAGCCGGCAACGATTATTGCGGGCAGAACAAATGCAAGTACGTCACTGATTTTGGTGGCTCGGTTTGATTCTTGCAGTCGACAGACAATCAAGTAGGAAATAGCCCCTGCAAGAAATGCCGTGAGTACGCGGTAGGTCGAACCCCAGTTGTCAGAGTAGTAAGGGTCCGAGGTTCCCAAGCCGTAAACAACCAGAGGGCTCAAGACGAGTAGCCAGAAAAAACAAAGTGCCCACGTGGGTAGGTGCTTGTGCATCCGCCAGAGGATGAGAGCCACGATTGGGAATAGCAAATATGCAAGCCACTCCATGGACAAGGACCACGCCACGAAGTTCCACCCCCGCTGCGGATCACTGCCCCACTCTTGAATCAAGAGTAGGTTCTTAATGAAATCCCAGGGATTGAGCCAGCTTCGGTTGAGTTCCTCTCCTGTGACGATTGATGCCGCAACGACGGCGAAGCCGGCAACAAGCAGCATGACGAGGTGAACGGGATAAATGCGAGCAAGCCGGAGCCACCAGAATCTCAGTGACTTTTTAGCTTTGAGTCGTTGACCCAAAGAGCTGAGGTAGGTGTGGGCCAAAATGAAACCGGAAAGTGCGAAGAACAGGTCTACACCAAGTCGACCAATTTGAATAAATTCGGGCAGCACCGGGATGCTCAATAATCCGATCGTGTCGAGTTGGCTTTGGGAATGGTAGAGCAAAACCCAGACGGCGGCCACGAGTCTGATTCCGGTCAACTGCCTAATGAACACGTTCACGCTTAAACCCTATGTGCAGTTCGAGGATTGAACAGGTAGGTTGGCGCGCGTTGAAAGGATTCCATGTCACATTCGCCGATGCTGGCTGATCTCGTTCTTTCCCGTAGTGCAACTGATCGCTATGCCGAAATGCGCAAAGATCCGGAGCGGGTACACCAAGCGCTCAACCACCCGGATACCCGATTTCTGTGTGTTCACAATTCACAAGCACCCATGGTTGGTTCAGGCCTACGATTCTTTGAGTTAGGGGAGATCCCGGAGGATTCTGCAACCTATTTTCTTGGATATGAAGGAACTACTGCATATTTCGGTTTCTCTGTTGACGCTGACTTTGTGTCCGGTCACGAACCGGATTCTTGGGTGAATCTACGCGCGAGTGGATCACGCCTGTGTGACCGCGATGCGGGGCTACTGGTAGCCGCGGTAGCTCTCGACAACTGGAATTTCACGCACACGCGTTGCCCGCGCTGTGGAAGTGAAACTGTTCAAAGTGAGGCCGGGTGGACGAGACGATGCCCGGTGGACAATTCTGTTCATTTCCCTCGAACCGACCCAGCCGTGATCGTGTTGGTGACCGACCCTGTGGACCGAGTGCTCTTGGCCCGCCAAAGTCGTTGGCAGCAAGGGTGGGTGTCTGTTCTTGCCGGGTTCGTAGAAGCGGGCGAGTCGGCCGAGGCCGCTGTTCTGCGTGAAGTCCATGAAGAAACCGGTATCGTGCTTGACCCCGAAAGCCTTGATTATCTAGGAAGCCAACCATGGCCATTCCCGAACTCGCTCATGCTGGGGTATCACGCCCGGTCGCTCAATACCGAGATTCAAGTTGACGGCATTGAAATAGTGGAAGCTTGTTGGTATGACCGCGCAGAGGTACGGGCACTGTGTGAATCACAGGAGTTGCATCTGCCACCGAGAGTCAGCATTGCTCATCAATTAATTGCCCGCTGGTACGGGGAAGAGTTGCCGAGCAACACGTCATTTCGCTAATGAGTATCGCGTATCGAATTAGGCGGAAACCTTCGCGAGAACCTCGGCAATAGGTGGGTTGGTCAACGTTGTTCCATCGGCAAACTTAAGAGTGGGAACTACTTCGTTTCCACCATTCACCGAGGCAACAAATGCGGCGGATTCTGGATCCACCTCGATGTCAACTTCCGTGTATTCAATTCCAGCACGCATCATTTGTGCCTTAAGACGCTGGCAGTACCCGCACCAGACCGTGCTGTACATGATCACTGAATTCGATTCGCTCACCCGCTGAGCCTAGGGGTGTGCCGGAGTTGCCGCGAGGGGGTCAGATCCACATGGCAAGATCAACGGGTGGAGTCGGAGCAGCGGGCGTTGAGCATCCTTGAAGGACTAGACGCCGAGCAGCGTGAAGTCGCCCTTGCTGTGAGTGGTCCGGTTCGAGTATTGGCAGGGGCGGGAACCGGAAAAACGCGGGCGATCACGCATCGGATTGCCTACTCGGTAGTGACAGGGGCCAGTGATTCTGAACGAACTCTGGCATTGACCTTCACTAACCGAGCTGCTGGGGAAATGCGACACAGATTGCGCGGCCTTGGTGTTCAGGGCGCCCAGGTTCGTACATTCCATGCCGCTGCATTGCGTCAACTTCGATACTTTTGGCCCCAACTCTCACGCACGGCCTTCCCAGAACTCATGTCTAGCAAAGCTTCAATGGTGGCCCGTGCACTCTCGCACTGCAAGGTTGACAGTGATACCGCGCTGGTGCGCGATGTGAGTGGGGACATCGAGTGGTGCAAATCCAACATGATTGATTCAACACTAATTCATAAAGCAAAACGTGATTTTGCAATTGATGTGGGAACCCTTGCGAAAGTCATGGACTCATACGAAGGCGCAAAGAAGGATCGAAACGTTCTTGATTTTGATGACATATTGATGCTGATGTCTGCGGCCATTCGTACGCGACCGGAAATCGAGACAGCTGTCCATAACGCCTATAAGTGGTTCACGGTTGACGAATTCCAAGACGTTAATCCACTTCAGAAGAGTGTGTTGGATCTATGGGTTGGCGAACGTGACGATATCTGTGTTGTCGGGGACCCAAGTCAGACTATTTATTCATTCACGGGTGCCTCATCCGAGTATCTGTCCGAATTTGTTACCAAGTTCCCGCACTCGACCCGAATTGAATTGGTTCGGTGCTACCGGTGCTCGCCGGAAATTGTGGCAATGGCCAACGCTGTCATCCATGGTGATACCCGATCAAAGCCATTGACATTGCGTTCACAGCAGGAATCCGGCGTTGCACCCACAATTTCAGCATTCGCTGATGACAACGACGAAGCAGAAAAAATAGCTGCTTCAATAAAGTCAATGATGAATTCTGGGACGAGTGCATCGGAAATTGCAATTCTTTTTCGTATCAATGCTCAATCTGCTGAACTTGAAACGGCGCTCTCCAGTCTTGACATTCCACTTGTGCTTCGCGGGACCGAACGATTTTTTGAACGGCCAGAAGTGAGGTCCGCCTTGACTCTCCTGCGCGGGGATGCAAAAAATTCGGGGCTAGTTCCCACTCATCTGGCCGAGCATGTGCGCGACGTCCTTTCAGGTACAGGCTGGAGCGCGCAGGCGCCCCGGGGGACCGGTGCGGTCCGCGAAAAGTGGGAGTCACTCTTGGCGCTGATGACCATGGCCGAAGAAATGGATCCGAGCACCACACTGAGTGAGTTCATCGCAGATCTAGATGCTCGAGCATCGGTTGAACACGCACCAACGGCGGACGCGGTAACCCTGGCATCCATCCACTCCGCGAAGGGTTTGGAGTGGCCGGTTGTCTTTCTCGTTGGATGCAGTGAAGGGTTGCTTCCTTTGTCATATGCAGACTCCGAAGACGGTGTTGACGAAGAACGACGATTGGCCTACGTGGGGATTTCGCGTGCTGCTCGCGTGCTGGAAATAAGTTGGGGCAAAGCCCGGGCGCCGGGTGGAAAGCCAACGCGGTCGTTGAGTCGGTTCTTTGCGAACATTCCTCGTGACCTAGTAACGGCGAGTGCTGACAGTGGATTGGTCGTGAGTGGTTCGGTGGTACGGGGGCGTTCCCAATCTGCACCGACGCGAAAACGGACCGGCCCCAAGCCGTGCAGGGTGTGTGGGAAGGGGTTGGTTACACCTTCGGAGCGGACAATTGGTCGTTGTATGAAATGCCCGGGGGAACCAAATGAAATGATTTTTGAAAGTTTGCGGGCTTGGCGCAAGGAGCGTTCACTCGAGAAAAGTGTGCCGGCATACATTATCTTCACCGATGCAACGTTGACGGCCATGGCAGAAATTGCACCCAGTGATCTTGACGGGCTGGCGGCTATCCCCGGCGTGGGTCCCGCCAAATTAACGGAGTTTGGTGGGGAGTTGCTCCAAATTATTCACGCTCAGAATTGACCCGTTCCGGTTCCACTGCGAACCCGGGAACCCACGCATTGAGTTCGGCAAGTACAGGGACGTTCGCGTCGAGTTGACACAGTACGGCGATACTCCCCAGCCACACTCGGTGAATAAGCGCATAGGACGGTGGGAGGTTAATTTTTAATCCGATGGTGAAGTCCGGGCTCTTCATGTCATTCAGGCGAGTGAATTCTCCACGAATCCAGTCGCGATTGAAGTGGAAACTTTCATGTCGGGTGGGCTCTACAAAAGGTTCCAAGTAGTTAAGTACTTGCTCAGCGTCCACTTCAATATTCGGCTTGACGAATCCTTCTTCTCGAAGGCCTTCGAGGACGTCTTCGGCGTTTCCGCTTTGAGCGATTCGCAGCAGCGTCCCCATTGCCACGGGAAGGCCGTCGGGAAGGCGTGAAACTGCACCGAAGTCAAGAACACAGAGTTTGTTATCGGGTGTGATTCGAAAGTTACCGGGGTGAGGGTCAGCATGTAGTAGTCCGGCGCGAAGGGGTCCGGTGAGAAGGAACCGTTCGTAGAGCAGACCAGCTCGATCGCGTTCTTGGGTCGTTCCATTAGAGATGATGTCCGAAAGTGGTCGTCCGTCAATCCATTCACCGACCAGTACGTGTGGAGCTGCAGCGAGCACGTGCGGGATATGGAAATCTGGGTCACCTTCAAAAGCGACCGCGAATGTTCGCTGATTTTGAGACTCAAGGAGGTAGTCAAGTTCTTCTATTGCTCGCTCCTTGAGTTCTTCCAGGAGCGGTTTGAGGTCAAGCCCGGGAATCCAGCCCGCAAAGAGTTTGCCCATCCGGATCATTTGATTGAGGTCGGCAACGAGTGCCTTGTCAGCTCCAGGGTACTGAACCTTGACAGCAACAACCCGACCGTCGTGCCAAATCGCTTTATGCACTTGCCCAATCGATGCTGCAGCGGCCGGCTGGTCGTTGAACTCTAGGAAGCGATCTCGCCAGTCCTCTCCGAGTTCCTCTGCCAAAATCTTGTGGATTGCGCTTGTGGGCATGGCTGGGGCTGAGTCCTGCAGTTTGGTCAACATCGCTCGGTAGGGAGCGGCGAACTCTTCTGGGAGCGCTGCCTCGAAGATGCTCATGGATTGACCAAGTTTCATGGCCCCGCCTTTGAGTTCTCCGAGAACCTTGAACATTTGCTCAGCGGTGCGGGCAGACATTTCTGCTGCGATTGCTTCTGCAGGTTTGCCGCCGACCCTTTTGCCGAAGCCGAGTGCGGTCCGTCCCGCATATGTGGCAGGCAGGGACGCCATGCGAATTCCACGAGTGAGCGCATTTTTAGGGAGATCTGGCACGTCCCTATTCTGCGGCCTGTCAGGGTTTCATGCTCGATCAGGTCAA
>Ga0209198_1001255_pt1 | contig 19869 bp, 16 predicted proteins | sample COGITO_mtgs_1105_2_FD_184804 | JGI IMG/M metagenome (GOLD analysis project Ga0209198, IMG submission 184804) | Pelagic marine microbial communities from North Sea - COGITO_mtgs_110519 (SPAdes) (version 2) | ecosystem: Environmental > Aquatic > Marine > Epipelagic ...
GCGTGATCACCACCATGTCCTGAGATTTTTCAATGCGAATTTATTAGGAAAAACACATGCAAAAAGCAGGAATAGTCGCATTGGTTCCATCCGCTTTGATCCCTAGGCTTGGGCCCATCACCTGTATCGGCCCAAACCGGCCGATGAGCGACCCTCGGCGAAGCTGCAGTGCAGCCCGTTGAACCAGCCGTTCGCTGCACATGCGAAATCAAAATGGGGCGAATTTCCGAACTGCGGACAATCTAGACATTGACCGTTCCGTTCCGAATCTCCGCTTTAGCTAACGACCTGTTCGCAAACGACCCGGCGAAACGCCGAACTTTGTACGAAATAGCTTGGAAATGTTTGCTGAAGAGTTGAACCTGGAGACAACGGCAACTTCCATCACGGAAAGATTGCTTTCCACTAAGAGCTGGCGAGTTTTGCCGATGCGCGTGTTGCTAATGTACTGTCTGTGGGTTTTTCGAAGGTATTTCATAAACAAGCGTTCCATTTGACGTTGAGAAATTGAAAACCGTCTTGCGAGATAATCGAGACCCAGAACGGCTTCGAGATATGCGTCAATGAATCATATGATATTGATCAGCCGCTTGTTTCGACCGTACAAGGTGGCTGCTCGGGAGTTTGTCTGCCTGGCATCTGGACTGCGGGCATCGGCGATCTTCATCATCTCACGCGCGATTGTTGCAAATTTCGGGCCGAAGTCGCTCTGTAATCTTGTCAAAAATAGTTCGGCGCTTGTCGTGCCGCCTGCGGAGGCGCTGGCACGTCCATCGACAACATAGGCCTTTTCGGAGGGGTTCGGCATCGAGAACGTTTCTCTGGGTCCGTCCATTTTCTCCCAATGCGGGGTAATCTCTAAGTGAGAGAGAACCCCTGCTTTCGCAAGCGCCAAGGCCCCGGTACACAACCCTCCCATTTGCGCGCCGAATGCCCGTTGCCGGGCTGCCCGGGTCCAGACAGTCTTCTCGGCATTTCGTGCGGGTTCGCCACCTGAACATATGTACACGCGGCTGCCGCCAATGCTGTGAATCAGTGAGCCGTGACAACTGACGGGCAGTTCGTTCGAATTCACGACAAGGTTCACGGCTCTCGGATAGAACCGTCCATCGGCAAGGACCACAACCAGCCAATTGGTTAGCGACACGCGGAATCACAATAGCGGACGTGAAGGCCAGCATCGAAAGTGCTGGGACCAGCACGAACACGTGGTCGATAGGGTCATTGACCTGATCAAGGGGTTAGGAATGGGCTCCTCGTGGCACTTTCACCGGCCCTCGCAAAGGGCCTTGCTTGACTGCCCTATTGTCGTGCGCGTTCATTTGCTTTTCGCGCGTCAGCATGACGACGCTCTCTGTGAGCCGCTACTTTATGGCGGTTGCCACAGGTCGACATGTTGCACCAGCGGCGTCCTCGTCCGCGACCGGAATTCAGAAAAAACCATGTGCATCGTTCACATTGACGCAGTCTTCCAACATCCGGGGATCGCAGAAACTCTTCCACCAGCAGAGCAAAGCTATCGATATAGTGGAATGCCGGATCCTGAGTTGCCGACCAAAGGGCCGGTGCTGTGGAAACACTCAGTGTCGCACGATCCACTGCTGACTTAGTATGATCCTCGAACTTTCGAAGGTGGTTTGTCGAGGCTATGCCATTTCGCACGAGTGCGGATAGCACATGATATGTGAGTTCGCGAAATTGCACGAGCGCATCAACATCCGCCTGTGACGGGCGCAAATCTGATTTTGCCACACCACTCGCATTGATCCAGGAAAGAAGGCCATCCGGCGAATCCAAACGGTTGTCAGCGCGGGATTTATCCGTATCGCCCACCGTGTTGATGAAATCGAGTGCGGGGTGACCACCAACGAAGTTCTCATCTCTCCACATTGTAACCTCATTATCTGTTTTTATGGTTACAAATCGATTTCAACCGTGTAACCGTATAATTAAGTTAAAGCATTACAGGAAAAAAACCATGTTGTCGCTACCAGAACGTTACGATCACGAAGGACAATCCATCGCCTGGGGTCAAGTAGGGTCTGGTGACCCGCTTGTCTTGGTACATGGAACACCCTTCTCTTCGCAGGTGTGGCGCAGAATCGCACCACTTCTGGCCGGCCGTTGGACCGTCTATTTCTTTGATCTGATCGGCTACGGCCAATCGGAGAAGAAAGACGGCCAAGATGTATCTCTCGCTGTTCAGAATGATTTGCTGACAGCGATGTGTCGGCATTGGCAACTCAACCGCCCTGAACTTCTCTGTCACGACTTCGGGGGGGCGACAGCCTTACGCGCGTACTACCTAAACGATCTGCGCTATAAGCGCATGACGATCTTCGATCCGGTCGCGGTAGCACCCTGGGGATCACCCTTTGTGGCACATGTCAGACAATATGAGGCGGCCTTTGCGGGTCTGCCCGCCTACGCTCATGACGCACTTTTGCGCGCATACCTGCAAAGTGCAGCTCACAAGACGCTCACCGAAGAGGCATTTCAGGTCTATATGGCGCCTTGGCAAGGGGATGTCGGGCAGCCCGCTTTCTATCGCCAAATCGCCCAGATGGACCAGAAATATACGGATGAGGTCGAGATCCAGTATGCATCGCTCGATTGCCCTACTACCCTGCTTTGGGGCGAAAAGGATGAATGGATTCCTCTCGACAGGGGGCAAAAGCTGGCCGGGCTGCTAACTGATGGCGAAATTCAGGTCATCCCGGACGCGGGGCACCTCGTCCAGGAAGACGCGCCGGAGGCTATCGTCGCGGCCATGTTCCAGAACGTCGCTTAGTCTGGCGCACGACAATGACAAACAAAGAGACATCGTCTGATCCGTTGCTTAATCCATTCAAGTTGAAGCATCTTGACCTGCGCAACCGTGTGATCAGCACGGCGCACGCGCCGGCCTATGCGGAGGGCGGACATCCCAAGGATCGCTACCGTCTCTATCACGAGGAGAAGGCCAAGGGTGGGTTGGCGCTGACGATGATCGGGGGTTCAACCAATGTGGCTCCCGACAGTCCATCGGTTTTTGGTCAGCTTTATGCAGGTGACGACAGCATCGTTCCATGGTTTCAAAAACTCACCAGCGGAGTGAAATCGCATGGGGCGGCTGTGATGTGTCAGATCACCCATATGGGTCGCCGGACCGGATGGGATACCGGCGACTGGCTACCAGTCGTCGGCCCGTCGGGTCGGCGCGAGCGCGCCCATAGATCGATTCCGAAGATAGCGGAGCAGAGTGACCTAAGGCGGATCGTCGCAGAATTTGCCGAGGGTGCGCGGCGCTGCAAGGACGGCGGCTTTGACGGAATTGAAATTCTCTCACATGCGCATCTTCTGGGTCAGTTTCTATCGCCTTTGGTGAATGATCGGGAAGACGTTTACGGCGGCTCACTGGAAAACCGCTTGCGGCTGACCTTCGAAGTTTTGGACGCGGTGCGTGCAAAGGTCGGCCCGGACTTTGTGGTCGGGATGCGGGTCACTGGCGACGAGTTGTCTGTTGGGGGACTTACCGCCGATGAGTGCGTCGAGATAGCGGAACGTCTGGAACGAGACGGGCAGGTGGACTTCCTCAATATCCTTGCGGGTGCGCCACATGATGACCTTGGCCTGGCAGGGTGGGTGCCCCCAATGGGTCTACCATCCGCGCGCGACCTGAAAGTCGCCGAGCGCATCAGGTCAGCTGTCGCTCTGCCGATTTTCCATGCCGGTGGTATTAACGATTTGGCGACCGCACGCTTCGCTCTTCAGGAAGGCATGGTCGATATGATCGGGATGACGCGCGCGCATATCGCCGACCCGTATCTGGTCGGGAAGATCAAGTCCGGACAGGAGGAACGTATTCGGTCCTGCGTTGGGTTGGGCTACTGCGTTGATCGCGTGAACCAGGGCAAGGATGCGATTTGTGGTCAGAATGCGGTGACTGGCCGCGAGAGCTTTCTGCGGCATCAACTACCACCAAGCGAACAGAAGCGAACGATTGTTGTGGTTGGAGGCGGGCCCTGCGGCTTGGAAACCACCCGTCTCGCTGCGGAAGCTGGTCATGATGTGCATTTGTTCGAAGCCTCCGACAGGCTGGGCGGTCAGCTCACTCTTGCGGGCAAAGGCACCGTTAGGCGTCAGATCGAGAGCGTCCTGGCGTGGTTGGTGCAAGAAGTGACCTGTTCGTCGGCAAATGTTCACCTCGCCACCTATGCCCAGACCGAGGACATCACCGCCCTTAATCCCGATTTGGTTGTAATAGCGACGGGCGGATGGCCCGAGGAGCCGGGAATTCCAGGCGGCGACCTTGCCGCTTCATCGTGGGACGTTCTGGGGGGGAATATTCGCGTGTCGGGTGATGTGCTGCTTTGGGATATGATTGGAGACCAACCAGCGTCCGTCGTTGGAGACTTCATAACAGAGCGCTGCGAACAGCTCACGTTTGCAACCCCTGATACTCGCCCTTCCACCGAACTGGGGCCAACAACACAATCAGTAGCGATGAAGCATCTCTATGAGAGAGGCGTCCACTTCGTTCCCGATACCGAAGTAGAGCGGATCGAACGGGCCGGAAATCGCAAATTGGTCACTTTGCGCAACACATTGACCGGAAAAGCGATCCAAAAATCGTTCGATCATGTGATCTTTGAGACCGGCAGCAAGCCGATGGACGATCTATATTTTGAAATCGTCGGTCAATCACGCAACGCTGGCCAGCTTGATTTACGAAAATTTGCGAAAGGACAGGTCATATTCCCGCAACTGAACCCGACTGCCAGTTTTGACTTGGTGAGGATTGGAGACGCGGTGACCAGCAGGAACCTTCATGCCGCACTCTTCGACGCCAACAGGTTAGTTCAGGGGCTCTCCTAAGTGATGAGACGCAAATAAAAGGCGCTGCACCACCTAAAGCGGTCATTGGCGTGCTGTGTAGCATCCGAAAAAATGGGCTCATGGCGGCCATTAGATCGCTCGCAGCATTCCAGATTTCGATGTTCAAGAGAATGTCAGCTTTAGCTCAACCGAAGATCCGATCGTGCACCCGCAGCGATCTTCCGCTTCCCGCCCTGTTGAGCTCACCGTTGAAACCCGCCGACCATATTTAGCCGTTTCCAACCCAATTTCTCCTCCAGGATTTTATTGTTCTACCTTTTGAGCAAACACGCAGTTGCGACTGGGCTATCCATAGGTAGTTAATGAATATTCGGGGGCGATCACAAAGCGCTTTGGATGAGACGGCGGGTCAAACTTAAGCCCAAGGGTTCATATAACCGCGAGGATCACGAGGAATGTTAGGATGGCTGTAATCGTCGCCAATGCGCGCATAACAAAGATCGCGACCGAGAACTGATAGGCGTCTTTATGGCTTCCTTCATCCACAATGGCTGCATATCGGGTTTCAATGACAAGCACATTGATCATTGTGAAAAATGCATTCAGCAGGAAACCGGTGTTTGCCATAGACAGGCGGTACTCTGGGAATGTGTTGCTTAACAAAAAAGGTAGCGTAAGTCCCAAGATGTTGAACACGGTCGAGACATAGCTTGCGATAGCGTAACGGGATCCGACAAGTACGATTATTCTGCGCAAGGGCGGCTCTTGACCGCTTTCGACAAATCGTAAGATTTTGGCGCGATTGAGGACCAGCACTAGATTATACCCCAACACGGCGACGGTTGCGATTATTGGCACGTGCAAGAGGGTTCGATTATCTATTCCGAGGTCGATAGAAAGCCCGATAAAGAAAACATAAAAAATCGCGCCAAAACGGTTAAGGATCATAATCCGCATTGCAGACATATATCCCGTGGCAATTTTGCCTACGAAAACGCTCCGTGTCTTTGCGACTATCTGCGACTGCTCCGTGCATAGCGAAATGACCAGACCGATCGCGGAGATCGTCAAAAAAGCGGGCAGGAAATCGGTCAGGCTCATGGCGTCTGCTTCTTTCCGTTTAAACTGCGGCGGGCGCGTAATGTTTCAGCTATGTCCAGCGCACCTTTAGCGACTTTGCGTCTTGCTGCTTCGAGCGACTGTGGGCTTGCTTTGGATAGCTCATCAACATGCGCACGCAACCGCGCGACTTCGGCGGCAAATGCGCCCTCCACGTTCAATGCCTGAACGAAGTCCCGGCTCAGGATCACTGCACTGGACCCTAAACGTGTATGTTCTGACAGGATCAATTCTGCGGGCAGTATCCCTTGACCCAGACGCGCCACACCACCAACGCCAAATGGGATGTTCGCGCCAAGCATCTGCGCCGCAACATGATCCAGAAGTCCGCTTGGAAAGAGCTCGAACATAAAATCAAGTTGCAGTTCCAAGTGTAGGTCGTTCAAACCAATATGGATCTCTTCAACACCAGGTATTTCCAGAATTTGCGGGAGACGCGCCAGTGCAGTGCTGGTTTCAAGCAACAAAACAGTCGGTAAACGCCCATCCACGATATCTAGAAATGTGCCAACGTCCTTGGGGTGGCGAAACATTGGTAGCATCAGGCGTTGCGCGCCAGCCGCGATGACTGCGTCTATTTCAGCCGCACTGCCTGCATGAACAGGGTTAACCCGCACCAGCAACTCTGCTGCCTTTAGCACGCGCTTGACCGCCGCAACATCATCAAGTGTGTGGCCCGAGATCACAGTATCAAGGTGCCCCTGCCGTGCTTCCTTACCAAGGATCTCTAAGTCGACCATGACCCGATCAACACCAGCCTTATCTGCGGTTGCAGCATGTTCTGGATTGGCTGTGATGAAGATCAGTTTCATCTTAGAATACAAAGTTCGCAAATACATCGTCAGTGGTTTGACGTTGCTTGATCAATTGTAAGGCACCACCCGACGGGTCGGTATAAAGCACCGGATTTGCGGGCAGGATGAACGGGGGCCGCATCACGACAGAATAAGATCCCACATTGTCATAACGCAGGTAATCACCCGGCTTCAGTGGCGCGGCGAAACCTTCTGACAGGACATCCTTTTCAATGCAGGTATATCCGACGACATCAAAAGCCCGGCTTTCGTCACGGGCCGCGTCGTCCTCGTCCAATATAGCCGTCACCGGTAAAACACGAGATCGTGCCGTTGGGCTGATATCAAAGCTGGAACCCGCGACAGTCGCAAAGTGTTTACCACGTACGGTCTTTGTCGAAATGACCTGCGTATAGAAGGACTGCGTATCTGCCACCAATGCAGTCCCTGGTTCCAAAAACAGGGCGGGTGGCCTTGCTCCTCGATAGGCTTTGCTCAGGATGCCGCCGACCAACCTGCCGTAGTCAGAGAAAGCTGCTGGCGGCACCGAGAATTGGGTGCGCAGACTGTCAGGCATGTTGCTGAAGTAGCCACCACCAATATTGATTACCTCGGGCGGTGCGTCGGGAAACACACGTGCCAGCAAGGCAACCATCGTTTCGGCGCGCAGGCCAAAACTCTCGAGATCGCGGTCAGGGAAATGGCAGTGCAGGCCTTTCAGGCGCAGATTGGGCGCGGCATTGATCACCTCTAGCGCGTGGGCAAATTCTGTCCCCTCGGGGTCCATGCCAAAGCGCGAAATCTCTCCGTCTTCGTGCAGCGCGAAATTGCAGCGCAACACGACCGCAACTGAGGCACTCGGGTGGTTGGCAGAAACCGCGCTTAACATTTCAATGTCACGGTGGCTATCAAGGTTCAAAGTGGCACCAGTTAGCGCGGCGTCCTCGAATGCGGACCACGCCTTATATGGACCATTAAAAATGATCCGCGGTCCGGGGATATCGAGGCGCTTGGCGAGCGCATATTCCATCTCTGAAACTACTTCGGCATACCCGCCCAGACTGTGCGCGATGCGGCACAACTGCGGGGTGTAGTTGGTCTTGTAGGAATAACCGATGTTCACGTCTGGGTAGTGATCGGAAAACGCGCTGTGCAACGCCGTGAAATTCGCCGCAAAACGCTGTCCGCTCAGCACAAAGAAAGAAGCGCCGTGGGTCATGCTGAGGTCGCTTAACGCCGCATAGTTCAGGTTTGGGCCTGCAGGCTGGGTCATGTTTCGCGCTCCTCGACAGCACGGCGTGCGCGGCGTGCGATTGGGCCCTCTTCGCCTTCTGGCGGGGTCTCGATCGTGTCACGACCCGTCAAGACGACGCCAATAGTGCGGACCAATATCTTGAGGTCAATCCAGACCCCTACACGTTCATACAAGTCGACATACTCGTTATCGATAGCGACTTTCGTATCCCAATCAAGCTCGTTGCGGCCAGAAATCTGTGCAAGTCCGGTGATGCCCGGCTTTACATCAAAGCGGCGGCGCATATGCGGTGTGTAATCCGCCCAAGGCCCTAGTTCATAGGTGACCGGCGGACGCGGACCAACAAGCGACATCGAACCGCCCAGCACATTGAAAATCTGGGCCAGTTCATCAAGGCTGTACTTGCGCAAGAAATGCCCGACACCGGTGATCCGGGGATCGCCCTCGTAACTGAACAGGCCCGTCCCCATACGCTCGGCATTATCAACCATCGAGCGGAATTTCAGCATTTGGTATTCTTGGCCATGCAACCCCAGCCGCCCTTGTACAAAGAACACGGGGCCGGGACTTGTTAGCCGGATGGCTAACGCAATCGCGATCAAGAGCGGCGAAAAGACGATAATTGCCAAAAGCGCGCCTAAAATGTCTAAGCAGCGTTTCAACCGATCAAACGCTCCACACAGGCGTGCGCCAAGTATCATAATCAGTGTCGGTATCGCCGCTGACAACATCAAGATAGCGTTGCAAAAGGCGCAGCGTGACTGGGCCCATCTGCCCCGTGCCCACTGTGTATCTGTCGATTGCGGTCAGTGGTGTAAGCTCGGCCGCGCTGCCACACAAGAACACTTCAGACGCGAGATAAAGTTCGGTGCGGTCGATGACGCGGACTTCGGCTGGAATGTCCAATTCGGCGGCAAGCGCCAGCAGCGTGTCGCGTGTGATACTTTCAAGGATCGACGCAGTAGCGGGCGGTGTTACCAACACCCCTTCGCGGATCATCATCAGGCACGATCCGGCCCCTTCGCTGACCTTACCAGCGCGATCCATCAAGATTGGCAAGTCATATCCTGCGGCCTGTGCCTCTAAGTGGGCGTAGCGTCCGTTGATATAGTTGGCCCCAGCTTTCACTCTGGGTGGCATAGAGCGGTCGTCGATCCGTTCCCAGGTCGACACGCAGGCTCTGGCGCCAGAGGTATCGTGGACGTCACGCCGTGCCTTGGTGATCGGGGCCACAAACATGCCGACAGGGTCCGAGGTTGACCAACTGCCTTCGTCATCGACAAAAAGCGTCGCGCGCACGGCCACATCTTCGCGGTAGTCATTGGCCTGCAGTACCTCGCGCACCGCATCAGTAATCTGATCGGCATCATATGGAGAACGCAGCCCGATCAAACGGCAGGAAGCGGCTAACCGATTAAGGTGATCCTGCATTCGGAACATGAAGATGTCTGCGCGGTCGGGGTTCCAATACCCGCGAAGCCCTTCAAATACGTTCAGCCCGAACTGCGCGGTCGGCGAAAGGACGGAAACTTTGGCCTCGTGCGCGGGTATCAAGGCACCTTTGAACCAGATCAGGCGGTCTTGCGGTGCCATATGGGGCTCTCCTCGTTCATTTCTTACGGCGCATCTGATCGGGTCAGCTGCGGCAGACGTTCGGTTTTACGCCAAGCAGCCAGCCCCGCGGCCAGATTTCCGGACGAATAATATCCCCAAAGGTTAGTGTCGATCTCGCCTGCGGGCAACTGGTCCACATTGGTGGAGAAAAGACAGTCCACCTGCCCCACAATCTTGACCACTCCACCCTTAGCGATGATCTTGGCGCGTTCCATGTGACTACGGACGACAAGATGCCATTCGGGGTCGGCATCCGGTCGGGCGTTGTGGAATTCGACAAGGAAACGCTGCACTGGTTCTGAAGTGGGCATATCGATACGAGAAATCCTTGCTACCGTCGGGTTCTTCCAGAAAGCGACATATGTCTGGCTGATCTTGACGTCTTCGTTCAGCACCTCAGCCACGACGCAAAGACGATGGGCAAATTCCTGCGCTGTGGCCTCAAACCGGCCTGCTGAGACTTGCCGGAGGTTTGTTGAGGTCGTGCAGTGAATATGCTCGGCTGCCACGACATGACCGTCCTCGCATTGCAAAGACCAACGATTATCAGCCTTCCGGGTTAGTGACGAGATATCGGCAGCACGAATTACGACACCGTCAGTGCGGGTACGCGCAATGAGCCGGTCCATGAAGTCTACAAACCCGTGCTTTGGGCCCTGCATAATGGGACGCTGAAAGAAAGCGGGTATCTGGTGCCGTAGGTAGCTGGAAAGCTTGGTTTCAAAGTTGATCAGCCGGTTGCGATCTGGGGCGGTTCCCCGCATCCAGTCCAATCGCGCCTTTGCCCATCCGATAGAAAGGCGCACACCCGTGGCCAGCATCAACATCCTGCTGAAATAGGGAAATGCGAGGCCTGTCTGGTGTATCCGGATCGGTTGTGCATCCAGCGCGATGAACGGGGTATTCGAGGCGCCCTCAAGGAATTCATAGACGCCCGGAAAGAACTCGATTAGATGGCAAGCAATTTCGACCGCATCGCCATTCTCCAGGATCGCAGTTTGCCATGATCCACCAAGGCGGCTTTGGCGTTCCAAAAGGCAGACCTTGCGTCCCTCGCGCGCAAGCAACCCGGCTTGGACCAGCATGAGAGGGCTGGATCCAATTACAACGTCATCAAAGATGTCAGTTTTCTGCTGTTGGGTCTCTTTGCTTGTCATCAGTGAGGCTCTGGTTCAAGGCCGGAACTGGCCACCAGCCAAGTGTCGGCATTGTAGCGGCCCTTTGCGTCGTAATGAAACTGGTAGTCATACTCTGACAAGACTTCGCGCTCGGCGGGGTCTACGTAAATCAAGACATGTGGGATGTCGCGCAACACATCAAGCACCGATCGCAGGGTTTCACCTTGAAAGGAGTTGTACAAATATATCACCAGCGTCTGGGATTGCGCATATTCGCGCAGGTTCACGGCGCTGTCGGTGAACACGTCAACGCGCCCCTTGGCGAAGTCACATTTTTCGATGTTTTCGATCGCGCGCTTGGTCAAGTCCGGGTCATATTCGATCCCAATGGCGCTATGCGCCTGCTTTGCCCCGTAAAGCTCTGCAAAGACCAAAAGTGCCTTACCCTTGCCGCAACCCAAATCAAAGAACTGTGCCTGTGAAAAACGCGCTGGGCCCAAGATTTTACGCGCGAGCGCGACCGTCTTGCGCGTGACGGAAGTGAAAGATGCTACATATAAAAGCCCTTCATCCACTTCCGTGTTGCTTCCGTTGATTGCCTGTTCATCCTTTGGGACCCGTGCAAACGTGCGTGTTCCATGACGCAAATCGAACCAGACAGATTCCACAAAATAGGTCCAAAAGAACCCTATCCCACGTTCGCGGAGCATTTTGACGGCGTAGACTAGTTTTCTCATGATATGCATTTAGGCCTAAATTGAGACTTGCGATGAATCTTGCCGCGCCAGTCGTTCAAGATGATCAGCAAACAAAGGGTACATCTGCGCGCCGTCAAATTGCTTTGAATGAAGCGCGCGCGCCCGGTCGCCCATGACTCTTAGCTGCGCAGGATCATCCAGTAGCGAGGCCAAAGCCCCCGCAAGCGCTGTTGCATCTGCTGGCGGATACCGAAACCCACACTGTGCCGTTTCTACCAATCGTCCCATTTCACCACCCAACCCACAGGCAATCGCCAAACCGCCCGCTAGGTACTCTGAGAATTTATTGGGCACATTCAGAAGATAGTTTGGCACGGGATGAAAGGCGATGAGCCCGATTTGGGCCAGATGCAACAAACTTGCGATCTCAGAACCCTGCAGCCAACCCGGCACAATCACATTCGGCAGGCTTTCCGCTGCTTGTCTCAAGGTCTGCTCTTTGGGTCCACTGCCCGCCAGCACCATCTTGAAATCGGGATACTTGCCCGCAAGTTCGCGCGCTGCTTGTAGCAAAGTATCAAAGTCCGATTGTGACCCAATATTGCCAAGATAGACGGCAAGCCGATCACCTTCAGCAATACCAAGTCGGGCACGCAATGCATTCAAGTCACTTTTTGACGGAACGGCATCTATGCGAGGATATGACATGGCAAAAACAGCATCCGCATCGGTCTGGGGACGTCCAGCAAACGCAAGCGCCCATTCCAAATACGACTGCGTCAAAGCTGTAAAACCAGTGGCATTGCGCATCGCCCATTTCAGTTGCACCGATCCTGCATGAAGAACCTTTACCATTGGACCACGCAAAGCCCGCAACTGCTTTGGCAGCAAATCGGCATAGATATCAGGCCATAGATCACGGATATCAATTATCACCGGGCAACCAGCGTGGCGGCCAAAGCGAACCGCAGCGCAAGCGAGTGAAATTGGAACGTTACCCACATGGATCAGGGACGGCGGCGCACCGCTCTGTGCGACTTTGGTAAAATGACGTGCCAGTGACCGATGATTTCGAATGCGCGCGGCGCCGATGTGACGGCGGTAAGGCGGGCAATCAATGAACCTGTGAGTGTAATTGTCATGCGCAACGGCCACATTGCCTTGCGCAAGGAAAGTTTTGGACTGGTGGCTGAAAGCAGATCGCCATCGCACCACATCATGACCTCTGTCTGCTAGAGTTTCACTCAGCGTATTTGACCGCCACTCGCGTCGCAAAAGATCCGTTCGCGGTGCTGCTGGGTTCTCTTGAGCTTGGACAATCCAATATTCCAAGAAAATTCCTTAGCTTTACAATGGGATGGTTAGCAGACAACCAACCATGGAAATGACTTGGCACAACCCACCAAAACATAATCTCAGATACCGTGGCGCTCCAAAACAATCAAGTACGCGGGCTTGAAGGCTCGGACATAGATGCTGGCGCTTGCCATCCAATCTGAACCAAGCTTGCAAAGGCGATGATGGCCACCACGATTGAATAGGCCCTGTAGAGGCCACCTGCGACGAGAGAACGAATGAGCATCGTTGTCAGCACCGCAGCAGGTACCAGAGTTTGGTCTGGTTTCATGACCAAAGCCCGCATTAGGTTCTGGCGAAACGAAAGAATCGCACTCACAATCAGATTGGTGCCTATGAAACCGCAGTTTGAAAGAAGCTGAAGAACAATATTATGTGGGTTTTTTTGTGCTGAGTTACGGGTTTTCGACCATATGAACCTGCACCAAACAGCCAATTTTTTCTAAAAAACTGACTAGGCAATCGCCCATAGTTCGACGCGGCTTGTCAGCATTTCCACTCCGGTTTGATCGATCACAGCTAAGGTGCGGCTAAAGAGTGGCGGCCAAGGCAACAAGGGCAAGTATTCGCATAGGACAATCAGCGCGACGATTGCGGCAATCAACCCACTAACCGCATGAAAGAAAGGGGTCTGCCATTTCAGAGCGCTTTAATGCCCAGAATCAGGAAGCCAGCAACTGTTGTGACTGCTCCACCCCGCGAACCTTAGGATCATCCAGGTGGGGGCTTAGACAAGCATGGCGCGGGCGCGATAGAAGACAACAACTACAAAAAGGAAAACGAAATGGAGAAACCAAAAAGTACCCAACAACAGGGCAAAATCAACGGAGGAAAATTCCAGTAGCGCAAGGACATAGCAAAACATTGCCGCCTACCAGAGCAATTGGGCTTCTGGAATCGTCATAAAAAACCGGCGTGCTTCGGGCTGTATGGCAACGATTCTGATGAACAAGACCTAAGCCACGAGTGTTGGCACGTGAAGCACCTCAAACGCCCCAACCGGATCATTCAAACAAAGCAGCACCAAAAGAAGCGACGACATAACGACAAGGCCGAGCAGGAGATACGGAGATTGAGTTCGGCCCCTGGCAATTCGTGTTGCGCCGTTCGTCGCGCATGCGCAAGTCCTCCATAATCGGCGGTCATCCACAACGTGGTGCAATTTCGGGGCCATTGTAAGGCCCTTTTCTGCCACTCAAGCGATGCCGCCCAGAATGCCACAGGTCCGAACCAAGTGGCAAAATACTCTATCCAGCTTCTCCCAGAGCCGCTAATTTCGACGCCGGGCAATAGTCCAAACGTTTTGCATAGGCCTCCTTTGGAGTGAACCAGTCTTTGGAAAGTATATCGCGATCAAAGAAGAAGCTGATTTTTCTGGCTTCTGACACGGTGAGTGTCGTGGTTGCGTTGTTTCTGGCGATCGCTCTGCGATACGGCACGCCCTCACCCTTTGAGACGACCGAAGTATCGCCCGAAATCATCTTAGTGATGGCGGTCGTTGGGCCTGTAATCAGCCTGATCTTTGGCCTGCATCGGATGAAACTGCATGCGATTGAAACTGACGCCATGCTCCGTATCGGTCTGGTCGCAATTAGTCTAACTTTTATAGCGATTGCTGCCAGCTACTTGATGCGTCTCACGGTTCCACGATCTGTCCCGATGATTTTTGGCGCGCTGTTTTTCCTTTTTGCAATGTTTGTACGCCTATTTGGGCTTTACCTCTTACGCTATCTGAGCAGACGAAACAGGACTGACAGGCCTGTGATTATCTATGGCGCAGGTTCTGCCGGCGTGCAGCTTGCGGCAGCTTTGCGACAATCGGTTGAAGCAACGCCTGTACTGTTCGTTGATGATAATCCCAATCTTTACAAAGTTGTGATCGCGGGGCTTTCCGTGCGTTCGCCCAAAGAGCTCCCCGAGTTGATCGAAAAATATGCAGCAGCGCGGGTGCTTTTGGCTATCCCGTCTCTGTCTGACGAACACCGACAAGAACTGGTAACTGAACTCACGAAACTCCCTGTCGAAGTGCAAGTTCTGCCCTCTTTCATCGACCTCATGTCGGGCCGCAGTCTTGAAACCTCATTGCGCACAGTCTTGCCGGACGAGTTGCTGGGTCGTGACAAAGTTGATCTTGATACGCCCGAAACCGCAAAGGCTTATGCTGGCCGGGTCGTTATGGTGACGGGCGCCGGTGGATCGATTGGATCCGAGCTAAGCCGGCAGCTGATCGGCCTTCGGCCTGCCGCGATAGTCTTGTTCGAGCAATCAGAATTCGCGCTCTACTCTATCAACAATGAACTGTCCGTATTGGCAAATCAGGCGGGCATTCCCTTGATACCGCGGCTTGGTTCCGTAACAAATCAGACTCGGGTTGCACAGGTTGTGGCCGATGACGGTATCGAAATCATTCTCCATGCCGCCGCGTACAAACATGTGCCTCTGGTTGAAGCCAACGAAATAGAAGGCGCCGCCAATAACGTCATCGGCACCAAGGTCGTAGCCGATGTCGCAGAGCAGGCAGGCGTTGAGCGGTTTATACTTGTCTCAACTGACAAGGCGGTCCGCCCTACGAACATCATGGGTGCCACAAAGCGTATGGCAGAGCTGATCATACAAGACCTGCAAACCCGTGCGCCCAAGACTAGCTTTGCGATGGTTCGCTTTGGCAATGTTCTGGGGTCATCTGGTTCTGTGCTGCCCTTGTTTCAAAAGCAGATCGCCCAAGGCGGGCCAGTGACGGTCACCGATGAACGCGTCACCCGGTTCTTCATGACAATCCCCGAGGCCGCACGGCTGGTTCTGCTTGCCGGTGCCTATGCCACGGGCGGCGATGTCTTTGTGCTGGATATGGGAAAACCACAAAAGATCATCGATATCGCCAAGCAGATGATCAATCTGTCGGGCCGCACTTTGAAAGATCCTGCGACAGGTGCTGGTGATATCGCAATTGACATTATTGGTCTGAGGCCGGGCGAAAAGCTCTATGAGGAATTGCTTGTCACCGATGAACTTGCGGTAACGCCTCATCCCAAGATCATGCGTGCAGAAGAAAAACCATTGAGCGAAATAGAGATCGCGTCGCTTTTGCGCGACACTCAGGCGGCGATTTCTCAAGGGGATCCCGTCGCATTGCGCCGGATAATTGAAACGCGTGTGGACGGCTATCAACTACCCGAAAGCGAAAGTGGGATTGCATAGCCAATCCCATATGATCGCTAAAGACCTATAGATCGTAAGGCATCAACGATTTGCGCCCCATCCCGGTGTAGGCTTCAAAGCCTGCTTCAAGTGCGTAATCACATGAATACATGTTGCGCAAATCGGCCATCCGCGCCTTTGCCATCCGCCCTGCCATTTCACGCAAATCCAAGGCCCGAAATTCGTTCCATTCCGTCAGCAAGACAACCGCATCTGCACCATCGACAGCGTCATAGGCATCTTCATGCCAAGTGACATTCGGCAAAAGCTCCTCTGCTTCGCGGAATGCCTGCGGGTCAACGACACGCACGTTTGCACCCAAACCAACCAAAGCTGGCACGACCGTCAGAGCAGGTGCGTCGCGCATGTCGTCCGTATCGGGCTTGAATGTCAGCCCCAGTACAGTGATCGTTTTGCCACGCAGCTTTTCGTCACAAAGATCGACAATCTTGTCGATCATTAGGCGTTTAACCTCTTCGTTTACCTTGATGACCGTCTCAACGATTTGCAAAGGTACCGCATTATCCTGCCCGATCCGTGCAAGCGCTTTGGTGTCTTTGGGGAAGCATGATCCGCCATATCCGGGCCCAGCCTGCAAGAACTTCGGACCAATGCGGGTGTCAAAACCCATCCCATTGGCCACATCCTTGACGTCAGCACCAGTGCGTTCGCATAGCATCGCGATTTCATTGATGAAGGTAACTTTTGTCGCCAAGAACGCGTTTGCGGCGTATTTGATCATCTCGGCGGTTTCGAGGTCAGTTGTGAGGACTGGGTAGTCGCGAAGCGACAGCGGGCGGTAAACTTCTTGCATCACGGCATCGCCGCGTTCCGATTGTACACCAACGACCACACGATCAGGATGCATGAAATCATCGATTGCCGCACCTTCGCGCAAGAATTCGGGGTTCGAGACGACGTCACAGTCCAGATCGGGGCGCGCTTCTTTGAGGATGTCGGCAACCTGCTGGTTGGTGCCAACGGGTACAGTTGATTTTATGACAATGACCGCTGGTTTGGTCAGCACTGCGGCCACTTCCTTGACCGCGCCGAACACAAAGCTGAGGTCGGCATGTCCGTCACCGCGACGGCTTGGCGTGCCGACAGCGATGAATACAGCATCGGCGTCTTGGGTGGCTTCTTTCAGGTTGTCGGTAAAAGATAGCCTATTTGCAGCCATATTGCGCGCCATTAACCTATCAAGTCCGGGTTCGAAGATCGGGGTCCTGCCATCGCGCAAAAGCGTCAGCTTGTCCTGGTTCTTGTCAACGCAGACAACTTCATGTCCAAAATCGGAAAAACAGACACCAGACACCAGCCCAACATACCCGGTGCCGATCATTGCAATTTTCATATTCTTCTCATTTCTGCGCGACCTGATGATTGGCTAACAAGACTTGGTTAACAGATCGTTCTATTTTCCCTCTTATCGACTTAATTGAGGTGCGACGCAACGAACTGCGCGCAGCTCTTTGCTAGAACTGCGCGCAATCTGACGTTAGAACATGTCCGGTGCATCCTGTGCACCACAAAGGCGACCTTTGCTAAAGCAAACCGTTTGGCAAGGGTTGCTCATTTGCTGTGTTCACACGGCGGAACCAGAATGTGACCATGGTAGACGTGATCACAATGAACAGTGAGTAAAGCACCGGCACAGCCATGATTGATTGTGCTTCACTCCCCGAAAAGGTGAACGCAATGATCGCGATGGCAAGTGGGCCGTTCTGGATTCCGGTCTCAAGTGCCACGGTGCGCGCATTGCGCGGATGCAGCTTGAGCAAAGTCGAGAAGCCATAGCCCAGCGCGAAGCCAAACAACCCCAGTACGATAGACCCAAAGTACGTGGCCCATGTGGTGGTCAGCAGGAACTCCCAGTTGCGCGGAATCCATGACACGATCAGGAACAGGATAAAGAAGATAGCCAGCATCGACCCCATAAACTCGGTCACGGCGCCCACATTGGCATTCAGCTTGCGCAGAACCATGCCAATGGCGACAGGTACCAGCAGCAGAACCAGCGTGGCGATGATGTTTTCACGCGGGATGTCCAGATCTAGCGCGCCTGCATACAGCACCAACACCACCGGAATTAGGATAACGCCAAAGACGGTGGATGTGACTGTCATCAACACCGAAAGCGCCAGATTGCCCTTGGAGAAGTAGGTAAATATGTTTGAGGTCGTCCCGCCTGGCATGCAGGCCATAATCAAGATGCCGATCTTGATAGGGTCAGATACAGGCAATGTCGTCGCCAAGATAAAGCCGATCAAAGGCATGAACCCGTATTGCGACACAACACCGATCATCAGACCGTAGGGCCGTTTCAGGGCTAATGTGAAATCACGAGGCGTTAGCGATGCACCCATCCCGAGCATGATTACGAAAATCATCAGCGCCAAGATGGCTTGTTCAAGTGGTCCAACCATTATGCGTTCTCCACTTTGGCTTGTTCCTCGGCGCGCAGATCTTTGCGCAGGATTTTCCCGACATTTGATTTCGGCAGTTCTTCGCGGAATTCAACCATCTTGGGCACCTTGTATCCGGTCAGGTGTTCCTTGCAGTAGGCGCGAACGGCATCCTTGGTAAGGGTGTCATCGCGCTTGACGACAAAGGCTTTCACCGCTTCACCGGATGCGCCATCTGGCACACCGATGACGGCGACTTCTTCTACACCTGGATGGGCGGCGATCGCGTCTTCGATCTCGTTGGGATAAACATTGAAGCCAGACACGAGAATCATGTCCTTCTTACGGTCAACAATACTAAAGTATCCGTCTTCGCTCATCACGCCGATATCACCGGTGAGAAGCCAACCGTTCTGTATGGTCTTGGCGGTCTCTTCGGGTTTCTTCCAATAGCCCTTCATGATCTGTGGCCCCTTGGCAATCAACTCGCCCGGCTCACCCAGCGGAACATCATCACCATCTTCATCCACGCACTTCACATCGGTCGACGGCAAAGGCACACCGATCGAGTTCACACGGCTCTTGCCAAAAGGGTTAAACGTCAGAATTGGCGACGATTCAGTCAACCCATACCCTTCAAGCAGAGGTTTTCCTGTGATCTCTTCCCAACGCTCAGCAACAACGCCCTGGGTTGCCATGCCGCCAGCAGACGCAAACTTCAGGTGCTTTGGGGGTGTATCCAGAAACCAGACTTCTCCTGTCAGACCATTGAACAGTGTGTTTACGCCGCTCAGCCACGTGATCTTATAGTTCTCAAACGCCCGTTTAAGGTTAGTTAGAGGACGGGGGTTGGGGATCAGAATGTTATGGGCACCTTGCGAAAACATGCCTAGGAAATTCACGGTAAACGCGAAGACATGATAGAGCGGAAGCGCAGTCAGGGCGACTTCTTTGCCCTTCTCGAATTGCTCGATCAACTCCATCGTTTGCTCCATATTCATCAGAATATTGGAGTGGGTCAGCATTGCACCTTTGGAAACGCCTGTGGTGCCTCCAGTGTATTGCAGACAGGCCACATCGCCGGATTCGATGCTTTGACGATAGCTTTCCAACGCATTGTGCGTTTCGGCATGCTTGGCGCGGCCTGCTTTCACTGCTTCAGGCAGGCGAATATGAGGCAACGTGACCGGCTTGATTGTCTTGTCCCAGTATTTTTGAACCGCACCAACAATCGCCTTGGGCATTGCCGGAAAGTATTCGGCGATGCGCGTAACAATCACGTTGGGGATCGGGTGGCCTTGCATCGCTTCGGCCAGTTTGTCAGCGAACATATCGACCACGACAATTGCGGACGGTTCGGCATCGGCAAATTGTTTGGCCATTTCTTCTGGGGTATAGAGGGGGTTCACGTTAACCAAAACGCAACCAGCCTTGAACACCGCCATCGCTGCAATCGGATATGCCAAGCAGTTGGGCACCTGGATCGCAACGCGG
>Ga0209198_1001269_pt1 | contig 19726 bp, 19 predicted proteins | sample COGITO_mtgs_1105_2_FD_184804 | JGI IMG/M metagenome (GOLD analysis project Ga0209198, IMG submission 184804) | Pelagic marine microbial communities from North Sea - COGITO_mtgs_110519 (SPAdes) (version 2) | ecosystem: Environmental > Aquatic > Marine > Epipelagic ...
TCGCTTGTAATCGCAAGCGATCAGCCAAAGATACCGTGAAGAAAATACCAGTTCGCATCCGTCTGAATCGCATATTCTGGGTGCAGTGGGAATCCCAAACCGGACTCTTCTGACCCGACCAATCCACTAGGGCAGCTCAAAAAACCCTGGCCCTGCAAGTCCGCGCAACTTGGCCGCCATCTCAGCGCCAAGCTCTGCAACATCTTCGGCCGGGGCCGATTGCGCATCACAAAGATGCTCTGATCCGTCAGGTCGCAGAATTTCCCCACGCAAAAAAACCTGCCCGCCGTCTTGTGTCGCCAAACCCGCAATCGGAGTTTCACAAGAGCCGTCCAACCCTGCCAAAAAGGCCCGCTCGGCCGCAAGCAAAACGCCCGTTGGCCGGTGATCAATCGCCGCAAGCAGCGCAGAACATCGTGAGTCGTCAACGCGCTGTTCGATACCAATCGCACCCTGCGCCACTGCTGGCAGCATCTCTTCCGGCGCGACCGGCGTTGCTGCAATGTCCGTTAGATGCAAACGGTTCAAACCCGCCATCGCCAAAAACGTGCAGCGCGCTACACCCGCCTCTAGCTTTTTGACGCGTGTCTGCACATTGCCGCGAAACTCGACCACGGTCAAATCGGGCCGGCGCAGTAGCACTTGCGCCTTACGCCGCAAGCTAGACGTGCCCACGAGGGCCCCGGCGGGCAAATCATCCAAATCGCTTACAGTTGGACAAATCAGCGCATCGCGCACATCCTCACGCGGCAGATAGGTCGACAACACCAACCCATCGGGCTGTAGCACCGGCATATCTTTCATCGAATGAACGGCAATATCAATCGCCCCCGAGAGCAGATCTTGCTCGATCTCGCGGGTAAACAGCCCCTTACCGCCAATCTCACGCAACGGCCTGTCTTGTATGCGGTCACCTGTGGTTTTAATCACCACAACCTCAAACGCCGCGTCGGGCAAATCAAAGGCCTGCGCCAAACGCCTGCGGGTCTCATGGGCTTGCGCCAGCGCCAATGGCGATCCACGGGTGCCAATGCGCAGCGGCGTCTTGGGGGAGGGAAAATTCGTAATCATAGGCTTTGTGTAATCGCGTCAGAGTGCCCTGACAAGCGTATCTCACTTGACATTATGCCTCATGCTGGCGACCACAGGCTAAGCTTAAGGAAATAACATGGCCACACACAAAACCATCCTGCGCGCTTTGGCAGGTCAGACGCAATCCGTACCGCCAATTTGGATGATGCGCCAAGCCGGGCGCTATTTGCCAGAATATCGCGCAACCCGGGCACAGGCAGGCGATTTTTTGTCGCTGTGTTACAACAGCGAATTGGCCGCAGAGGTCACCTTGCAGCCAATTCGCCGCTATGGCTTTGATGCAGCTATTATGTTTGCCGACATTTTGTTAATCCCACAGGCGCTGGGGGCCGACTTATGGTTTGTCACTGGTGAGGGACCGCGGCTGTCGACAGTGACCGGTGCGGCAGATTTCGATCAGCTCAGACCCGCCGATGAAACCGATGCCACGCTCAATCCGATTTACGAAACATTGCGGATTCTGTCGCGCGCGCTTCCTGCCGAAACCACACTTATTGGTTTTGCCGGTGCGCCTTGGACAGTGGCGACTTATATGATTGCCGGTCGTGGCACCCCAGACCAGGGACCGGCGCATAAATTGATGACAGAAAACCCAGACGTGTTTGAAAGGTTAATTGATCTGTTGACCGAGGCCACGATTGACTATCTCAGCAAACAGATTGACGCCGGTGCCGAAGTGGTGAAATTGTTCGACAGCTGGGCCGGATCTCTGAAGGGCGATGATTTTGAGAGGTTTTCGTTGGCGCCAATCCGCAGGATTATAACCGCGCTGAAAGCCCGCCATCCCAACACACCGGTAATTGCTTTTCCCCGCGAGGCTGGAGAGAAGTACTTGGGGTTTGCCAAAGCCACCGGAGCAGATTGTCTGGCCTTGGACAATTCGGTTGACCCCCAGTGGGCTGCCGCACATCTACAACCAGATGGCTGTGTGCAGGGCAACCTAAAATCATCACATATGGTCAGCGGGGGTCCGGCTTTGGTCGAAGACACAAAGCGTATTGTGGCCGCATTCCGCAATGGACCGCATATTTTCAACTTGGGACATGGGATCACCCCGCAGGCTGATCCCGATAATGTTCAGCGTATGATTGATGCTGTGCGCGACAATTAAGCCGCTAGCCGTGACCGGCGTGCATCAGCAAAAGTTACCAACTTGCGGCGGTTCGAATCCCAAAGATGCAGTTTGACTGAACGGAAGCTCTGCATAACCGTCAAACGCTGTTGCGATGAGGCCAGTACAGGATGGTCGCGCAACACTTCTGTCAGCCGGTAAAACGGGATTCGGCTGTACAGATGATGCACATGGTGAATCCCAATATTGCCAGTAAACCACATCAAAACGGCTGGCAAATCATAATGCGAACTGCCGTGCAGTGCTGCTTCATGGACCTGCCAGTCTGCTTGGGTATCCCAGTGGGTATCCTCAAACTGGTGCTGTACATAGAACAACCAAACCCCGAGGGTCGCAGCCACGCTTAAAGTGGGAAAGAAAATCCACAAAATAGGCGCAAGGCCCCCAAACAAGAATATTATTCCCAAAGACGCGAGGATCATCGCATTGGTACCCATCGCACTGACCCAATATTTCAAACCAGAGTTCATCAAGCCCAAAGGTAGACGGTTTTGCAACACGAACAGGTACAACGGACCGAGCCCGAACAAGATAATCGGATGCCGACCAAGACGGTAGAGAACCTTGCCATAGAACGGTTTGGAGTAATATTCTTCGACCGTCATGGTGTAAACGTCGCCAATGCCGCGTTGATCAAGATTTCCTGCCGCCGAGTGGTGCATCATGTGCGTGCGCTGCCAAACGTCGTACGGGGTGAGTGTAAGCACCCCGAATATACGTCCAACCCAGTCACTGATCCTGCGGCTTTTAAAAAACCCACCATGGCTGCAATCATGTTGAACGATGAAAATTCTGACTAGAAATAAACCGTTTGAAAGCGCAACGGCCAAAGCCATCCAAGGGTAGTCATTTAACAGCCACCAAGCAAGGCCCCAGAGCGACAGAAACGGGATCAAAGTGACCAAGAGTTCGAAAACGCTGCGCACGGTGTCGGGTTCACGATACTGCGCTAGAATTTTGACCCAGTTGCGGGCAACCAACGGGGTTTCATTTTGACTGTCGTCATTTGAAAGAGCGGCCATTCCACACCTACATATTTTTCTGGCCCTTGCGGGCGGTTTCCGGTCGGAGCTGGCTGATCTTATGACTACTCGACGCCACGGTTTCTTTTGACCTTCGATCGCCTACTGATCTAGCTTTGCTTTCGTCTGGGACTGTATATAACATTATTTTTGCTGACGCCAAGTACTCAGTTAATCTAGATCAAAAGATCGTGCGATTTGTGTGGGCTGATATATTCTTTTAGCACTCAATCGCTGAAATTTCATCTTCTGGAATATACGAGATCAAACAACCGCCCCGATCCAAACGGACACATCAATCTTAGCATTCCCACCTCAATGCGAAAACTCTGTGTGACGCAGCCAGAAACTCATAAATTTTAGATGCTTACGGCAAAAAAAACCAAAGTGACAAGAACTTTTAATCAAATTTATAAGATCACTTTGCAATAAATTTAATTAAATTTTAATGACTTAAATTCGAATCACTCTGGATACACACAGCAAATATAAATTTTAAGAGCCCTATTTGGAAAATAATTTTAACCCTGTAATATTTGAAGATATTATTTGCGCATTTCGTATAAAATAATATTTCATCTAATAAACATTTGTTTTTTCACCGCCTCTAGACATTTCTTACTTTCCATCCGCTCGGCTATTTAATAGTCACACAACCGTTATTTAAAACAGGGCGTAAATCCTCGGAACTACACTGATTATTTTGCGAGAACTACGGGCAATAATACCCAACAGTTTTTGAATGGATTTGGTTGAGTTTTTATCTTTTCAATCCAAATATGATATGCACTCAGCAAGGCTATGGATATATCCAAAATATTTTGGGCTTTTACTGTCTGAGCTACCCCCTTAGACACACGCAACAAGGGATTTCAAAAGAACGGTAAAGGACACAATATCCGTAGATTTTTAGAGATTAATGCACTGAAGAAAACGTATAACGATTCGTTTCATGCCCTTAAGGGCGTCGACCTTGCCGTAGAGCAAGGCGAAATTCTGGCGCTTCTGGGTCCCAACGGCGCCGGGAAGACCACGCTTATTGCGACAATCTGCGGTCTGGCAAGCCCAACATCTGGCACGATCCGCGTGGGCGGCTATGATATCAAAACCGACTATCGCGCGGCCCGTAAGTTGATCGGTCTGGTCCCCCAAGAGATTTCGCTCGAGCCGTTCGAAACCGTTATGAACACCTTACAGTTCTCGCGCGGGCTGTTTGGTCTCGGGGCCGACCCCACCCTTATCGAACAGATATTAAAGCAACTGTCTTTATGGGACAAACGCCACGCACAAATAAAATCATTATCAGGCGGGATGCGACGTCGAGTGATGATTGCCAAAGCTTTGGTCCACGAACCCCGTATTTTATTTCTTGATGAACCTACCGCTGGCGTTGATGTTGAATTACGCCGCGATATGTGGGCGTTGATCTCACAGCTCAAAGCCGATGGTGTGACGATCATTCTAACCACGCATTATATCGACGAAGCCGAAGCAATCGCCGACCGGATCGCGGTGATAGATAACGGCAGAATTTTGCTGGTCGAAAGTAAAGCCACGCTAATGCAGCAAATGGGTCAAAAAACTTTGACTATCGAATTAACACAACCCACCGAAACTCTACCCGAGAGCTTAGCAGCTTATAACCTCAGTTTGATCAATGATGGGCAAGCCATAAAATATGCCTACGGCGCAACTGGCAAAAGAACCGGAATCACCACTTTATTGACTGATCTGTCGAAAGCCGGCTTGGTGCTGCGCGATCTACATACCGAGCAAAGCAGCCTCGAAGAGATCTTTATCACGTTGCTACAGGATGCAAATAAATGAATTGGCATGCCATAAAAACGATTTACTTTTTCGAAATGCATCGGTTTTTTCGGACACTGAAACAGAGTTTTCTATCACCAGTTCTGTCAACATCACTGTATTTTGTCGTATTTGGCGCAGCCCTAGGTAGCCGGATAGACCAGATTGAGGGTGTCAGCTATGTGTCTTTTTTGGTGCCGGGGCTGATCATGCTGAGCGTGATCACGCAAGCGACCTCGAACGCTGCGTTTGGAATCCATCTGCCAAAATATACCGGCACCATTTATGAGCTGCTGTCAGCGCCGGTCAATACGTTTGAAATTATTTTGGGATACGTGGGGGCTGCAACATGCAAAGCTCTGTTCATCGGCTTGGTCATACTGGCAACGTCGACAATTTTTGTCGATCTGACCGTTGCCCACCCCGTGGCAATGCTGGCCATCTTGCTGCTGACCTGTGTCAGCTTTTCATTGTTTGGCTTTATTATTGGAATTTGGGCGATCAATTTCGAACAATTGCAATTAATTCCACTGTTGGTCATCACACCATTGGTGTTTCTGGGCGGCTCGTTTTATTCCATCACAATGCTGCCGCCGCTTTGGCAGAAAATTACCTTGTTTAATCCAGTAGTCTATTTGATTTCTGGATTTCGCTGGGCGTTTTTTGACACCTCTGACGTTCCAATCACAATCAGTTTACTGGCCATCGGCGGGTTCATCATTTTATGTCTTTGGGTGATCTTTTGGATATTCAAAACCGGCTATCGTCTGCGCAGCTAAGGTCTATCGTCTGACAAGGCCCAGAATTTGCAAACACGCATAAATATGCTTGCGCCGCCTTGTTTGCTGCTGCCAATCAAACTAAGTGTGAAACATGGGTATAAACATTCCTTTTTTGAAAAAAACACCGACAGTCGCAGTCTTGCGGCTTACCGGCACGATCGCGGCAGGTGGTCGCGGCCAACTCAACGATCAGACGCTCGCGCCCTATATTGAAAAGGCCTTTACCAAGGGCAAACCGGCAGCAGTCGCTCTGGTGATCAATTCACCGGGGGGATCCCCGGTTCAGTCCTCGCTAATAGCGGCGCGCATTCGCCGTCTTGCAGATGATAAAAAATTGCCCGTATTTGCGTTTGTAGAAGACGTTGCAGCCTCTGGTGGCTATTGGCTGGCTGTCAGCGCTGATGAAATCTGGGTTGATCCCGGATCAATTATCGGCTCGATTGGGGTGATTTCAGCCGGCTTCGGCGCTTCAACCTTTCTAGAACGGCAAGGGCTGGAAAGACGGGTATATACCGCCGGAAAATCCAAATCGACACTGGATCCGTTTCGACCAGAAAATCCCGAAGACGTGACCCGCCTTAAAACCATTCTTAATCAGCTCCACGACGTTTTCATCTCTCATGTGAGAACCCGCCGAGGCAGCAAACTTACCGACGCACAGGATCTGTTCAGTGGCGAGTTTTGGACAGGACAACATTCAGCCGAACTGGGTTTGGTGGATGGTATTGGCCATCTGGTGCCGCTGATGAAAGAGCGGTTTGGTGACAAGGTTAAGTTCCGAAATTATGACGTGAAACGCAATTTTCTCCAGCGCTTTGGCACGTCGATTGTGCACGACGCCTTTACCAGCATAGAAGAACGGGCCCAGTTCGCCCGTTTTGGATTATAGAATGATCCTGAAGATCGTGGTCCTGTTTCTGGTGGGCATGGGTGTGCTGGCAATGTTCGGCAAATTGAAATTTCCAGGCAAAAAGCGACTGGATGCCGCACGCTGCTCGTCTTGTGGCCGCTTTAATATTGGTACCGGCCCCTGCGCCTGCGGTAAAGGCAAGGGCTGACCTGTGGTCTGGCTATCGGCGGCTCTGGGGTTTGCGCTTCTTATTCTGGCGGGTGATGCGCTGGTTAAAGGGGCCGTCAATCTAAGTATGCGTTTGGGCATACCGGCCCTGATCGTCAGTCTCACGGTAGTCGCTTTTGGAACCTCAGCTCCTGAACTGATCATTGCCATCAATGCGGTTATCGAAGACGTGCCAAGTCTGGCGTTGGGAAATGTTGTTGGCTCGAACACGGCAAATATTTTGCTGGTATTGGGCCTGCCTGCCATATTTTCAACATTACACAGCAGCGAACATGATACTAAAAAAGCCTATCTCGGCATGATGGTGGCCACCTGTTTATTTATAGGGCTGGCATTTCGGGGCATATTTGAATGGCAAAGTGGGCTGATACTGCTGGCACTTTTGGTATATATCCTTGGCGACACACTGCGCGACGCCCAACGTCACAGCGCGGCTGACACCAAAAACAACAACATAAATCTTGATCCAACCGTCGAGGCCACGCCCACGATGGCTTGGTGGAAGATCGCAATGTATCTAACACTGGGCATCATCGGCTTGCCACTGGGCGCCCATATTCTGGTAGATAGTGCAAGCCATATCGCCCGCCTGTTTGGGGTTAGCGAGGCGATCATTGGCTTGACCCTTGTTGCCCTCGGCACGTCCCTACCTGAATTGGCAACAGCCATAACGGCCGCCTTGCGTCGGCAAGCAGATGTCGCCTTAGGTAATGTCATCGGCTCCAATATGTTTAACCTACTCGCCATCGTGGGTCTGACCACTTTTGTCGGGCCGATCCCGGTCGATACAGCATTTCTAACCTTTGATTTATGGGTTATGTTGGGCGCATCGGTCCTGTTGATCCCATTTGTATTTTTCAACTGGAACATCACCCGACGCTTTGGCCTTGGCTTGACTGCTCTGTATCTGTTCTATGTCACCATAGTATTGGTTTGACCCAACGTGGGAGATTTCGATGAAACGGGCTTTGGTGACTGGCGCTGCTGCGCGGATCGGTCGGGAGATGGCGCTCTACCTAGGGCAACAAGGATACGATGTGGCTGTCCACTATGCCACCTCGCGCCAAGCCGCAGAAGACGTCGTAGAAAATCTGTGCGGGATGGGACGACATGCAGTCGCGTTACAAGCTGATTTACTGAACGAGGCGGCAGTTCAAAATCTGATGCCAGCGGCAATGCAAGCGCTGGGTGGCCCCATAACCTGCCTGATTAATAACGCCTCAATTTTTGAATATGACAATATTACCAGTGCCACGCGCACCAGTTGGGATCGTCATATGGAAAGCAATCTGCGCGCACCGTTCGTTTTGACCCAAGCGCTGGCCACACAGGTGCCTGAGCCGCTTTATGATGACCAAAATGAACCCATGGCGCAGGCTTTGGTGATCAATATGATCGACCAGCGTGTCCGCAAGCTGACACCAGAATTCATGACTTATACGATTGCAAAAATGGGCCTATGGGCCTTGACCCAAACTGCTGCGCGGAGCCTCGCGCCAAAAGTGCGGGTCAATGCCATCGGCCCGGGGCCAACGCTTCAGGGTGCACGTCAAAGCGCCGAGCACTTCGCAACCCAGCGTCGCAATACCATTTTGCAACGCGGTGCAGGAACCAACGATATTAACAATGCGCTTGGATATTTTCTGAACGCAACCGCCGTGACCGGGCAATTGCTCTGCGTTGACGGGGGGCAGCATCTGGGCTGGAAAACCCCAGATGTGCAAAATGACTAACGGTTCGTATGAAGTTTGTGACACGAGTTATGCACCCGTCACACAACCGTTGCGAAAGCATCAATAAAAAGCTAACGTTTTCAACATTTTGCCGGATGCAAAAAATAATATCCATTAGTAACAACAGGTTAAATAAGTGCCTATTTTTTAAGCAATGCGAGGAAGCTGATTGAATATAACGGAAAATCCCATTTGTGGTAAAGTTATATACAAGCTTATCCACAGAAACCGTGGACATTTTTCTTCTTGCTATCGCACTATTTTGAGTGCGGCGCCCATCAAGAATCACTAGATAAAATCATGGCTGAAGCAAATACAACAGAATCGCCCCCGCTGCCCACTGGAAGGGACGTAATCGCGGCCTACGTCCGGACGCTGGACAGTTCTCCTGGCGTCTACCGCATGCTGGATGCCCAAGCGCGGGTGCTGTATGTTGGCAAAGCGCGCAATTTAAAAATGCGGGTCACCAATTACACGCGGCCAACGGGTCATTCGGGCCGCATCGACAGGATGATATCAGAAACAGCGCGGATGATGTTTCTAACCACACGTACCGAGACCGAGGCGCTACTGCTTGAGCAAAACCTCATCAAACAACTCAAACCACGCTATAATGTACTTTTACGGGATGACAAAAGTTTCCCAAATATATTGGTAGGATCTGAACACACTTTTCCACAAATCAGCAAACACCGGGGCGCGAAAAGAGCCAAAGGCACCTATTACGGCCCGTTTGCCAGCGCCGGTGCGGTAAACCGCACCCTGACACAATTGCAGCGGGTATTCCTGCTGCGCGACTGTTCAGACGCAATGTTCGACAGCCGCAGCCGTCCCTGTCTGCTATACCAAATCAAACGCTGTTCAGCCCCTTGTGTCGATAAAATCAGCGCCGTCGATTATGCTGCCACCGTCGCAGATGCCGAGCGGTTTCTGTCAGGTCGCTCAACTGAAATCCAAGAACTGCTTGCCACCCAGATGCAGGCGGCGGCCGAACAGATGGAATTTGAACGCGCCGCCGCCCTCAGAGATCGTATTCGGGCGTTGACACAGGTTCAAAGCGCGCAGGGCATTAACCCGCGCGGTGTCATCGAAGCTGATGTGATAGCCCTGCATCTCGCAGGGGGTCAGGCCTGTGTCCAAGTTTTTTTCATCCGTGCCAACCAAAACTGGGGCAATCAGGATTTCTTTCCGCGAGTTGGGCCCGATGTAGAAGAAGCCGAAGTTCTTGAGGCCTTCATCGGCCAGTTCTATGACAGCAAAGACCCCCCGCGGATGCTGCTGTTATCGCACCAGATTGAGAACGCTGACCTGATGACCGAGGCCCTGACAGGCAAGCTTGGCCGCAGAGTTGAGATCATCGTCCCCCAACGCGGTGAAAAGGCAGAACTGGTCGACGGCGCATTGCGCAACGCCCGCGAAAGTCTGGCGCGCAAGCAGGCTGAAACCGTCAGTCAGGGCAAGTTGCTCAAAGGGCTGGCCGAGGCTTTTGCAATGGATGCCCCACCGCAGCGCATCGAAGTCTATGACAATAGCCATATCCAAGGCAGCCATGCCGTGGGCGGTATGATCGTCGCCGGACCTGAGGGGTTTTTGAAAAATCAGTACCGCAAATTCAATATCAAGGGCGACGACCTGACACCCGGTGATGACTTTGGCATGATGAAAGAAGTTTTGAGCCGGCGCTTTAAACGATTGTTAAAAGACGACCCAGACCGTGACAAAGCATTGTGGCCCGATCTGCTTTTGATCGATGGCGGCGCTGGTCATGTCAGTGCCGTGGCCGAAATCATGGACGGCTTTGGCATCGACGATCTGCCGATGGTCGGCGTCGCAAAAGGCGTTGATCGCGATCATGGCAAGGAAGAGTTTCACCGTATCGGGCAGCGCCCATTTGCCCTGCGCCACAATGATCCGGTGTTGTATTTCATTCAGCGGCTGCGCGACGAGGCGCATCGGTTTGCCATCGGCACCCATCGGGCTAAACGCGCCAAAACCATCACCGCCACCCCGCTTGACGAGGTGCCGGGCGTCGGGGGCGGACGCAAAAAAGCGCTGCTGTCACATTTTGGCTCTGCCAAGGCGGTCAGCCGCGCCAATCTTGTCGACCTCAAAGCAGTTGACGGTATTTCAAGCGCGCTTGCTGAAACAATTTACGCCTTTTTCAACGAACGTGGTTAGTTGGGCTCTGGGTCCCTCTCCCGCCCGTATCATTGAAATCATCGCTCTGGGTTGAGATCGCGCCAGCAGGGCAGGATATCGCCGGCGGCCGGGGTTGCCGAATAGACGGCCCGGGCAATCGCACGCGAAAGACACATCGCCCCAGCATGGCATAAAAAAGCCATTTCACGATCGTCAACCATCGCCTTTCGCTGTGCAGTCGCCGCAGAAAACACCAGATCACCGTCCATTGGCATATGCGCAGGCAATATCGCCCGCCCGATCCCGTCATGTGCCGCCACCGCCAGCCGTTTGGCAGCCGCTTTGTCAAGCGTCGCATCGGTGGCCACAATCGCAATTGTGGTGTTGCCCAGCGCCGACATAGCTGCGGGCTTTTTGGGGCTGATCGTATATCCCAAGCCAGCCGCCGGATCGGGCCCCAAGCCGCCAAATTCTTGGTTCAACTCAAACGGAGCGGCCCAAAAATGCCGCGCTTCGGGGGTGGTCACATTGCCAATCGGGTTGACCGCAACCAACGCGCCAACGGTTGCCCCGCTGTCCAGCACCAACGACGCCGACCCCAGACCGCCTTTCAACGTTCCAGTCAACGCCCCGGTTCCCGCCCCGACGCTGCCAAGATCAAAATCATCCATCGCGGCGGCAAACGCCCGAGCCCCCAGATCGGGATAGGGATTATCATCCCAGTTTTTTTGACCACCATTGAGCAGATCGGCCAGGATCGCCGTCGGCACCAGCGGCACATGCAGCCCACCCAGCGAAAAACCACGCCCCTGGGCACGCAGCCCCGCCACAACACCGCTTGCCGCATCCAGACCAAACGCAGAGCCCCCCGACAAAACAAGTGCATCAACGGCTTGCACGGATTTGTCAGGCTCCAACAGATCCGTGTCCCGGGTGCCTGGCGCTCCGCCCATGACCGCATAAGAAGCAGTAAATGGCGTAGTCCCCACCAGAACCGTACTGCCAGATTTCAGCGTTGCGTCCTGCGCGTTGCCCACCGTGAGCCCCGCGACATCCGTGATCAGATTGCGTGCGCCAGGAACCATCATCAGATGCAGCGGCCGCCATCTACCCGCAGACAGACACCGGTGATCATACTGGCCTCATCAGAACACAGATAGAGCGCCGCATTGGCCATATCTTCGGGGGTAGAAAACCGTCCAAGCGGGATGGTTGATAAAAACTTGGCCCGTATTTCGGGTGTATCCTCCCCCATAAAGGATTTCAAAAGCGGGGTTTCCCCTGCCACCGGATTCAACGCGTTCACACGGATGCCAGACGGCGCAAGCTCAATCGCCATCGTCTCGGTTGCAGTATTCACCCAGCCTTTTGAGGCATTATACCAGTTCAGATTCGGTCGCGGTGAAATCCCCGCCGTCGAGGATACGTTTAAAAATACACCGCTGTTGCGCTGCTTCATAGCAGGAAGGAAAACCTGTGATGCCAGATAGATAGATTTACAATTGACCGCAAAGACGCGATCAAAATCTGCCTCGCTAACCGTCTCCATCGGGGTTGGCAAATGTGTGACACCGGCGTTGTTGACAACAATATCCACTGGTCCGAACTGCGCCTCAACCGTGGCCGCCAACGCCATGACCTGCCCACGATCGGCAACGTTAAGCTGATAGGCCGCTGCTGCATCCCCCAGTTCGGCCGCCAGCGCTTGCGCGCCCTCACCATTTAAATCTGCCAACATCACCTGCGCGCCTTCAGCGATAAACTTTTGCGCAATACCAGCCCCAAACCCCGACGCAGCACCCGTCACAATTGCTATTTTTCCCATTAATCTCATATTGTTCTCCCGTTGATGTTTGTGACATCTGCTCAAAACGCTCCACCAAGATGAGGTCAACCTCATCACTGCCCGCCAAACTGCAGCCACCCGTGATAAATTTCAATTTATGTTTTGCAAGCTATAACTCCAAGTAACAGCGCTTTACTGCGCAACACGTTTTGGCAAAGGCGGCAATCTGGGCGCTGCCGCCAAGAGACTTTGCGTATACGGATGGCGCGGTTGCACCAACACCTGATCTGTCGGGCCGTGTTCGACAATTGCGCCCGCCTGCATCACCATAACCCGATCAGTAATGCTCCGCACAACTGATAAATCATGACTGATGAACAGATAACTCAGCGCAAATCGGGTCGACAAATCAGCGATCAAATCCAGAATTTGCGCTCGGACCGAAACATCCAGCGCCGAGACCGCCTCATCAAACACGATCAATTCAGGGCGCAGGATCAAAGCCCGCGCAATCGCCAAACGCTGACGCTGCCCCCCTGAAAATTCATGTGGATATTTACCGCCATCGCCGGGTGACAACCCCACCGCCACCAGCGCCTCGGACACCGACGCTTCACGATCCTGCTCAGACAAGGGGGCATCAAGCAAATGATAGGGCTCAGTGATCAGCCGTGCCACTTTATGACGCGGATTAAACGATCCATACGGGTCTTGGAACACCACCTGAATGTTACGCCGCACCACGCGGTTTGACCGCGCTCCAGCCCATACCGGCGCACCGTTTAGGGTGATCGTGCCCGCTTGCACCGGTTCAAGCCCCAAAATCGCCCGCGTCAGCGTCGACTTTCCACAACCGCTCTCCCCGACCAGACCCAACCGTTCACCGGCCCGTAGCGTAAAGCTGACGTTATCCACCGCGCGAAACGATTGGGCGACGGAAAAGATACCCTTGCGGGGCAGTTGATAGGCCCGCGTCACATCGCACACCTGCAGCAAGGGCGCAGCCTCAGGCGGTGGTGGTGGCAGACTAACCTGATGGCTCGATGCCTCAAACAGCATCCGCGTATAGGGATGCGACATCGCAGCAAACAACTGTTTGGTTGGCCCGCGTTCCAAAACCTTGCCACGACGCATTATTAGTATGTGATCTGCCAGATTCCCCACCACTGCCAGATCATGCGTGATGATCAGCATCCCCATGCCTTCTTGACGCACCAGATCTTTCAAAAGCGCCAGTATCTGTGCCTGTGTGGTGACATCCAGAGCCGTCGTCGGTTCGTCAGCAATCAGAAATTTTGGACGCAGAACAATGGCCATTGCAATCACCACGCGTTGCCGCTGACCGCCTGACAATTGATGAGGATAGCGTGATAATGAATATTTCTCCGGGGGCAAGCCAACCCGCATGAGCACTTCGGCAGCCCGCAAACGCGCCGCAGCCTTTGACGATTCTGTGTGGATCAAAATTGTCTCAAGCACTTGATCCCCGATGGTTTTCAACGGGTTTAGCGCGGTCATCGGCTCTTGAAAAATCATCCCGATATCGTTTCCGCGCAGACGGCACATCTCACGCTCTGACAAGCTCAGCATATCGCGACCATCAAGCTGAATCTGCCCAGAGGGTCGCATGCCCGCCGGCAGCAACCCCATGATTGCAAGGGCAGTCATCGATTTACCCGACCCGCTTTCGCCGGTGATGGCAACAATTTCACCCGCCCGCAGCGACAGGCTAACAGCGTCTAAAATTTCCAAACGTCCCAAAGACAGAGACAAACCCATCACATCCAAGGCGCTGTCATCGCTCATACCGGCCGCCCCCGCAGTTTTGGATCCAGCCGGTCACGCAACCCATCCCCCATCAGATTAAGCCCAAGCACAGTGAGAATGATCGCCCCGCCAGGCACCAAGGCCAGATGTGGTGCAAAAGAGACCATGGTCTGGGCATCTGCCAACATGCGCCCCCAAGAGGGCAGCGGCGGCTGCGCACCCAGCCCAACATAACTCAACCCTGCTTCGGCTAGAATACCAAGACTAAATTGGATCGTTCCCTGCACGATCAGCAGGTTCGCCAAATTTGGCAAAATATGTTCGACCGAGATAAGCAGCCCCGACTTGCCCGCCACCCGCGCTGACAGAATAAATTCACGCTCCCAAAGGCTCAGGGCGCCTCCACGGGTGACCCGAGCAAACACCGGAATGTTGAAAATGCCAATTGCAATAATGGCGTTGACCGCACCTGCCCCAAAAATTGCGGTAATTAATATGGCAATCACCAAAGACGGAAAGGCAAAGATCAGGTCGTTGGCCCGCATAATCATCTCATCCAGCCAACTTCTTTTGCGCGCCGCCGCAAGCAGACCCAACGGCACCCCGATGAGAATACCGATACCGACCGCAATCAACGCCACCGCAATAGAGGTGCGCGCACCAACCATAATCATCGACAACAAGTCGCGTCCGAAATGATCAGTTCCAAGCCAGTGTTGCCCAGTTGGGCGCTGCAGTTTATTCGAGATATCCACAAGCGTCACATCGAACGGCACCCAGATAAAAGACACCAGCGCGGCGGCGGCAAAACACAGCGTCATCGCCGCGCCAAGTATCAAGGTATAAGACCCCCTCACAGCTGGGTCCTGAGGCGAGGATCAACCGCTACATAGGCAAGATCGACGGCAAAATTAACCACGATCACCGCAAACACCAGTAGCATCACAACGCTTTCAACCACGATCAAGTCACGCTGGCTAATCGACTGAAACACCAGCCGCCCCAGTCCCGGCAGAAAGAACACCTGTTCGATGATAATGGCACCCGCCAACAGAAACGAAAACTGCAGCCCCATGATAGTCAGAACCGGGATCAGTGCATTGCGCAGCCCGTGGCGCCACAACGCTTGCTGACGCGTAAGCCCTTTGGCACGCGCAGTGCGCATAAAATCCTCACTCAAGATATCAATCAGCGCGCTGCGCATCACCCGCGACAGGATCGCCGCCTGCGGCAGAGCCAAGGCCACCGCCGGCAGGGTCAAGGCCTTGAGCCCGACCAACAGCCCTGCATCCCAGCCCGGGAACCCGCCAGCAGAAAACCAGCGCAGGTTGATGGCAAAAATCACCACCAAAATCATCGCAAACCAGAAGTTTGGCACGGCAATGCCCAGCTGGGTCAACCCCATCACCGCCATATCCCCCCGTCCGCCACGACGGTTGGCGGCATAGAGCCCAACCGGCAACGCAATCACCGTCGACAGCGTCAGCGCCATCAGCGCCAGCGGCAATGACACCCACATGCGATCGGCAATCATTTGCCCAACCGGCACGCGGTAGGTATAAGAGATGCCAAAATCTCCCGACAGCATGCCACCGACCCAAGCCAGATATCGCTGGACTTTCGGCACGTCGAGACCCAGCTCAGCCCGCAGCGCCGCCACCGTGTCCGGCTGGGCATTGATTCCCAACATAAAGCGAGCCGGATCACCGGGGGCCACTTCGATCACGGCAAAAATAACCAGTGAAGCCACCACCAGACTGATCCCGAGGGATAATAGGCGTTTCAGACTATAGCGCAGCATCGTCTGCCCGGTCTATCCACCCAGCCTGTGCCATACAGCCCAAGGCGGCGGACTGTTGTGGGCTCAATCGGCCCAACTTATTCCGGTCAGATCGATCGCCTGCGTCGGTGCATTGAGCCACATGCCTTGCACGCCCGTCTTGGCCACACTGGTCGCCGCCAACTGGAACAGATAGCCGTTGACGTAATCTGTCGAAATCACAGTCTGCGCCTCTTGCAACATCGCCCGGCGTTGATCGGGATCTGCTGTCGCGGTTAGGCGGGTCATTAAATCCTGAAAGGCGGGATTGTCGTACTGAAAATAATACTCTGGCCGTGCATAGATGCCGATATCCATCGGTTCGGTGTGACTGACAATCGTCAGGCCATAATCCTTGCCTCGAAACACCTGTTCAAGCCATTGCGCCCATTCGAGGTTTGAAATCTCGGCGTTGATGCCCACCGCGCGCAATTGGGCAGCAATAATTTCACCGCCACGCCGCGCATATGAGGGCGGCGGCAACTTCAATGTGGTGGTAAAGCCGTCGGCAAAACCCGCCTCAGCCAGCAGCGCCTTGGCTTTGGCCGGATCATAGACGGAATTTCCGGTCAAATCGATATAGGCCGGGTTATGCGGGGCAAAATGGCTGCCGATCGGGGTGCCATAGCCGAACATTGCGCCATCAATGATCGCCTGACGGTCAATCGCATGGGCCAGGGCCTGACGCACCAGCTTGTTGTCAAACGGCGGCATTTTATTGTTCGTAGACAAGATGGTTTCACCCTCAGTCGATCCGATCAATAACTTGAAACGAGGGTCGGCATCAAACTGCGGCAGATTCTCCGGCGCCGGAAAAGTCTGGAATGCGTCGATGTCTTCAGCCATCATCGCCGCAAAGGCCGCCGTTGGATCGGAAATAAACTTGAAGGTCGCGCCCTCAAGCGCCGGGGCGGTCCCCCAATAATCCCCATTGCGCACAAGATCGATCCTGTCGCCCTGTACCCATTTCACAAACCGGAACGCGCCGGTGCCAACCGGGTTGGATTTTATCGTCTCGATCGTCTCAGAGGCGACGATGACCGCATCCCCCCACGCCAGATTGAACAACAGGTTGCCATTCGGGGCCTCAAGCGTCAGCACCACCGTCAACGGATCGATCACCGCGACGTCAGCGATACCTGTAAACAGCGCTTTTTGGGCGTTGGTGCTGTCTTCCGCCCGGGCCCGGTCGAGGGAAAATTTCACGTCAGCTGCATCCATTGCCGACCCGTCGTGAAACCGGACATCACCTTGCAGATGAAACGTATAACTCAGGCCATCGTCTGAAATATCCCAGCTTTTTGCCAGACCAGGCACAACTGATCCATCGCCCATGAACCGCGTCAACCCTTCAAAAATGTTTGAATAGACAACGTTATCGATCGCGCCCGCAGCTGCGCTGGTCGGGTCAAGATGCGGCGGCTCAAGCTGCATCCCAATCGTGATATCAGTCTCAGCAGCCGAAGCTGTGCTCAAAGTAGCAATCAAAGCCAAGACGGGTGTCAAAGCGCGGGCCGTAAAACGTTGTGGCATTATCCTGTTCCCTTCATTTAAAGTATGGTGTCAAAATAGTCGGGTACAGACTGCGCGAACTTTGCCAGCTTGTCTACTGCCAACACACACAATAAAACTTACGCCAACGCGCAGGATGCGGATGCCGACAGACAATTGCCACCCTGCTTGGCTTCAGCGCCACTTTGCAAGTGGCGGCAAACTCATCAATACCGCGTCCGGATCATGACCCGTGGCCAACCCAAACTTAGTCCCACGATCATAGACCAAATTATATTCTGCATAGAGCCCGCGGTGTAGTAATTGTGCCTCTTTATCCGCGACCGACCAGGGCTGAGACCGCCGTTTTTCAACCAACGGCACAAAAGCCGACAGAAATGCGCGGCCAATATCCTGGGTAAGGGCAAAGTCTGCAGCCCAGTTCCCGCTGCAGTGGTCATCCATAAAAATACCCCCGACACCGCGTGCACGTTTGCGGTGCGGAATATAGAAATAGTCATCTGCCCATTTTTTGAGGCGCGGATAAAGCTCGGCACCATGCGGGGCGAGAAAGCGCGCCTGAGTGGCATGAAAATGCGCGGTATCCTCGTCATATTCAAGGCAGGGGTTCAAATCAGACCCACCGCCAAACCACCATCCATGTGGGGTCCAGAACATACGCGTATTCATATGAACCGCAGGACAATGCGGGTTTTGCATATGGGCCACCAATGAAATGCCACTGGCCCAAAACCGCGGATCGTCTTTCATACCGGGCAGCTCTTTGCGCGCCGCCATCGCCGCCTGCGCTGAGGCTGCTAAATACCCGTGAACAGTTGAGACATTGACCCCAACCTTCTCAAACAGTCGGCCATCACGCATCACGCTCATCACACCGCCACCGGCATCGGACCCATCTTCTGAACGGCGTCGGGTCTCAGTGACCTCAAACACACCTGCAGGGGTTTGCGACCCCGCACCAGACTGATGGCTTTGCTCCAACTCGACAAAGGCACTGATGATTTGGTCACGCAGCGCGGAAAACCACTCAGACGCGGTGTTTTTTTCGACCTCAAACACGTTTGTACTGCTCCTTGAACGCGACCCGACCTCTGGGTCTAAAGCTTGCCCTACACAGAGGCCCCGCGGCATTGGTCTGCGTCTAATGCGCCGGAGCCGCAACCGGATCAATCAAGGTGCGCCCGCCATCCAATGTCATGATCTGGCCCGTCATAAACCCCGACCAATCCGAGGCAAGATATTGCACCGCGGCCGCCAGTTCATTCGGCGACGCGATCCGCTGCAGGGGTGTGTGATCTTCAATATCACCGCGGAAATCAGCGTTCTCTTTCAGAGCCTCTTGCAAGCTGGCAGACATCACCGACCCAAAGGCAACGGCGTTGACACGGATTTTATGGGGGGCCAGCGCCACAGCCAGAGACCGCGTCATCTGATCAGAGGCGGCCGTGGCGATTGAATAGGCCATTAAATCGGGGTGCGCACGCCGCGCTGCGATCGAAGACAGGTTGATGATGGATCCAATCTGCCCCTCGACGTTGCCAGCGGCTTGTTTGATCATCCGGCGCGCGACCAATTGCGACAGACGCAAGCTGTTGAGCAGGTTTTGCTGCAACATTGTCTCTGTCGTATCGTCATCGACGCCAAGCGGATCTGTCACCATGACCTGTCGACAGGCATTAACCAGAATATCCACCTGATCGAAATGGTCGATGGTCGCCGAAAGCAGATTGGCCATCGTCAGTTTTTCACGCAGATCACCGGCGAAATAGCGCACATTGCCCTCGTCCTTGGCCGCGCCCAATTCGTTGATCAAACCGTCTTCATCCATGTCTACAAACATGACATTCGCGCCTTGATCGACAAAGTGGCGGCCGATCGCACAGCCGACGCCGTTTGCACCTCCGGTGACGATCGCAGTCTTACCTTCGATTGAAAAGGACATAGCATGCCTCCTGATTCTTGCACGAGATTATCTGATTTCAGCGCCTTAAGCGAGATGGCCGCTGGGCGTGCAGCACTTTGAATTTCGACGTACCGAAAGATTCTTCGACCTTGACG
>Ga0209198_1001288_pt1 | contig 19515 bp, 16 predicted proteins | sample COGITO_mtgs_1105_2_FD_184804 | JGI IMG/M metagenome (GOLD analysis project Ga0209198, IMG submission 184804) | Pelagic marine microbial communities from North Sea - COGITO_mtgs_110519 (SPAdes) (version 2) | ecosystem: Environmental > Aquatic > Marine > Epipelagic ...
CCAAAGCGAATAGGTTATATCGGGGTCAATCTTCGTCAGATTGTGTGCTTTCTTTTGGTTACTTTTCTTTGCACAAGCAAAGAAAAGTGACTGGCATGTCGGGCCACCCCCGACGCCCTTGAACTAAAAACTCCAACGAAAGCATAAAAACTCAGTATGTAAGGATTCTGTGAAAAGTTAAAGGGCTAGAACCTGGCATATCGGGCCACCCCGACGCTCTTGACCTTAAAACTCAAACAAAAAAGTAAACCCTCAGAATGCCCCATCACCACTAAAACCTTAAACGCAAGACGCTGACCTCTTGCTTATCTTCTGTCACTTTGACTTTTTATATACATCCTTCTTTTTACCCTCATCCTTGCTGCTCTTATCTGACGTTCCTTCTTCTATTTTTTCAAGGTAGTAAATCTCTTTAATTGAACAGTTATAGCTTGGTCGTAGCACATCGTGAGAACTCATAAAATTATCGAGCACGCCGATAGCGTCAAACTTAGTGAGTTCATTGTTAGTGGTTTTATAGATTAATGTGCTTTGGTGTCGTGTACGATGACATTTGTTTCGGAATTTTATTAAGAAGTCCTTATTTCTGCCTTTACTCTCTATTAAGATATGACGGTCATTCAACCGCCGCCATGTGTCTATATTGTAAGTACGAATACGCTTAGCTATTTCGCCTTGTTTAAGGCCTTTCTCGGCTAATATATTTTTAACTGTTTCGTTCTTCTTTGATGACTGCTTTTCTATTTTTTTATCGGCGTCATGCTTGTCGGTTTTATGAGTATCTGCATAGGTTGAAAATGAGGTGATTAATACGATACTTGCGATTATTGCGAATAGTGTTTTCATTTTATCCCTCTCAGTTTTTACAATGTTCACTCTTTAAGACAGTTTACTATCAATATCTCTGTAACTGGACTTGCTGTATTGATGGCTCAGACTTCAAAAGCCATAATAAATTCATGATTTATTGAGTCTGAATGCGCCACCAACTCAATATAATATAAAAAAACAATAGCGTTATTAATGAGGGCGAATTTTCTGTGTCGAAAATGGTCTTAATTGCCGATGCATTCTCGGGTTTTGGTGAGTTCTGTGCTCAGCGCTATGTTAAGTCTAGGCGATTCATGACCCATATTACAGTGGCCTTACAGCCATGGCGTTTATTTGCGATCGATTGTACGATGCAGAACGCATTGTTAATGGTTAAAACAAATTAAATAGGGAATAGATGATGTTAAAAAAATGTTTATCGAACGTAAAAGCCAATATCATTGGCGCTCTGCTAATGCCGTTTATGTTATTGGCTTGCGCTGATGAAATAAAAGTAAAAACGCCTTCTGATGCTATTTTTGACTCGGTTAGCGAGGCTGCAAACGGTGGCCATCGCAGTGAGGGGCATATTGCTCGTAATGCCTTTCGCCACCCAGTAGAGACACTTGCCTTTTTTGGACTGCAGCCGGATATGACTGTGGTTGAAATTAGCCCTGGCGCTTTGTGGTATACAGAAATTTTAGCGCCGATTTTAAAGCATCAAGGTCGTCTAATTGCTGCCGCCTATGATGCCGAACTGCCCAGTGCTCGACCTTTTCATAAACGTTTGATGAATGAGATGTTAGAGCAATTTGAAAAGCAACCCTCGGTGTTTGCTAATGTCGAAATAGCGAAGTTTACTCCACCTAATGTTATCGATTTGGGCGCTGATGACTCTGCCGATATGGTGTTAACCTTTCGCAATAGTCATGGCTGGGTGCATGCGGGCAGTGCGGTGAAGGCTTACCAAAGCTTTTTTAACGTTTTAAAGCCTGGCGGTGTACTCGGTGTTGTTCAGCATCGCGGTGACAATCGTTTACTGTCTACTAACAGTGAAAAAATGAGTGGCTATTTATCAGAGGCAGAAATTATTGCTTTGGCTTCTAATGCGGGTTTTGTGCTTGAGGCAAAGTCAGAGATAAATGCTAACCTCAACGATACTAAAGATTATGAGAAGGGCGTTTGGGCCTTGCCACCAGGGTTAGCCACAAGTTGGTTTAAGCGTAAGGAGCATATGGCGATTGGTGAAAGCGATAGAATGACTTTGAAATTCCGTAAGCCTTTGTTGTAAATAAGACTTACTTAATCACTTAATAAAACAAAAACCCCTTCGAAATAAGCGGCGATTTCATCGCCGTTCATTATTTTACTGGTTAGTGATAATGACGTTTTGCCGGTTTTTTCATAGTGCGCGAAAAAACCATCCCATTGTCTTGCTTCTGGCTTTCTGCAGGTGGCTCGAATCGTTTCTTCTACGCAAGGTTGTCGGTAGCGTATTTGTCCATCGCGCGTCACGATATTGGGTTTATCCATATGCTTGCGACACTCAAGATACAATGCACCCCAGCAGGCCATTAATGCAATATTGAATATACTGCCGCCAAAAGCATTGCCTCTGTCGTTATGATTCAAGCTTAAGGGCGCGCTGAGAATTAATTGCTCATTATTCTGCGATTCAACGGTGACACCTGCCGCATTAATGGAGGGTAGGTGCTGTGTGATAAACTCATTTAAACCGTCATTTAAGCCATCATTTAAAAAATCGTCAGTCATCATTTTATCATCAGTGGGTTTATGCCATGCAGATTAACGAGCATTGTATCGCTTAATCAAACCAATTTATTAAGGCGCGATTATTGCCGACTGAGGCTCACTGTCAACCTAGATTGACGTATTTTCACAATTCCTTTGTTACTCGCGAGCTTTCCCGCGTTGTAAGGGCGTTCTTTTGAAGTTTTATTCACGATAGTGTCATGTACTTGAGCGTTGTAAGCGTTATTACCGTTATACTGTGCCAATGTTAAATGCCCTTTATATAAAAAAGTCTGGTTTAGATCATTATTAATGTCAAAACTATCCACTGAGCTCAAATCCCTTTCTCGTCTGGCTTTGCCTGTTGCCTTGTCGCAGCTGGCTATTATGGGCATGGGTATTACTGATGTTTTGTTGGCTGGACATGCCGGTACAGATGAGCTGGCGGGGCTGAGTCTTGGCGCGAATATTTGGTGCGTAACGATATTGTTCTTTTTTGGTATAGGGCTTATTACGCAGGCATTAGTCGGTCGATATTTTGGCGCTGATGATATGCAATCCTTGCGCAATCAGATTCATCAGTCACTCTGGTTAACGCTAGCTTGTGGCTTGTTAGGCGTGCTGACTATTTTATTAGCCGCTGAAATTTTATTGATGAGTGGCTTCGAGCCATCCATGGCCGCTCGTGCGCATGACTATTTACAAGCGATTGCATGGGGCGCAGTGCCCATGACTATGCTGGCTGCTTTAAGGGGAAGCCTTGAAGCGATGAATTTAACGCAGTCTGTTTTTTGGATAAACTTCCTTATATTCTTGATTAACATTCCCCTCGATTATGCGCTGGTCTATGGCGTTTGGGGCTTACCTAAATTGGGTGCCGAGGGTTGCGCTTGGGCCACAGCTATTCTGTTATGGGCTGGTTTTTTTGCTAGCGCGGCTATGTTGCAATGGCATAAAAAAATACGCCATTTGCAAGTGTTTAAAGATTTCTCCGCTCCAGATATGACGGTAATTTTATCGACCTTTAAGCTCGGTTTTCCTATCGGCTTATCGGTGCTAATTGAAATGAGCATGTTTGCCGGCGCGGGTATGCTCATCGCTTATTTTGGTCCTCTTGCTGCGGCCGCAAACTCCATTGCGATTAGTATCGCCTCTGCATCGTTTATGATTTATCTGGGGTTTTCTGCTGGGGTAACAATAAGGGCGTCTCAGCAATTAGGCGCTAAAAGCTTTGAGGGCGCGCATTACAGTGTCAAAGTGGGTACCAGTTTTAATATTTTATTGGCGTTTGTTCTGTCCGTTATATTTTGGGTGTTTAGGGAGCCGCTGGTTAGCTTGTACACTAATGATGCCGCCGTTATTCAATTGGCTGCGCAGTTATTATTATTGGGTGCGGCCTTTCAGGTGGTTGATTGTTTGCAGGCGGCAACTATTGCAGCATTGCGGGCTTATCATGACACTGCGAGTGCGCCAAAAATTCAGATGTTTGCTTATTGGTTAATTGGTTTGCCAGTAGCGGTTGGGCTAGGTTTTTATAGTGATCTACCGGGCATTAGTGGGCCGCATGGCTTTTGGGTCGCTATGTTGGTGAGCTTAACAATTTCGAGTTTATTGTTGTTGCGACGCTTATTGAAAGTGTTAGCGCATCCAACTTAAATAAAGTGTTTTATAAGTCGAATGATTCTAAATGAAGTGACAAAGGTTGCTCGGTTGATTGATGATCTTTTGATGCTGTTATACACCAACCTTGACTATCCCAATCACCTAGTACATAACGTTTTGCTTTAGTTTGTTGTTCATTGTCGCTTATTAGCGAGTGCACAGCCGGTCTATGCGTATGGCCATGAATCATAATATCGACATTATGATCGCACAGCGCTTTAACTACTTCGCTAGGCGTCACATCCATAATATCCGCAGCCTTAGTTGCATTAGCACTTTGACTTTTTTCGCGTAACATTTTAGCTATGCCGCGACGCTCATCTAATGATTTAGACAGCAGCATTTGTTGCATGTCAGGATTACGAATTTGCGCTCGAAAGGCCATATATTCAGCGTCGCTAGTGCACAAGCTATCGCCGTGCATTAGCAGAACAGGTTTACCGTAAAGCTGAATGACGCTTGGGTCGGGTAAAATTTTGCACTGGCAATTATTTGCAAACTGCTGACCCATTAAAAAATCACGATTGCCGACCATAATAAATACGTTAACACCGGCATCACCTAGCTTTTTTATTTCTGTGCGCAGTACATCGGCAATATCACTGTCATCATCATCGCCGAGCCAAGCATCGCTTAAGTCGCCAAGAATATACAGTGAGCTCGCATGTATTGCGCGCTCTGCACAAAAGCGTACAAAGGCGGCGGTAATATCCGGTCTTTGTACGCTAAGGTGTAAATCAGAAATAAATAGGCTGTGATCGGCCATAGTGATTCCGTGTTTAAGTGTTGATTTATATGTCGACTTAAATGTCGAATTAAGCTTCGACAACAGCGGATTCAATAATAATCGCTTCTCTAGGCACATCTGAATGATGACCATGTGAGCCAGTAGCAACTGCTTTCATGGCATTCACAACGTCCATACCGTCAACGATTTTAGCGAATACGGCATAGCCCCAGCCTTGTGGGTTTTTGCCTGAATGGTTAAGAAAGCCATTATCGGTAACATTAATAAAAAACTGTGAGCTGGCTGAGTGAGGATCCCCCGTTCTAGCCATGGCAAGCGTGCCGTTTTCATTCTTTAGGCCGTTATCCGCTTCATTTTCGATAGAAGGGCGTGTTTCGCCTTCATTCATGTCGATATCAAAGCCGCCGCCTTGAACCATAAAGTTGTCAATAACGCGATGAAAAATCTTACCGTCATAAAAGCCATCTTCGACGTATTGCTGAAAATTAGCGGCGGTATTAGGCGCATTATCAAAATCAAGTTCAATGGTGATGGTGCCCATATTTGTGTTCAATTTAATCATTTTCGGAATACTCGTCGAATTGCCTTAATTTTCCCACCTTTATGCTGCTGTGGGTGGGTAGTGAAGGCGCTATAATACTTGTTTTACACCAGCGATAGAAGATGCGAAAAGCGTCATCTTTTGGTGTTTGTATATTAATAAGCAGTTTAATTCTGGAACCAAAGATGGTCGATTCTAGCAAGACAGTTAATAACGACAGTGTAGTGGGTGAGAATGCTACTACTGACGATCTCGAGAACAAAAAACCATCAAATTTCCTGCGTCAGATTATTGATAAGGATTTAGCAGCGAGCACCGTTAAGTCTATAGTGACGCGCTTTCCGCCCGAGCCTAATGGCCATTTGCATATTGGCCATGCTAAAGCGATTTGCCTTAATTTCGGTTTAGCGCAAGATTACAACGGCGAATGCCATTTACGTTTTGATGACACTAATCCCGAAAAAGAGAGCGCTGAGTTTATAAAAGCCATTACTGATGATATTAGCTGGCTTGGATTTAAGTGGCATGGCGATATACGCTTTGCCTCTAACTATTTTGATCAGCTTCATGGCTTTGCTAATGAGCTTATTGCCAAAGGCTTGGCTTATGTCTGTGATTTGTCGGCTGAAGAGGCTCGCACTTACAGAGGTACATTAACTGAGCCAGGCACTAACAGCCCGCATCGTGAGCGTACAGTAGAAGAAAACACAGCATTGTTTGCGAAAATGACGGCCGGTGATTTTGATGAAGGCGCCTGTGTGCTTAGAGCTAAAATTGATATGGCGGCGCCTAATGTCAATTTACGTGATCCTATTATTTACCGTATTCGCAAAGTCACACATCATCAAACCGGTGATAAATGGTGTGTTTATCCGACCTATGATTTTACCCATGGTCAGTCTGACGCGATTGAAGGTATTACTCATTCTATCTGTACTTTAGAGTTTGAAGATCATAAGCCATTGTATAACTGGTTTTTAGAGCAGTTATCCGTACCCTCAACGCCGCGTCAGTTTGAGTTTTCACGCTTAAATGTTAACTACACGGTCACCAGTAAGCGAAAACTGAAACGTCTGGTTGATGATGCGGTTGTGACTGGTTGGGATGACCCACGTATGCCGACGATTTCGGGCATGCGTCGCCGAGGTTATGCGCCAGAGTCCATTCGTAATTTTTGTGCGGCTACTGGTGTTACGCGCGTTAACGGTATTGTTGATATGGCAATGTTAGAGTTTGCTGTACGTGAGCATCATAATGTTAATGCGCCGCGTGCCATGGTGGTTATTAATCCATTAAAAGTGGTTATTACTAATTACCCAGATGATAAAACTGAACAATTAATTGCGCCGAATCATCCTCAAAACGAGGCAATGGGAAGTCGTATAGTGCCTTTTGCTAAAACTTTTTATATTGATAAAGAAGATTTTCGCGAAGAAGCTAATAAGAAATTTAAGCGCTTAGTGATTGGTAAAAAAGTACGTCTTCGTAATGCCTATGTTGTTATGGCCGACTCTGTAGTTAAAGATGCGCAGGGCGAAATTACCGAAGTGCATGTGACTTATGATCCTGCTACTTTAGGCCAAGACCCAACCGATGGAATTAAAGCGAAAGGGGTTATTCAGTGGGTGAGTGCTGATACCGCTAAGCCGATTACGGTTCGCCTTTACGACCGTTTGTTTGATCAAGAGTCACCAGAAAAAGCCTCTGATACTGAGACGGGCGAAAATGATTTTATGTCTTGTGTTAATCCTGATTCCTACACGGAATTGTCGCACTGCGTTGCTGAGCCTTCATTGTTAGAAGCAAAGCCTGAACAGGTTTTACAGTTTGAACGCGAAGGGTATTTTGTTGCTGATCGCTATGATCATAGCAGTGAGCAGCCTGTATTTAATAAAACCATTGGCCTGCGCGATAGCTGGCCTAAGCAAGAGCAAAGTTAATTATTATGGCATTGCATTTATACAATACTCGTCATCGAGAGAAAGAATTATTTGAGCCTCAAGATCCGCAGCGCATTAGCATGTATGTTTGCGGGCCAACGGTTTACAACCGCGTGCATATTGGTAATGCGCGTCCGGCTGTTGTATTCGATACGTTATTTCGCGTGCTTAAGTCGCTGTATCCTGAAGTGATTTACGCTCGAAATATCACCGACATTGACGATAAAATTATTACTGCGGCTAAAGCGTCTGACGAATCGATTGAGGCTATAAGCGCGCGTTTTGCGCAGGCATACTTTGATGATATGGCCGATTTGCATAATCAAACGCCGACCATTCAGCCTTATGCCACCGAGCATATTGAGCAGATGGTAGCGATGGTGCAGCGGTTGATTGATAAAGGGCATGCTTATGCGGTAGATGCCGATCATGATGCAGCGGGTCATGTTTTATTTGCCGTGCAAAGTATGTCGGATTACGGCAAGCTCTCGAATCGCTCCTTAGATGATATGTTAGCCGGTGCGCGCGTTGAAGTGGCCGACTATAAACGATATGCCGGTGACTTTGTTTTATGGAAACCCTCGGCAGAGGATGAGCCCGGCTGGGATAGCCCATGGGGTCGTGGTCGTCCGGGCTGGCATCTTGAATGCTCGGCAATGATTGAGACGCATTTAGGTGAGACGATTGATATTCATGGCGGTGGTCGTGATTTAGTATTTCCGCATCATGAAAATGAAGTCGCCCAAAGTCAGTGTGCGCATGATGGTAAATTGTTTGTGCGTTATTGGATGCACAATGGCTATATCAATATTGATGGCGAGAAAATGTCTAAGTCCTTAGGCAATTTTAAAATGGTACGTGATTTACTCGACCATTATGCTGGCGAGACATTACGTTTTGCTTTATTAAGTGCGCAGTATCGTTCTGAGTTAAGTTTTAGTGTTGATTTGTTAGATCAAGCTAAAGCTGCATTAGACACCTTATACGGTGCTTTAAAACAGGTAGAGAGTGTTGATGCCATTGCACCGTCTGAGTTGAGTGAGCAGCCCGCCTATAAAGCGTTACTTGATGATTTGAATACGCCTATAGCAATTCGTGAGTTGCATACTTTATCCAAAGCCATGACGCATGCCAGTGGTTCAGAGCAGGCGCAGTTAAAAGGGCAGTTACTGGCCTGTGCTGAGTTGTTAGGCTTGTTACAGCAATCATCCGCTGATTGGTTCCAGCAGGCTGTGAGTGCCGGTGCTATGAGCGTTGAGCAAATAGAATCGCTAATGGCGGCTCGTCAGCAAGCGAAGTTAGATAAAAACTATGCCGGTGCTGATGAGATACGGGCAGAATTACTGGCTGCGGGTGTTGTATTAGAAGATAGCCGTGAAGGCACAACTTGGCGTCGTGAATAGTGGGTCGAGTGGCTAAGGTAATGGTTAAGGTAATGGCTAAGGTAGAGCCTATATGAGGGCTTAATGGACTCATAAAGTGTGAGTTTTAAAACAACTGAGAAAATTGTCGTTTTTCGGGCGGTTTCGTTTGACGATAGGCGAGTAGGTGAGTAGAATCGCGCCTCTTGAATTTAGGCAATAGTTTAAATCAAGTATGTCGGGGATTAGCGCAGTCTGGTAGCGCGCCTGCTTTGGGAGCAGGATGTCGGGGGTTCGAATCCCTCATCCCCGACCATTTTAAATCGGTCGGATTAGAGTTGTTGAGCATCTTCTGCTTAGCCACTCCATATAACACCGCTAACGAGTGCCTAGCACTGGTTTAAACGTTTCGAGTAATGGTGGGCGTAGCTCAGTTGGTAGAGCGCTGGATTGTGATTCCGGTGGTCGTGGGTTCAATCCCCATCGTCCACCCCATTTTCGAATTTTAACCGTTTAACATTCTGTTTTAACGGTTCTCTTATTTCATATCTTTATATTGCCTCTTGGCATTCGTTTCTGTTGATCCACAAAAATTTTCTGTTTAAGAGTATTCACTCTTGCTGCCGATATAATTTTGGCGGCAAAAAAATTTACTGTCTGCTTGGGTTTGAGATAGACGTTTGGATTAAGGTGTTACTGGGATAAAAGAGATACTGGGATAAAAGAGATACTGGTATAAAAGATAAAAAAGATAAAAAAGAGACTGGTGTTTAGCAATACTTAAGAAATGGCGCGCCCGGCAGGATTCGAACCTGCGACCACCCGCTTAGAAGGCGGGTGCTCTATCCAGCTGAGCTACGGGCGCAAAAAAGTAATCATTGGCTTAGATGGCGGCGATAATAACCATGCTAACTAAACCGGCACTGATTATAGGCGCTTTCAAATCATTAAGCACCCGATTATTAAGCTTGTTGTTCTAAAGCTCTATAAAAAATTGGCTAGCCATTAACCGCTTTAGCCGCTAAATCTTGCGAGGCTAAATACTCTTCATAGGTACCTTGAAAATCAATCAATTGCTGATCTTTAATTTCAATAACTCGTGTGGCCAGTGACGATACAAACTCACGATCGTGACTAACAAAAATTAAGGTGCCTTCGTAATGCTCTAACGCTAAGTTTAAGGCTTCAATGGCTTCCATATCCAAATGGTTAGTTGGCTCATCCATTAATAGTACATTGGTGTCCATCATCATTAGCTTGCCGAACAACAGGCGATTTTTTTCACCACCCGAGCAAACCTTAACTTGCTTTTTAAAATCATCAGAAGAGAACAGTAGGCGGCCTAGCGTTGCTCTTACTATCTGATCACCATGGCTAGGTTTACGCCACTGGCTCATCCAATCAAATAAGTTCATCTCACTATCAAAATCAATAGTGCTATCTTGCGGGCAGTAGCCTAAGGTGGCATTTTCAGCCCATTGAATGGTGCCGCTAGTGACACTTAATTCATTCATTAAGCAGCGCAGTAAGGTGGTTTTACCTGCGCCATTCTCACCAATAATCGCGAGTCTAGCGCCTGCTTCAAGAATGATATTGCCATTGCTAAATAATGTTTGCTCATCAAATTGATGGCCAAGTTTTTCTAACACTACTGCTTGGCGATGAAGCTTTTTATCTTGGCTATAACGGATATACGGGCTAACACGGCTTGACGCTTTAATATCATCAAGTTTAATTTTTTCTAAACGTTTAGCGCGAGAGGTAGCTTGTTTTGCTTTCGATGCATTGGCAGAAAATCGACTAACGAATTGTTGAAGGTCGGCAATTTCCGCACTCTTTTTAGCGTTCTCTGAATACATGCGCTCGCGCGCTTGTGTCGATGCTGTCATAAAATCATCGTAGTTACCCGGATAAATACGAAGCTCGCCATAATCGATATCGGCCATATGGGTGCAAACAGAATTCAGGAAATGACGATCGTGAGAAATAATAATCATCGTGCTTTTACGTTCGTTCAGTAAAGATTCAAGCCAGCGAATTGTATTAATGTCGAGGTTATTCGTTGGCTCATCAAGAAGTAGTATATCGGGATCAGAAAAGAGCGCCTGCGCCAATAGAACCCGCAGCTTTCTGCCGGGTGCAATTTCGCTCATTTTACCGGTATGCAGTTCTTCTTCGATGCCTGCACCTAAAAGAATTTCACCCGCACGACTTTCTGCGGTATAACCGTCCATTTCGGCAAATTCTATTTCCAAATCGGCCACTTTCATGCCGTCTTCTTCGGTCATATCCAATAAGCTATAAATCCGATCACGCTCTTGCTTAACCGCCCACAACTCTTTGTGACCCATGATAACGGTATCAAGCACGGAGAACTCGTCAAAGGCATATTGATCCTGAGAAAGGTTGCCAATTCGCTCATTTGGGGTAATCGATACATTACCGGCGGTTGGCGTTAGGCTGCCATCCAATATTTTCATAAAGGTGGATTTGCCACAGCCATTTGCGCCAATAAGACCGTAGCGGTTACCACCACCAAATTTGGCAGAAATATTTTCAAATAAAGGCTTGGCGCCAAATTGCATTGTAATGTTAGCTGTGGTGATCAACAGAATTTACCTAATGTGGTGGAGGTTTATGCTCGTGTTATATGTAATGCTTAATGGACAGTGTTCTAGGCCGCGTACTATAGGGATTTGTTGATTCATCGTCGAGCGATGTGTATGGGAATTATTCATGCCCTGAAGCCTAATTAAGGGCTGTGGCCCTAAAAAAGACTCGCTAAGGCTTAACTTTGGGTTCTAGTCTAGTAATAGAAGGGGGTAGCCACCTCTATGCAAGCGCTTAACTAGCCGCTTGCATAGAAAGGTCGTGTTTGCTGATGCGTTGGTGAGTGCTTATCTAAGTAATGAATAGCTTATTAATTGACAGCTTATTAATCGACAGGCTCAACAATCATGATATTGCCGTCTACAGCGATAATGATGCAGCTTGCACCTTCGGCAATGGGATCTGAGAGGTCCTCGGCTAAGCGACTGCTCCAATTTATTCCCGAATAGCGAATACTGCCTGATGTGGCTGTAATCTCAGCACTGGCAGGTACTTGTCTGCCAATCATATCGCTGCTGCTATCTGAGCCATCGCTGCTATTTTGAAAGTTTTTGAAAGGCTTCCATAGCAATAATGTAATAGCGGCAGACAATATACCAAGAGCTAATATTTCTGTTTCCCAGCCAGAGATAATCCCAAGATCAATTAACAGCCCAGTTATTAAGCTTGCAAAGGCGACGAAGAGCAGAGGGCCACTTAAACCCGTAATGGTTAACTCAATAATAAGACCAAGACCGGCAATAAAGTAAAAGACCTCTGCGTGATGCCCTGCAATATATTCGAATAACGACATAGTCTAAGCCTCGGAGGATGTATCAGCGATTTTTAAGCTGCTGGATACGGCAATCGCCTGAGCAACGGTGTTAGCGATATTGTCGCTAGTCTTGCCATCGCTCAATACGACAGTGCTTTCGTCAGCAATAGCGCGATGAGCGGCAATAGCGTCTTGGGCCAGTGTTAATAACACAGCAGACTGACCCGCTGGCGTACTGGCGGCATCACCAACGGTGGTGAGTGCAGCGGCATCGGCAGCGGCTACTAATCGAATTGCCTCAGCTTTACCTGCGGCATCCAGTATTTGTGATTCCTTAAAAGCTTCGGCAGCGAGCACTTGTTCAGCTTTAGCGGCTTCTGCATCGAGAACGCGAGCGGCTTTTAAACCCTCAGCTTGAGTAATGGCAGCCGTTTTTACGCCTTCAGCGGTTAAGATAACAGAGCGTTTTTCACGTTCTGCTGTCATCTGTTTTTCCATATCTTCGCGAATAGATTGTGGTGGCGAGATATCTTTAATTTCATAACGAGTGACCATAACGCCCCAAGGCTGAGTGGCTTCTGTCATGGCTGCAAGAATCGTTGCATTAATAGCATCACGACTTTGAAAACATTCATCGAGCTCTAATGAACCTATGGCGTTTCGCATGGTTGTCATGGCGAGTTGAATAACGGCCATTTTGTAGTCGGTCACGTTATTAGTCGCTGCGCCGGCATCGGTGACTTTCATAAATAGAATGCCATCAATGTTAAGGGTAATGTTGTCTTTGGTAATGGCTGATTGCGAAGAGATATCCAATGATTGCTCTTTTAAGTTTCTATCGGCAGCCACGGTTTGAATAAAAGGCACAATAAAGTTTAAGCCGCCTTTAAGGGTTTTCCGGTATTTACCGAAAGTGTAAATAACATAGCCGCGGTTTTGTGGCACAAAATGAATACCTTTTTTGAGCGTGTAAATAACCACGAGGGCAATCCAAAGCAGCGGGTTAGAAATAAAGTAGATTAAGATATCCATAAGGTTTTCCTTAGTGTTTGCTGTGGTTAAGCGATGAGATTTTGTTCAAGCTTATGCTTAGCAAGTTTCTGTTTAGCAAGTTTCTGTTTAGCAAGTTTCTGTTTAGCAAGTTTCTGTTTAAAAAGTCACAAGGGATTATACGTCTATATGTGAGGACTATATCACTATATAGATCTATATATTACTAGTAGCGCTTAACTGGCTGTTTATTCTACAGCAAATTTACAATGTTTTATTTCCTCTTTGTTAGCATTCATCAATAAAGCTAGGCCATTTCCTTTAATAAAGAAACGCTCGATATTAGATTAAAAAAACACTGCTTATCAAGCAAGGCTTAGGCATAATACGCTTCCTTATTTCCAGGCCTACAGGCAGGGTTACTTTCAATACTTTAAGTTGAGTCATTAATGTTAGCTATTAGTCAAACCATCGCCACAGAACTGAATGTAAAACTGCAACAAGTCAATGCAGCTATTGAGCTGTTGGATGAGGGATCAACCGTGCCGTTTATTTCTCGTTATCGTAAAGAGGTGACCGGCGGCCTAGATGATACGCAGCTGCGAAACTTACAAGAGCGCCTTAACTATTTGCGTGAAATGAATGATCGTCGTGATGCCATTCTTAAGAGTATTGAGGAGCAGGGTAAGCTAACCCCAGAGCTTGAAAAATCAATTAAAGCGGCAGATACAAAAACACGCTTGGAAGATCTGTATTTACCTTATAAGCAAAAGCGCCGCACTAAGGGCCAGATAGCGATTGAGGCGGGTTTAGAACCGCTGGCCGATAGTTTGTTAAATGATCCAACACTAACCCCTGAGCTTGAGGCAGAGAAATATCTAAATGCCGAGCTGAAGCTTGCTGAAGTTAAAGATGCCTTAGACGGCGCGCGTTATATTTTAATGGAGCGCTTTAGTGAAAACGCTGAATTACTTGAGAATACGCGGCAGTTTATTTCTGCTGAGGGTGAATTGTCATCGGCTGTGCTAAAAGGCAAAGAAGCTGAAGCGGCTAAATTTACCGATTATTTTGAATACAGTGAGCAGTTTAAAAAAATCCCATCACATCGTGCACTGGCTTTGTTTCGTGGCCGACGAGAAGGCTTTTTAAGTTTACGATTAGATTTAGCTGAAACTGAACCGCCAAGAATTAAGCACCCTTGCGAAGTGATGATTGCCGAAACCTATGGCATTACCGATGAAGGTCGAGCTGCTGATGCATGGATGGCAACCGTCGTGCGCTGGACATGGCGCATTAAGTTACATATGCATATAGAAACAGATTTAATGTCCAAGCTAAGAGAGCAGGCAGAAGTCGAGGCCATTAATGTATTTGGTACCAATTTAAAAGACTTATTGTTGGCGGCGCCTGCGGGTGCAAAAGCAACCATGGGACTTGATCCGGGGTTGCGAACCGGCGTAAAGATTGCGGTGGTTGATGCTACCGGTAAGCTACTTGATCATATGGCAATTTATCCGCATGCGCCGAAAAATCAATGGGATCAATCCATTGCAGCATTAGAAAAAATGGCGCGTAAACACAATGTTGCGTTAATGGCGATTGGTAACGGTACGGCATCAAGAGAAACCGATAAGTTAGTCGGCGATTTAATTGCCAAGCACAGTGATTTAAAACTGCAAAAAATTATGGTGAGTGAGGCGGGCGCTTCGGTTTATTCGGCCTCTGAGTTTGCCGCTAAAGAATTTCCCGATTTGGACGTAACCGTTAGAGGTGCAGTATCTATTGCGCGCCGCTTACAAGATCCGTTAGCTGAATTGGTTAAGATTGAACCTAAGGCGATTGGTGTTGGGCAATATCAGCATGATGTTAGCCAATTTAAATTATCTCAAAACCTAGATGCCGTGGTTGAAGATTGTGTAAATGCCGTGGGCGTTGAAGTGAATACCGCTTCGGGCGCATTGCTGCGTCGTGTGTCAGGTTTAAGCCAGACAATAGCCGATAATATTGTGAGTTTTCGTGATCAGCATGGCGCCTTTGTAAATCGTCAGCAATTAAAGTCTGTACCCCGATTAGGTGAAAAAACCTTTGAGCAGGCGGCTGGCTTTTTACGTATAGCGAATGGCGATAACGCCTTGGATGCTTCTTCTGTGCATCCGGAATCTTATGCCGTTGTTGAGAATATTGCTGCCCAGCAATCACGTGATGTAAATGCATTACTTGGTGATTCGGCTTTATTGAAAAGTCTAAAGCCAGAAGATTATATGAGTGAGCAGTTTGGCTTGCCGACAGTTACGGATATTATTGTCGAGTTAGATAAGCCTGGTCGTGATCCTCGCCCAGAATTTAAAGCGGCTGAATTTAAAGAGGGCGTTGAAACATTAAAAGATCTTGAGTTAGCGATGGTGCTTGAAGGCTGTGTGACGAATGTAACTAACTTTGGTGCCTTTGTTGATGTCGGTGTTCATCAAGACGGTTTGGTGCATATTTCCGCGCTTTCCGAAACCTTTGTGAAAGACCCGCATTCGGTAGTCAAGGCTGGCGATATCGTGAAAGTAAAAGTGATGGAAGTGGATATTCCTCGCAAGCGAATAGCATTAACCATGCGTTTAAATGATGTGCCCGGTGAAGAGAATAAAATTGCGCGTCAGAACAAGCCAGCAAGGCAAGATGCTAGAAAGGCTGGTGGTAATAAATCATCAAGCCATCATGGCAATAAAAATAATAAGCAAAGGGGTGCATTTAATAATAATGCAAAAGCCAATAATGGACAGAGCAATAATGGACAGAGCAATAATGGCGCGGGAACAATGGCGGCGTTATTTGCTGCAGCACAAGTAAAAAATAAGGATGCGAAAAAGTAGCAGCAGTGGCTGTTAGGTCTTTTTTAAATAAATTATTTTTTAAGCAGTAACTCGCCATCAATAGGACGAAAGCTGTCGGCACTGTTAATAAGCGAATCTGCGGTGAGTGCTTTAACCCCGTAAACCTCTGCGGTTACAGCGTAGTCTTTTTTCACGCGATCGAGTAATAGATCAAAATCGCCATCACCCGATAGTAAGATAACTTTATCGACTTTTTGCGCTTCTTGCATAACGTCAATGGCTATACCAACATCCCAGTCGCCTTTGGCTGATCCGTCACTGCGCTGAATAAAGGGTTTGAGTTTTATGGTGAAGCCAATAGATTTTAATGTGGATTGAAAGTTTCGTTGACGCTCATCGCCACGGTCTATGGCGTAGGCGTTAGCCGTTACGATAGTGTTTTCTGCGCTAATTACCTCCCAGAGTTTACGGTAATTAAACTGGGCGTTATGCGCTTGTCGCGTGGTGTAATAAATGTTTTGTACATCAACAAAAATGGCGCAACTAGGCTTGGTTGAATTATTCACTCGCTTAGTCTATCTCGCTTTATCTGAGTTAATTAGCATTCATCGACAGTGCTACTGCCTTTTTCATTTAAATAGCGAACAAATTTATTGTTTTCATCAACCAAAATAGTTGAGGGCTCAAACGGTTCGCTGGCCAATGTAAAAGCCATAATAATCACTTCATCACCAGGGTGAATTAAATGCGCAGCGGCACCATTCATTTCAATAGCGCCACTGTCACGCTCACCCTCAATAATATAGGTTTCAAGTCGTGAGCCAGAAGTGTTATTGACCACGAGGACGCGTTCATTTTTTTGCATGCCGGTTAGTTCTAGTAAGGCGGTATCAATAGTGATGCTGCCCACATAATGCAAGTCAGAACGTGTGACAGTTGCATTGTGAATTTTGGCCGACATAAAACTTTTTAAACGCATAATATCCTCGAGATCTTCTTGTCGCTTTTTTCTAATTGACTCACGCTAATGCGTAGCGATTGCTTTGAGCGATAAGCTATTAGTTATTGCTATGCAGCGCTTCATTAAGCTCAACAGCCGAGCGATTGGTTTTGCATTCTACTGCGCCAGAAGTCGAGTTGCGGCGAAATAACAATTCAGATTGGCCGCTCAGGTCTCGCGCTTTGACTTCTTTAACACTTTGGTTGTTGTCATCTAACAAAGTAACTTTTGTGCCTGCGGTAATATAGAGGCCTGCTTCGACAGTGCAGTTATCACCAAGGGCAATACCGATGCCTGCATTGGCGCCAATAAGACATTGTTTACCGACGGCGATAATAACGTTACCACCTCCCGATAATGTCCCCATGGTTGAGCAGCCGCCACCGAGGTCTGATCCTTCGCCCACAAATACACCTGCAGATACGCGACCTTCAATCATGCTAGTGCCTGCGGTACCGGCATTAAAGTTAACAAAACCTTCGTGCATAATGGTGGTGCCTTCGCCAATATAAGCGCCTAATCTTACACGTGCAGTATGTGCAATACGAACACCTGACGGTACAACGTAATCGGTCATAACAGGGAATTTATCAACACATTTAACGTTTAACCAGCGGCCTTGATTTCGAGCTTCTAACTGACGACGCGGCAATTCTTTAAGGTCAATAGGGCCGTCGCTTGTCCAAGCAATATTAGGTAGCGATGCAAAGATGCCAGAAAGATTAACCGCATGAGGCTTAACCAATCGGTGTGAAAGTAAATGCAGTTTTAAATAGGCTTCAGGAACACTCTTCGGTTCATCGTCGCTAACTAATATGGTTAATACAGCTTGGCGCTTAGTATTTACCATTTGCGCAACTAAATTAGCTTGTTCAATTTGTTTGTAGGTAACAAGTGCATCGGCAATTTGATTCAAGTCTGTGCTATCCAAACGAATAGCTTGGTTGCCGCCATCCCATTTAATGCCAGCCACTGATATAGCCGCAATGCAGGCTGTTGATGTTTCTTTGTCGAGGTTTGCTAAAGGTTGAGGATAGTAAACCTCTAACCATTCATCATTCTCGTTAGTGCTGCCAATTCCGATACTAAAGCTAAACAATTGTGTCATTGATGTTGTCCTGTGACGATTTTAAGTTGTTGGTTTTTATTGTCGGCGGCTATTTAAGTAGCTGCTGATAATCGGCAGCTGAAAAGCCTACCTGAATGTTGTCGTTAGAGCTCACTAGAACCGGGCGCTTAACCAGTGTTGGATGCTCAGTCATAGTGTCAATATATAAAGATTCTGCTGCGTTGTCGGCGCTCAAGGCATTTTTTAATGCGTCGGGTAATTGCTTCCACGTTGTACTGCGTTTATTCAGCAGTTTTTCACGTGGCACTTGTTCTAACCAGTGTTGAATTTGCTTGGCGTTTAAACCATCCACCCGAAAGTCATGAAAAACGTATACAATTGCATTATCACCAAGCCATTTTTTAGCCTTCTTAACGCTGTCGCAATTGCTTATGCCGTAAAGTGTAATCAATGTGCTACCTATAAAAGCCGTTTTGAGTGATACCTATTAATCCTAACCCTGCGACCGAGTAGCGGTCTGGCGGTTTATAGCCACGCCTGGGCGGCGCCGATTCTACCAGTTAGCGCAGGCTGAAATCCAGTTAGATAAGTATATAGTCGAGTCAATATGAATAAAGATAAACGTCTACAAATAACCGTTGATATTACCGAGGACGGTTTGCTGCCTGTCAATGTGCTGGCAGAGGCCAGCGGCCTATCAAAAGCGCAGGTTAAAGATGCGATGGTTAAGGGTGCTGTCTGGGTCACCAAAAAGCTAGCAATTGTTAAAGCCAAGCCAAAGCCTAGCCCTGTTGTCAATTTACCGACTGAGGCCGATGATCTGCAAGAGCCTGATTATTACGGTGTTAGAGCGCGTGCTGCTCTAGCGGCTGCGGCCGTTGATGAGGCCTCGGCTAGCGAATTGGTGGTTACAGAATCACCAGCAGTCGAAGCTATAGAGGGCGCTATCGTAGATGCTCAGGATGAGAGTAATGATGGCGATGAAGTGATTGACGGCTTAGAGAGTGATGAGCAAGAGGGTGTGGCTGATCCACGATTTAGTAAGCCTCGTCGTTTAAGGCGTATAAAAAGCAAGCTTAAGTTAGGTGATCAACTAACACTGAATTATGATCCAACAGTGTTGGCGGGTGGTTGTGCTGATGCGGTTTTGGTTGCTGATGAAGGCAGTTATTCAGTTTGGTATAAGCCGGCAGGAATGTTGTGCCAGGGCTCGCGATGGGGCGACCATACAACGCTTTATCGTTGGGCAGAAAAGCATTTGGAGCCAGAGCGTACTGCTTTTATTGTGCATAGAATTGATCGCATGGCTTCGGGTCTTGTGGTTTTGGCACACAGCAAAAAAGCGGCTGTGCATCTTACGAGTCAATTTGCTTCTCGCAAGGTAGATAAAAGCTATCAGGTGATTGTGGCGGGTGATCCAGAGCTTTCACTGCCGCATATTATTGATGCCGATATT
>Ga0209198_1001348_pt1 | contig 18943 bp, 12 predicted proteins | sample COGITO_mtgs_1105_2_FD_184804 | JGI IMG/M metagenome (GOLD analysis project Ga0209198, IMG submission 184804) | Pelagic marine microbial communities from North Sea - COGITO_mtgs_110519 (SPAdes) (version 2) | ecosystem: Environmental > Aquatic > Marine > Epipelagic ...
ATTTTGGAGCAATGATATTATCAGAAGGCTCTCCTTCTTCCGGCCAGTAGTAAATTTTACGTTCCTGAGTATTCAACACCCATTGACCAGGAGTGTCCAAATGGTCAATTACATTCTCTACCCAAGGTTTTGTATGAGATTTTTTAGCAGCAGGAGGTGCATTGGCTTCCAACACTGTCCATGCTTCCCTTTTTTCTTCATCAACCGATTCTAAAGTTAACATATTCATTGTCCAGGGAACTGGGGCAAAGCCAACTTCAATATCTTCTAAATTAGGCCAGGATTTCAATATTTTTCCTCCTTCTAAATCTAGTTTTCTTAAAAGGTAACGATCTTTATCATGCAGTACATTCATACTTTTTGCACCAACATACTCAATATCTTTAAAATCAAATCCTTCTTTTTTAGTCCTGGCTAATCTTTTATCCCCATCAAACAACGTATAAAAACGCTCCATACCTTCAGGCATGTCTGCAACCCAAACATTTCCTTTGGCAACTTCAGGTAAACTTTTTGGGTACGTTTCTAATTTTTCCCAACCTTTTATTTGTACTCCGGATGAAATTATAGGTGTTTCATCTTTATAAGCTGAATAGGTGATTTTGGTGCCTTCTGCACCAGAATCTTCTAATTCAAACACAATGGTTTTATCAAGGGTATGAGTTCCATCTCTTAAATATACAGTGATGTCTATTTGTCGTTCGTGCTCAGATAATTTTCTAATAGTTTCTTTTGCGTATGCTATGGTTTTAAAAGGCGCATTAAGCGTTCCAATGTTGCTATCATTTCCATTTGGAGAGACATAAAATTCTATAGTATCCTGTTGTTGAGAATAACCAAGTGCAATTATAGAAAATAGGAGAACTGTTAATTTTTTCATTTAAAATAGTTTGTTAGTAAATATCTATGTAAAACTATGCATAAAAGTAAGATTGAATATGTCTTAATATCTCAAAAAGTAGAACAAATACAACATGGTATTTATCCTGCCCGCGAAGAATGAATTAAGTGTATCAATAAAAAAAAGACTATCCTCTGTGTATCACCCTTTTTATTTCAAATATACTTACAAACTAAATGATGAAATTCATTTCAAGGCCAATTTAGCAATCGTATCTGCATCAAACTGAGTAGGATTGAACTGGGGTGCTAATTTCGCATATTCAGCACGTGGAATTTTAGCAACATATTGCACCCATTCAGCCACATTAGGCCTTCCCATTTCTCCCATTTTTTTTCCTTCCCAAACACCACCTGGTATAGAATACAATCCCCAATGAATAAACATTCCATATTTAGAATTGTTGAATAGGGTTTTTGTTGCCTCTTTGGAAGCATTCATTTGTTTCCATGTTTTCTCTATAGACTTATCGACAGTTGTCTTCTGTAAAGTAGCACAACTAAAACTTGCGATAATGAGTAAAAAATCACTAAATTTTTTCAATAAAAAATATTTAGAATTTATTGTTAATTCAACCCTTTCTTAAATTAAAAAGAGGGCTGAATTTATAGTGTTTCAAATTAATATCCTGGGTTTTGATCTGCTGTATTTAATTTTGGGTTTAGTTGAATTTCAACATTTGGTATTGGTAAATAAATGTTATGCGATTGAATACCATTAGGAAGCCACTGGTGTGTTCTAGTTGCAACAGGAAGATCCAAAAAATCACTCTTATCAACAGGGTCTGCTAAAGCAGCATCTGTCAATCTTCCTCTATCTATTTGTGATGCATTACTTGCAACTCTTACCAAATTACCTGTTCTTTTCAAGTCAAACCATCTTTGCTTTTCAAAACAAAGCTCCCAAGAACGCTCTTTAAGCACTGCTGCACGAAATCTATCTTTTAGTGAACCTGTATAATATACATGACGCCCATTATAATTAGCATTTGTTTTATCAAAGCTTTCCATAGAGATTCCATCCAATAAATCTACTGTGGTATATGGAGAGTCTGTCATAATATAAGTATCATCCAATTGTGTTACCTGTGCTCTATTACGGACTGTGTTTATTGCATCGTATGCGCTCATTCCAAATGTGCTTGAATTCGGATTTCCAGATACTTCATTACTCGCTTCAGCATAAAGCAAGTATATATCTGCCATCCTTAGCACTATAGCGTTATTCTCTGATCCCCAAGAAGTACCAGGAATATTTTCCCATCTTTGCTTGTTAGGTGTCCATTGTCTAATCCATTTTTTAGTTCGTGCTGAAGCTCCATTAAGACCATAAGGCCCAATGCTCCACTTAAAACGAATGTCGCTATCATCAAAACTAAGTGCAAAATCAGAGCTTAAACCTGTACCTCCCCATAATGAATAAAAAGATCCTGCAAGTCCTGTATCAAACCTCCTTCCTCCTTGAAGTCCACGATATCCCCATCCACTTCCGTTAGGGCCTTCTGTAAATTGTATTTCAAATATTGATTCCTGACTATTACTGCCGCTTACCAAAAATTGTTTCCCATATTGAGCGAATGCCATAGGATCACCTGGTGTTGTTGGGTTTAAAACAATACCACTTTTCGAAATAACTTCATACGCTTTATTAGCTGCTTTTTCAAACCAAATTGGGTCAGTATAATTAGCCGTTGTAGTTGCTCCACCACGCGCCATATATGCTTTAGCTAACAATCCTTTTGCCGCCCATTTTGTAGCACGACCTGATATTTGAATTTCTGGTAAATATTGCTCTGCAAATTCAAAATCAGAAATAATTTGATCCCATGTTTCATCCTCAGTACTACGAGCTATTCCTAAATCACTACTTATACCAGTAGTAGGTTCTAAATTTAAAGGAACACCTCCATAAAAAGTTGCTAATTCCATGTAATTAAAAGCCCTCATAAAATGGGCTTCAGCTAAATATCTGTTTATTACCTCTTGGCTAGCATCTATATTTGGCGTAAGGGCGATAACAATATTTGCTCTATTAATAACCTTATAAATGGCAGTCCAGTGACCTTTAACCAAACTTGATGCTGATGTAAGTGTATATCTACTAAATAGTGATTGCTCCCCACTATTACCGGCATTACATGACCATTCGTCAGTTCCCATTGTACCGAAACCATGTACAGGATAAAGTATTCTCCATGTGTTGGGGTCCAATAATCCAATGTACATTCCAACAGTAGCACTCTCAACATCTTCAACCGTATTAAATACGTTTTCAGGAGTTAGTGTTGAAAACGGCACTTCGTCTAGTTCACTGTTACACGAAACCATACCAATTAAGGCTAAAACAGATACTATTTTATTTAAACTTTTCATTTTTTTTATTTTTTATGTATAGATTCCTTTAATTATAAATTAACATTTAGCCCGAAACTAATTGTTCTAGACAATGGATATGCACCAATATCAAATCCAGGTCTTAACCCATTCTTTGATTGCGCGTTTACATTAGGATCATATCCTGAATAGTTTGTAAACGTATACAAGTTTTGAACGTTGGCATAAAGCCTTAATGATTTAAAAGCTTTTAATTGTTTGATTGTATAACCAAGTGTTAGACTCTTAATCCTTAAATATGAGCCGTCTTCAATGTACGCATCATGCATGTTAGAATATGGATCTTTACTAGCCCCACTAGGATATTTTGCATCAATATTACCTTCATCAAGCACAACATCCCTATTTTCTGTACCATCAGGATTAAATGCATATTGAATGGGTTTCCAATAATCTGTACTTATACTATTAGCTCTAGCATTAGCTGGCTCATAAAAAAAGCGATTATTGGCATTATACACATCACGACCATAGTTACCTTCCATATAAACAGAAAGATCAAAATTTTTGTACTGAACCTTACTGTTAAAACCTAAAGTGTATTTTGGTTGTGATTCTCCTATCACAGTCTTATCAAAAGAATCTATCTTACCGTCTGGAGTTCCATCTGGACCACTAAGATCTTTAAATTTTCTATCTCCAGGTTTAACACGAGCGTCCTGAATAGGTACATTAGCATTTAGTACGTAATTTTTACTTGTAGGATTCCAAGTAAAATCGTCTTGCTGCCATAGACCGTCCGTTTTCCAACCATACCATAAACCTATTGAGTTTCCTTCTTCTAGAATTGCAGTAGCCCAGTTTTTAGTACCAGGTACATCAATAAAATTTGTAGTAGTCAGTTCTCCTAAGTCAATAACTTTATTATTATTAAAGGAAATGTTGAAATTGGCATCCCATTTCACTTCCTTATCAATTATTAATCCGTTTATAGCAAATTCTAACCCTTTATTCTCAATCTCACCTGAATTGTACAAATACGTCCCAAACCCTAAAGTTGGGGCAATCTCACCTTGTAATAATAGATCTTTTGTCTTTTTCACATAGGCATCTACTGTTAATCTTAATCTATGATCAAAGAAAGCTAAATCTAAACCAATGTTTGTTTGCTCTGAGGTTTCCCATTTAAGATCGCTATTCGCAGCATTAAGAGGGAATATTCCAGTAGTTAAATTGCTGCCTGAAGCATATTTGTCAATACCAAAGTTAGATAAGGATTGATATGGCTGAATATTTGGGTTCCCAGTTTGCCCCCAGCCAGCACGCAATTTAAATACGTCAAAAATATTAAGATTATCAATAAATGGTTCTTCATTAAGTTTCCAAGCTGCTGAAAATGACTTAAACTGCCCCCACTTGTTATCTGATGCGAACTTAGAAGAACCATCAGCCCTAAAAGATGCAGTAAACAAGTAACGGTTTTTAAAGCTATAATTAAGCCTAGCTAGATAAGACAACAAGACAAATTCATCTTCAAAAGAAACTGGTGGATCAAAGCTTTCACCAACACTTAAGTTATGGTATCCCAATGCCTCAATAGGAAAATTTGAAGCTTTCATTCTCGTATTGGACCTAGAAGATTTTTGGTAAGTAAAACCAGCCAATCCTCTAAAAGAGTGATTTTTTACTTTTTTATTATAAGAAATGGTGTTTTCAGATAACATAGATGACTGTTCATTCTTATCAATTCTACCAACACCATTTGATTGCGCACCCCAGCTAGTATTGGATGGAGCATAATAGAAAAATCCGGAATTTCTTTTTGTTAGACCAAATAAGGATTTAAATCTTAACCTTTTGCTTGGTTTAATTGTTACTGCAAAATTAGTAACACTTTGATCACCAGTCCTTAACATATCAACATTTTCGAGTGTATTAACAGGATTACCAATAACTCCATCTGTATCAGAACCTTCATCAATAAACTGAGTATTAACATCTTTCAGAGGACTAATCCTAACCGCTTGTTGCAGAATTCCTGCATATCCTGAAGATCCATCAGAATTTGTAGTTACAGTACCATTATTTTCCGTAAAATTTAATCTGGATACAAAAGCCAGATTCAACCAATCTGTTGGATCAGAATTCACTTTGATGTTTGTTGATATTCTAGAGAAATCAGTTTCTTTTACAACCCCTTCATTTTTGTAGTAACCTATAGAACCACTATAATTTGTATTATAGCTACCTCCGGAAACTGCCACATTATGACTCTTAATGAATCCTACTCTAGTCACTTCCTTTATCCAGTTTGTGCTTATTGAGTCTTTATAACTTGTGATATCCCAAAACCTATTGGCATTATCATTACCTCCAGTTAAATCAGGAACGTCTATTCTCTTATCATAAGGAAATAAAGCATCATGTTGATATTGTGCATATTCTAAGGTAGAATTCACATCATATGCTGGTATAAAATTCTGTACTCCTGTTTTAGTACTGTAGCTAATTGCTATAGCTCCTTTTTTTCCGCTTTTAGTGGTAATAATAACTACACCATTAGCTCCTCTAGCTCCATAAATAGCGGTTGCTGAAGCATCTTTTAAAATACTGATAGATTCAATATCATTTGGGTCAATACCACTCAGTGGGCTTTGCCCCACAGATTCAAGCCCACCTCCTTCATCAAAACTTCCTTCAAACGGAAAACCATCTATCACATATAAGGGATCAGAACTTGCGTTTAAAGAACTCGTTCCTCTAATTTTTATAGACAAACCAGCTCCAGGAGAATTATCTGTAGAATTAACTACCACCCCAGCAACAGTTCCAGCAATAGCAGTTTCTAGAGTACCAGATCCAGATCCAGCAATATCTTCACTATTAATAACAGCTATAGACCCAGTTAAATCAGATTGCCTTGCAGACCCATATCCAATTATAACGATTTCATCTAATTGAGAAGCATCCTCTTTTAGTACAACATTAATTTTAGAGCGAGAACCTACTACTATTTCCTGAGTTACATAACCAAGATAGGAAATTATTAATACCGCTTTTTCATTAGATACTGAAATTGAAAAATTACCATCAAAATCTGACTGCACACCTTTATTTGTGTTTTTCACAAGAATACTTGCCCCTAGCAAAGGAGTTCCATTAACGTCTTTAACTACTCCCGAAATTTTCTCTTGACTTTGAGCTAAAAAGGAGGAATTAGAAAACATACAGAATAAAAATATCCAAACAAATTTGGATTTGTTAAGTGAAAGCTTACATTTCATATTATTTAATTTTAATTTTATTGAAACAAATTTAAACCGTAAAATACATCTCTTTCTATGTATTTCGCACAAAAAATAACATAAATTTAACATTTCTTCACATTCAGTGCACTTAATTGTTATATCCATAATTAGTGATTTAAAATATTTATTGTTTTTAGTTTAATATGCTTTTAAATTAACCTTAATCTCTGCAAGGAGTATTCTTGTAATTAAGAATCTGATCGCCATTTACCGCACTACCAGTTCTCCAGCTAATGTATCTTATATAGTATTTTCTTTTGCCCAATCTTTAATTTGATCGGTAAATGGAAACATTCGCAAATGAATTCTATCTTTATTATAATAAGTCTTCTGACTATCTGCTCTGCGAATGTCATTAATTCGTGGCATTTGAAATTTCTCACTCTTTGCACTGGTCAATCTTTCACTTTCATCATATAATATTCTAAACGTTATTAAGTGATCATGGATATCAGTAACCCAAACCTTGCCAAAAGTATTTATAGATATCCCGTAAATTTTAGTTGCTTTTTTGTTGAAAACCCTGTAGCGATATATTTGTGTTAAGAATTGAGATTTAGTGACATGATCAAAGATGGTAGTTTTGGTAACTTTGATTAATAAATCAATTAATCTTAAATATTATTATGAAAAAAATTTCTTTATTGGCTGCTTTTTTAGTGGCAGGTTTTTCTTATGGACAAACAACTTCTAGTGGTTTTGTTCTAAACCCTAGTTTTGAAGATGGCCCAGCTGAAAATATACCTAAATATCGTACGGTTGATAATTGGAAATTAGGAGGTGACAGTTCTGCTGATGAAGGAGTTTCAGCAGACATACAAACAACTAATGTTCATGCCGAAAATGGTTCTAAGGCTCTAGAAGTCCGTTCAGTGAATGTTGGTGGCGAATGGAAAATAAAAGTTATGAGCGCAGCATATTCAATTAGTGGGAATAGCACAGATGATATTGAGGTAACAGTTGGGTTTTGGGCAAAAACAACTGATGAAAATCCAGGAAGTGAGAATGCAAGTGGAGATATGAGATTAATAGTAAAGGATGTACTTACTTCCTCAAATAGATCAGAGCGTGTTCTTCTTACTACTGACACTTGGGTTTATATAGAAAAGACTTTTAATGTATTTCCAGCAGCAGCAAATTATGAACTTACTTTGTACCTTGAATTTGGGAAAGTGGATGGGGTTACACAAATAGACGGTATAACAACATCTGTTACTGGTGGTGCTAATCTTTAATTTGATCGGTAAATGGAAACATTCGTAAATGAATTCTGTCTTTATTATAAGTCTTCTGACTATCTGATCTACGAATGTCATTAATTCGCGGCATTTGAAATTTCTCACTCTTTGCTCTGGTCAATCTTTCACCTTGATCATATAATATTCTAAACGTTGTTAGGTTATCATGGATGTCAGTAACCCAAACCTTGCCAAAAGTATTTATAGATATCCCGTAAATTTTAGTTGCTTTTTTGTTGAAAACCCTGTTGTGGGATATTTGTGTTAATAATTGAGATTTAGTGACACATTCAAAGTTTATCGTTTTCTCTAATTTTGAAACATAAATAAATTAATCTTAAATATTAATATTATGAAAAAAATTACTTTATTGGCTGCTTTTTTAGTAGTAGGTTTTTCTTATGGACAAACAACTTCTGGTTTTGTTCTAAACCCTAGTTTTGAAGATGGCTCAGCTGTAAATATACCTAAATATGGTACGGTTGATAATTGGAAATTAGGAGGTAACAATTCTGGTGACGAAGGAGTTTCAGCAGACATACAAACAACGAATGTTCATCCCGAAAGTGGTTCTAAGGCTATGCAAGTCACTTCAGTGAATGTTGGTGGCGAATGGCATATAAAAATTATGAGCGCAGAATATTCATTTGCTGGGAATAGCATAGATGATATTGAGGTAACAGTTGGGTTTTGGGCAAAAACAACTGATACAAATCCAGTTAGTGCGAATTCAGGAGGAGATATGAGATTAATACTAAAGAATTTACTTAATACTGAAGGTGGCAATGCAGGAGATAGAGGAGCGCGTGTTATTCTTGAAACTAATAATTGGGTTTATATACAAAAAACTTTTAATGTATTTCCAGCAGCAGCAAATTATAAACTTACTTTGTACCTTGAATTTGGAAAAGTGGATGGGATTACACAAATAGACGGTATAACAACATCGGTTACTGGTGGTGCTTCTCTAGCAACAGAAGACATTGCAAAAGATGATTCAAGTGTCTTTATATATCCAAATCCGGCAATGAATGTCTTAAATTATAGCGCTGAAGGTGTTAAAAATATTGAAGTTTATAATTTGTTAGGTCAAAAATTAAAAGCAGAAAAGGCTGTTGGAAGTTTAAATACTTCAACTTTTTCTAAAGGATCTTATATTTTAAAACTAATAAGAGAAAACGGAGCAGTTTCAACTAAAAGATTTGTTAAAGAATAAGATAAAAAATTAATTCTATTTCAAGTATTTAATCACTCTAAATAAAAAACAAACATCATATTGCTGTTTGTTTTTTTATTTTAGCCATTTAACTTTATGTTGATAATGAATAAAAAAAAGTTGTTGTCTTTGGGGCTGCTTTTAAGTGTTTTTAGTGTGTTTGCTCCGTCTAATTATTATGTATCTAAAGCAGGAAGTGATTTAAATATAGGAAGTGAGTCTTTACCTTTTAAAACGCTCTCTAAAGCATTGAATTCATTCGACGCTTTAGGTGGAAACTGCTTTATAAAGGAAGGTACTTATCACGAAAGTATTATAATTGATGGAAAAAATAATATTACAATTCAGCCTTATAATAGTGATATAGTTATTTTAGATGGTACTGTTGAAATAATAAAACAAGTATTTTAAACCGTGTTATTTACAAATAAATCTGCGTAGGGATTATCTGAAAAAAAATTAACTGTTATAGACAACTATTTTATTACTTTCGTAATTACTAGTTTGTATAATATATAAAGTATCAAAAAATGAGTGACATAATTTCGATAATCAATTTACTGAAGTTGAAAAGTAGGTTTTTAATCATTCCTTTTTTGCTTATGTTTTTTTTAGAAACTTCATTTGCCCAGCAAAATAAGTTTCAGACAAGTAATACTAAATTTGAGCATATAACTAACAGTGATGGTTTAATGCATAATTCTATTAGATTTTCTTTTCAAGATTCAAGAGGATATATGTGGTTTGGAACCAATAATGGCTTATATAAATATAATGGTTATGAATTCAAAATATACAATAACGAGTTAGGAAATAAATATTCTCTTATTGGAAATAGAATAACCTCAATTTCTGAGGACAGTAGCGGGAAAGTTTGGATAGGAACTAATAAAGGTTTGTGTACTTATAACCGAGATTCAGATTCGTTTGTTAGAGATTTATATAATTCTGAAATTTCATCGTATTTTAATTTTCATAATTTTATTAATACAATTTTTATTGATACTCTTGACAATATTTGGTTAGGGACACCACAAGGTTTATACAATTTAAAGAAATCTTCTAAAGGTTTCAAGTTAAGTGTTTTTAAGACAAGTAATCAAGTTGATGGATTAGCAAGTAATTATATTTCGTGTATTACACAATACAAGGAAGGCTTATTAATAGGCACTCCAAAAGGACTCAATAAATTAGAGTTCTCTGATGATGACCAAGTAAAAATTACTAGAATTAAAAACAATGTTATAGGGAGTGTTAACATAAAAAGTTTGTTTGTTGATAGTGATTTATCTATTTGGGTTGGCACTCTAAATGGGCTTCATAAAATTGAAACTAGTATTGAGAATACTTTTAATGTTTATACAAATTATTTGGCTGAAATTGAAAATTCGTTTGCTAATAACTCAATTAATACTATACATCAAGTAGATAGTTCAACCATTTGGATTGGAACACTAAATTCAGGGATTTTTGAATTGAATAAAGATGAAAATGTTGTCAAAATCTATAAACAGAATCCTAGAAACATCTATAATTTAAAAAGCAACGATATAAATAACATTTTTAAAGATGATTTCGGGGTAGTTTGGGTAAGTACCAATAGAGGAGGTGTGAGTAAGTTAAATTTAAATAAAAATAAAATAGATCATTTTAAAAACAATGATTTTAATTCTAACAGTTTAAGTGGAAATCTAATAAATACTATTTTTGAAGATTCAAATCAAAATGTGTGGATTGGAACTTTTAAAACAGGCCTTAATTTATTAATGAACAATTCAAAAGAAAAAGAATTTATTCATTTTAATAAGGCTGATGTTGGAAGTAATAATATTCATGCTATTTGCGAAGATAATTACGGAAATATTTGGTTAGGATCTAAGTCAGATGGTATCACACAAGTTCAAGTCCAAAAAGGGAAAATTTCAAAAACAGCCAGATTTACTAAAGAAAACACTAACAATGCACTAATGGTTAATAATGTTACCATTATGTATAAAGATAAAAGAGGAGACATTTGGATGGGAGGCGGTCCAAATAGTGGTCTGATACGATTAACACCAAATAAAGAATTTGGAAAACTTCCACAAATTACTCAATTTCAAAAATTAAAAGAAAACACAAATAGTTTAACAAGTAATTATGTTTTTTCTATTTATGAAGATTCTCAAAATGTTTTGTGGGTGGGACTAAACGGCTCTGGCTTAGTCAAAATAATTAGAGACGAGAATAACAATCCCATCCATTATACTCGGATTATGGGTAGAGAAGAATATCCATCAGGTTTAAATAACAATCAAATTTTTGCTATCCATGAAGATAATTATCAAAACATTTGGATTGCAACATTTGGAGGAGGATTAAATAAAATTTTGAAAGAAGAAATTAATAAAAAACACCCAAAAATTATTAAATACAAGCAAGAAAATGGTTTACCAAGTAATGAAATATATGGAATTTTAGAGGATAAAAATCAAAATCTTTGGATAAGTTCAAACAGTGGAATCTCTAAATATGATATAGAAAATAAGACATTTACAAACCTTGGACTAAAAGACGGTTTGCAAGCATTAAACTTTAGAAAAGGTGCCTATTTCAAAGGGAGAAATGGAATGATGTATTTTGGAGGAATTAATGGTTTTAATAGTTTTAACCCTAATAGCTTTGTGAAAAATGAAGTCCCTCCTAAAGTTGAGCTTACAGGATTCAAATTATTTAATAATGAAGTTGGAGTTGGAGAAAAAATCCTAGGTAAAGCAGTTTTAAATAAAAATATTTCTGAAACAAATGAAATAGTTCTAAAACATGGACATAATTCTTTTTCTTTTGAGTTTTCAGCGATGCATTATGCTTCACCAAATCAAAACAACTATATGTATATGTTGGATGGATTTGATAAAGATTGGATTCCTACAAGTTCTAAAAGACGATTTGTAACATATGCAAACCTTGATTCTAAAGATTATGTTTTTAAAGTGATTGCGTCAAACAGTGATAATGTTTGGAATTCAAACGCAAGGGAATTAAAATTAAAAGTATTACCAGCCTTATGGAAAACCTGGTGGGCTTATACACTATTCATTTTATTTGCAATATTTTTAATGTGGTTATTCAGAAGAAATATTTTAGTAAGGGCCGAATACAGAAACAGTTTAAAAATTGAAAAGCTCGAACAAAATAAAATTAAAGTGTTAAATAAAATGAAATTAGAATTTTTCACTAATATTTCTCATGAATTTAAAACTCCGTTGACTTTAATTTTAGGGCCATTACAAAACTTGCTTAAAATGGAAATAGTCGATTCAAAATTGAAAGAATCTCTTTTAATTATGGACCGAAATGCTAATTATTTATTTAGGTTGATTAATCAGGTGATGGATTTTAGAAAAGTCGAAACGAATCAACTTAAAGTGATTACTTCAAAAGGTAATCTGGTGGATTTCTGTGAAGAAGTGGTGTTATCATTCAATGTGTTGGCAAATGAAAAAAACTTAAACCTGAGCTTTGAAAGTTCTGAGCCAGAATTAATAGTATATTTTGATTGGGATAAAATGGATAAAATTTTGAATAATTTAATTTCAAATTCTATTAAATACACTCCAGACTCGGGAAATGTTAAAGTGTCACTTTCTTTTATTAATAATGGGATATCAAAAAAATCTAATGTTCTGGATTTAAATTCTGAAATAGAAATTATAGTTGAAGATACAGGAGTTGGAATACCTGAAAATAAAATATCAAAAATTTTTAGAAGATTTTATCAGGTCGAAGAATCAAATAAATCCAATTCATTTGGTTCTGGAGTTGGTTTGGCTTTAACAAAAAAATTAATTGATTTACTACAAGGGCAAATTGAAGTAAAAAGCAATCTCAATGAAGGAAGCCAATTTATAGTTAAGTTTCCTGTAATTACCGCTAAGACTGATGCAATGCGCGATGCTGAAATAGATTCAGAAGAAGTGTTTGTTTTTGGATCAGGATTGGTTATTAATGAAAATATTCATAAGGAAATTGGTGATAGTATTAAAACATTACCATCACTTTTAATTGTGGAAGATAATCCTGATATGCAAACTTTTTTAAAGTCATCACTTGAAGGAAGTTATAAAATATTACAGGCTTATGATGGTGTACAAGGATTAAAAATTGCTCTTGAAAATATTCCAAATATTATAATTAGTGATGTAATGATGCCGAATATGGATGGAATTCAATTTTGTAATGAAATAAAACAAAATGAAATTACCAATCATATTCCAATTATATTACTAAGTGCTAGAGCTTCTATAGATCATAAAATTGAAGGTCTTAAAGTAGGAGCTGACGTCTATATTCCAAAACCTTTCGATATGCGTTTATTAAAAATAAAAACTCAGAAATTGTTAGAGGAACGCGAGTTTTTGATAGAAAAGTTTGCTTCAAAAGGGATCACCTTGGATTCTCAAAAAATTGGAATCAATCACACTGAAAAAGCCTTTTTAGAAAAGGCAGAGAAAGTGATTGAAGATAATTTAACGAACTCAGAATTTGGTGTAGAAGATCTTGGGAGAGCCTTATCTTTCAGTCGAATGCAACTATATAGAAAGTTTAAATCGGTTAGAGGCTTATCAGCTAATGAATTTATTCGAGCATATAGAATAAAAAAGGCAGCATTATTACTGCGTGAAACAGATTTAAACGTTTCAGAAATTTTATACACTATAGGTTTTACAAATAGATCGTATTTTGCAAAATGTTTTAAAAAATCTTTCGACATGTCCCCTAAAGAGTATTCCACAAAACATAGAGAAAAATTAAAGAGGGAACGTGATTCTGAAATAGAATAGTATTCTAATTCTTGGTAATTATAGTAATTTAGTTTAATGCTTACTCTTTTAATGTTTTTATAATAAAGTTATAGAATTCTATAACTTTAAGTCAACTCTTAATAACATCTTTACCCCACATAATTTAGATAGAAAAAATTGATTTAGATCAAGTTTTTATAGATTCAATCAAAGCATATTGGTTCTAACTTTACATGAATCTGTTTGTTAGTAATTTATATTAATTTTTGTGATATTAGTCTATAAATATAGGCTTCCCTTAATTAGAACTTTACTATATAATGAATATTTACAAAAATTAATATTTTTTTTATTGGAAAGCAAGAAATGGCAAGCTAATAAAGAAAATATATAATAGTACGTTTTAAAATTATACTTATTGGTGTTTTGGTAATTGCTTTTTTTCTAGTCATTATTATTTTTCTTTTTTAAAAGTATATTCACACTATCTCTATTTTAACTGCTGGCAGAAGCGTTTTGATTTTTTGCTCTAAAAAAACCATTAGATATCTCGGTTTTTAAAATAGCTAAAAAAACAACTTATTGTAACGGATGCATTCCAGAGTAATTACGCATTGATTTTTCATTGTTTTTCAGTTCTTTTAAAATCCGCTCCGCAATTGATTTTACTGAGGTTTTCCTTTGGTGGTATGTTCTTCTCATTTTTAATAAAATTTAAGGATCAAACCCATTAAAAGTTCCATTGAAAACAATGAAAATCATGGTCAAAAAAAGAATTGAATTTTCAAAAATTATTCTAGGAGATAATATTTAAGTTTTTAATACCTTTTTCACTCCTTTTTTCATTGAAAACAACAGCTTGTTACTTGGTGCATTTTAGTATCCTTAAAATCAATGAACTTTTAGCATTGGTTGTATTGAAAACCTTGCATAGTATCATCAAGTGGCCTATTGATTTTACTGAGGTTTTCCTTTGGTTGTATCTGCTTATCATTTTTAATAAAATTTAGGGAGCAAACCCATTGAAAGTTTCATTGAAAACAATGAAAATAATTGTCAAGAAAAGAATTTAATTTTTCAAAATTATTCTAGGAGATAATATTTAAGTTTTTAATAACTTTTTTACATTGAAAATAAGCGTTTGTTCCTTTGTGAATTTGAGCATCCTTAAAATCGACTAAAGTCAATGAATTTTAAGCATAGGTTTCATTGAAAACCTTGCATATTATCGCCAAGTGGCATACTGATTTTACTAGGGTTTTCCTTTGGTTGTATGTTCTTATTATTTTTTGATGATTTTTAATAAAATTTAAGGATCAATACCATTGAAAGCTCCATTGAAAACAATGAAAATCATTGTCGAAAAAAGAATTTTATTTTATTATGATAGAAAAGAATATTTTTTAAAGAACTATTTCCTAACTTAGTAAAAAAATTGCTAAAATCTTTAATTCATTTATAATTAAAAGGTTTTAAACACAAACAGCTTTCATTAAACGATTTTAAAACAGCCTATATAATACCATATAGTAATGTTTTAGCATATAATGCTATCTCGTAAAAAGAAATGCTAATCGAGAACAAAAGTTCCTGTTATTCGGAAATGAATACCCGTAAACGAGAACTTTGTGCTCCATATAACCAGTTGTAGGTAATTAAAATGAAGAGCAAAATAAACCCAATAACGAAAGAATTAACCTTTGATGAATGGAATGACCTATCATTCGAATCAAAAAGGGACATTTGGAATCATCACTGGAATCCATACGAACCAAAAATTGGAGAGAAAACAAAGCTAGCTATTGTCGAAAAGTTCACTAATGATTTAAATGAAGATTTCGAGCAAATTGGAATTGGTTCTTTTGGATGGACAGTGTATATGCTTTTTGTGATCGTAAAAGATTCAAAAGTTAGAACCCCAAAAGTATTTTCTGATGTTCCAGTCAATAAAGGTGTTATTCTCGAATATCTCGACGCTCATAAAGCAAAAGTGAAATTCGAATATGGCGGAACAGTTGAATTTGATTTGACTGATAAAATAAAAATAAAATAACTACCTACAACAAGGTGTATAGCCAATAGGGCTTGTAGTAATAAATTGAAAGTCCTGTTCTTTGAGCAGGCAACGCCAAAACAAAGTTTTGACGTTTAACAAAAGAAAATTAAAAGTAAAAACGTTTGTTTTGGCTTAGTGGTAACTCGAAAGTTAAGAGCTTCGAATCTGCCCTACTGTCCATACACAGAACGTTGTGTACAATTAAAAAAACCAAAAAAATGAATAAAAATTAATGGATGGATATTTATACTTTGTAATTGCTTTATTAATAATTTTAGCACTTAGATCATTTAAAACTACTAGAAACTTTTTATCCCAATATCTATCTGAATTTTTAACTGCCATTGGAGCGATTGGGTTAACCGTAATTGATATACAATCAGGCAGTGATAAAATTTTTATTGGAACAAATTCATGGAATGATGTTTGGGCTTTCTTATTATTCATTTTTGGACTTATATTATTCTGTGCTATAATTATCGGAGCTAAAAGAAACTTACATAATAGAACTGTTCAAGGAGAAATAAATAAAAATTTAGAACTAAAAAAATCAATAAAGACTTATCAAGAAGAATATTATAAATTATGTAGTAATAATATTCTTCATTTATTTGAATCATTCTACACGACAGGTGGTGAAAGAATAAGTATTTATAAACATCAAGGTGATCATTTTACTTTATTAGGAAGATGTTCAAAGAATTCCGCTTATAATAAAAGTACGAATTATAAGTATCGTGATAATGAAGGATTAATTGGAAAAGGTTGGGATGATAATGAAGTTATTGTATTTGATTCACCAAAATGGGTAGGAAAAGGAAATGAATACAAAGCCTTTATGAAAACAAAATGTAACATTACTGATAGAAGGCTAAAAAAAATACGAATGAAAAGTCGTTCATTATTTATAAAAACTATCAATGATAATAATACTGCCTCAAATCCTGATGGTATAATAGTATTTGAATCTATGAATCCGACAAAAACAACAAGTGAAGAATGTAATCAGTTAATAAATAAAAATGAAAAAGCTTTGTTGACTTTATTAAAAAATATGAAAAATTTAACTAACAAAACAGAATAACTGTACACAACACCGTGTAAAAAAAATTGCTGGTAAAAGCCAATTTACGAAAGTCCTCGAGGACTTTCTATCTGTGTTTTATTTGCTAACTTTATTCCTTACACAAACACGTTGTATGCAATTAAAAAACAAAGAATAATTAATGAAATATTTATCAACTTCGGCATTAGCTAAAGAAAGAGAAATCGATTCTAAAGATTTATTTAATCAACTTAAAAATAATGGATGGATATATAAGAAAGAAGGTATTTGGGTAATTACAAAAGAAGGAAAAATTGCTGGTGGAGATACAAAATACAACCCTAAATTTGGAGATTATGTAGTATGGCCATTCAATCTTGATATACACAAAAAAATAAACAAATCTGACAAAATAAACTCGTCAACAATAGGAAAAGACTTTGATATTTCTGCACAGAAAATAAATACAATTTTAGCAGAATTAGGTTGGATTGAAAAATCAAATATTGGAGGTTGGAATGTAACCAAATTTGGCTCTAAAAATGGTGGAATTGAAATGGAAGCTAAAAATGGTTCTCCTTATGTCATTTGGGATAAAAGTATTTTAAAAAGTAAGAGCTTTATTGATTCTGTAAATGTTGCTACTGGAATTAATTATGAAGAAAACAATTCATCTTCACAAGATAATTTTACTGATATAGACGAATTCAGAAAAAAATATGAAGCTAAATATAGAACACAAGATGGTCATAGAGTTAGAAGTCGCGCAGAAGCAATGATTGATGATTATTTATACCGAAACGGAATTGCACATGCTTATGAACGAAGACTTCCAGGCATTGACGAAGATGTACTTTCAGATTTCTACATTCTTAAAGGCAACGTTTTTATTGAATTTTGGGGAATGGAAGAAAATGAAAAGTATGCTGAACGTAAAAAAAAGAAATTAGAAATTTATGCACGTGAAGGATTTAGTTTAATTGAAATGAACGATAATGATATCCAAAGCATTGATGATATATTACCTAGAAAATTGAAAAAATATGGGATTAATATTTCCTAAAAAAACTGCATACAACAACGTGTATAATTAATTGCTACAGTTGGTTAAGAGGAAGAGTTTCTTTCTTTTCGTATATTTCACTAATCGAAAAATTCTAAACTGAATTTTCCGCAACTAACCATACACGAACACGTTGTATACCATTGAAAAAAGAAAAGCCCATCGCATGTTCAAGCTCTTCCCAGCCGCCACCCAAATTGAATGATTATTTTAATACTCATTTAATGAGATAATCGAAAAACTTTATTATTTTAGTGGACTGAATTAAAAGATTCAAAAAAATGAACCGAATAAAAGAGGTTTTAGAACAAAAAGGAATCAAGCAAATCTGGTTATCGGAACAGTTAGGAAAAAGCTATAATATGGTTAATTCTTACGCTCAAAATAGACGCCAGCCAAGTGTTGAAGACCTTTATAAGATTGCTAAAATATTAAATATTAGTGTAAAAGAACTATTAGTAGAGCATGAGTAAAAAATTAACATTTATCGATTTATTTGCTGGTTGTGGGGGGTTAAGCGAGGGGTTCTACAAACAAGGGTTTCATGGGTTAACGCATGTTGAATATGATCATTATGCTTGTGAAAGTCTTCGTACACGAACGAAATATTATGGGTATTCTGAAGATAAAGTAAGTGTCCTTGAAAAAGACATTACAGATGAAGATATAATTAAACAAATTGAATTAGAAGTCTCAAACAAATCTGTTGATCTATTGATTGGTGGACCACCATGTCAGAGCTTCTCCTCTCTCGGAAGAGCGAAAGATGAAAATGGGATGAAGAATGATCCAAGAAATTATCTTTTTGAAAGTTATGAAAAAATCTTAAATCATTTCAAACCTAAAATATTTGTCTTTGAAAATGTAACAGGTTTGTTATCTGCAAAACTTGGAAAAGAGAAAACGGTTAATATCATTCTAAAAAAGCTTGGTAAGGATTATAAGTTAATTAAAGACCCAAATAATATGGTTTTAAACTCTTGTGATTATGGTGTACCG
>Ga0209198_1001374_pt1 | contig 18712 bp, 18 predicted proteins | sample COGITO_mtgs_1105_2_FD_184804 | JGI IMG/M metagenome (GOLD analysis project Ga0209198, IMG submission 184804) | Pelagic marine microbial communities from North Sea - COGITO_mtgs_110519 (SPAdes) (version 2) | ecosystem: Environmental > Aquatic > Marine > Epipelagic ...
CCACAACATATTCAGCGCCGCGATACAGCTCTGTGTGGCCTTTCTGACGACCAAAGCCTTTAACTTCAGTTACAGTTACTCCAGCAACACCCAGGTCACCAAGAGCCTCTCTCACTTCATCAAGCTTGAAAGGTTTTACAATTGCAGTTATCAATTTCATAACGTGTCTCCATGGGGTGGCCGTAGCCACCCAGATTTAATTGCAAGATAATGGGGTCAATTACATAGACTTGGTAATGCTGAAGGTAAAATTTGAGCTACAAGAGCTATCGTCACCGCCAAAGCAGTCAGCTGTATCCAGATCGGTATCTGTGTAAGTCAGACCAAACTCTAAACCAGCAGCTTCAGTACTCAGAGAAAGCGACCAGTCGATGTAGTCTTCAGTGCCAAACGTTGCGTTATCTTCGATTGAGTTATCAGCAATATGGAAGCTCAGGCTGTAGTCTTCGCTAAGAGCAAAGCCATAATCAAAGGCAATCATAGTCATTTCGCCAGAACCGCCGAAGTAATCATCTGAGTAGGCAAAACCAATAGAAGCGTCTCCAAATGAGTAGCTACCGTAAACCTCTTCAAAATCCAGATCGCCAGACGCCTCATTGGGGTAGCCATAGTAAAGGTAACCGATATCGAAAGACCCTGCTGCATAGCCGATGTAGTAATCAAGCTCGATTCCCTCACCCCAAGAGGCGATAGTCGATCCCCAGGTGCCGATGTACAGGCCGCTGTCAAAAGCAACATCTAATCCACCAGACAATGCTTCGCCAGTGCTTTGATCAAGACCGCGGAAAAAGTAATCAGAGGCTACAGTCACGTTGCCAGATACTTCAGCAGCGATTGCACTAGCGCCAGACATCATAGTTGCAGCAAAAATTGCAGTTTTTAAAGCTTTCATAGGTACATCTCCCAAGACGTAAAGTTAAAAATAAAAAGTTAATTTAGTAGCACAAGGCTATTTTTTTAATGTTTCGCTTATCGGAAATGCATTTAGCGTGCCAACTTTAAATCACCGAAAAACAGAGGCTATTTCCGAGATAAAACCGATAATTTGAACCAAAATGGTGCATTAACTTAATAGTGCCCAAACCGGTGCGCACCAATTTGGACTAATGTGACCCATACTGTGATTGGAGCAAAAAGATTTGTTAAAGTAGCGGACACAAGCAATGTTGCAGGTAGAGCCCAACCATGAACCCAGAAGATTTTCACAAGCAAGTATGGCAACAACTCAACCAGACCTTTGCTGGCGCGCAAGCTATTGGCGACGAAGTGCAGAACCATCTTCGCAGTGCCATGATGAGTACCTTTAGCCGGCTCGATCTGGTCACCAGAGAAGAATTTGATGCCCAGCGTGCAGTATTAATGCGCTCAAGGGAGAAAATCGAAATATTAGAGCGGCAACTAGCCGAGCTAGAGGCCGCAATCTCAGACAAATAACCTAAGCGACAGATTCAGCTGTCTGCACGAGAGACACCCAGTTCGTGGCAAGGAAAAATCGCCCGCATAAAAAGGACAATATGCGATGTCACTGGCAACTGTTCAAACCCGAGCCAAGCTTGGTATACAGGCTCCCTCAGTTTCAGTTGAAGCCCATCTCTCAAATGGCCTTCCCTCTTTCCATATAGTGGGTCTGCCAGAAACTGCCGTCAAAGAAAGCAAAGACCGCGTGCGCAGCGCCATTATCAACTCCCACTTTGAATTCCCCGCGCGCCGCATCACCATCAACCTGGCACCAGCCGAACTACCCAAAGAAGGCAGCCGCTTTGACCTAGCCATCGCTATTGGCATACTCGCCGCCTCCAATCAAATACCCAGCGAACTGCTAGACCAGTATGAATTTATCGGCGAACTAGCATTGTCAGCAGAGCTGCGCCCAGTCGAAGCCGTACTACCCTCTGCTCTAAGCTGCGCTGCCAGCGGCAAACAGCTTATTATCAGCCAAGGCAATGCCGACGAAGCTGCATTGGTAGACTCCTTAACCGTACTGCCAGCCAAGCATCTGCTGGAAGTCTCCGCCCATTTGCACCAGCGAGAAACTATTACAGCCTGGCAAAGGGCCAGCATTGAGTCCCAGCAAACTACACCTCAACTCCAGGATGTTATCGGCCAGCAACATGCCAAGCGCGCACTGGAGATTGCCGCCGCTGGTGGCCATCATTTATTGTTCTATGGACCCCCGGGCACAGGTAAAACTCTGTTAGCCAGCTGTCTGCCCGGATTACTGCCACCACTCAGCAACCTGGAAGCCCTCGACGTCGCCTCCATCCATTCAGTGGCAGGAAAAGCACAGGGACAATACAGCCAAGATCGCCCCTTCAGAGCACCACACCACAGCGCGTCCGCAGCGGCCATGGTCGGCGGTGGCAGCACCCCTAGACCGGGGGAAATATCACTGGCCCACCTGGGTGTGCTATTTCTTGATGAACTACCAGAATTTCAGCGCAGCGTATTGGAAGTATTGCGCGAACCACTGGAATCAGGGGAGATTAATATATCCAGAGCTTCAGCTCAGGCATGCTACCCCGCCAGATTTCAGCTGATTGCCGCCATGAACCCCTGCCCCTGCGGCTATCTGGGCAGCCAGCGCTGCATCTGCACCAGCCCACAGATCGACCGTTACCGCAGCAAAATATCAGGACCATTACTGGATCGCATAGATCTGCAGGTTCAGGTCAGCGCTATTGAAAACCACCAGCTATTGAACCCACAAGAACAGCCAGCGGGAGAGAGTAATCAGATAATTCAGCAGCGCATCTGCACCGCCAGAGAGATTCAACTAGGGCGGCAGGCCGTGACAAATAGCCAACTGACAAGCCAGCAATTAAAGCGGTATTGCCCACTCAAAAAAGCGGAGCGGGACCTGATGGATCAAGCCGTAAATCGCTTCGGCCTATCCGCCAGAGGTTTTTATCGAGTACTTAAAGTCGCTCGCACCATTGCAGATTTGAGTGAACTGGAAACTCCAGGAATAGACCAATACCAGGAAGCACTGAGCTTTAGATCAACAGTACAGCCCAATACTAAATAGCACTGTCCGGCAAAGTCACTCCGCAGTGATAGCAATACTCAGCCTCCGGATGATGGCCAGTGCGCTCACAGACATTACAGCGGCGATTGCTGGTTTCCGAATGAATCTCACGGGCAATCTCCGCAGTAAATATACCAGTGGGTATAGCAATTATCGAATAACCCGTCAGCATCGCCAGAGTCGCAATCACCTGCCCCATCGCCGTCTGCGGTGTAATATCCCCGTAGCCAACCGTGGTAATGGTCACAATAGTCCAATAGATACTGCGAGGAATACTGGTAAAACCATGCTCCGGCCCCTCAACAAAAAACATCAGGCTGCCAAAGATCACACTGAGCACCAACACCACTGTGAAAAACACAAACACCTTGCGCCGCGAGGCATACATAGAGCGCAATAAAATATTGGCTTCAGACAGATAGCGCACCAACTTGAGCACCCGAAAAATACGCAACACCCGCAGCAAGCGAATCACCAGCCAGTAATTAGCGCCCGGGAAGAACAGGGCCAGATAAGTGGGCAGCACAGAAAGTAGATCCACCAGGCCATAAAAACTGAAAATATAGCGCAATGGTTTTGGCGACGAATAGATTCGTGCCAGATATTCCACTGAAAACAGCAGAGTAAAAAACCATTCCAGACGAAACAGCCAAAACCCATACTGACTGTTAACCACTTCTATAGAATCGAGAATAATCGCCAGCACACTCAGCAGAATCAGATAGATCAGCGCAATATCAAAATACTGACCCGCTGGCGTGTCAGTGCCGAAAATCACTTGATAGATTTTTTCTCTCAACGATAACTCAACCATTACGCCCGCCTGCAAACTGACCACATAAGGTTATTGTATGCAGTAATCCTGCAATTGACTATTATGTATCCACCAACTTAAACAGAGCACAAAATGGACCTTGCCCAAGGCTTAATTATTATCACCTCAGTCCACCTGCTGGCCGCCGCCTCCCCGGGCCCGGATTTTGTGCTGGTCTCTCAGCAAACATTATCCAACGGCAAGCGCGCAGGCCTGCTGTGCAGCATTGGTATTGCACTGGGCCTGTCCGTGCATATTCTCTACTCCGCCTTTGGCCTCGCCGCGGTGATTGCCAACTCTTCCTCAGCCCTGTGGCTGATTAAACTGCTAGGCGGCACCTACCTGATCTATCTGGGGATAAACGGACTTAGAGCCAAAGCTCGCCGCGGTGAAGCCACAACAGCAGTGGCAAATCAGACAGCCCTTAAAACCATAGGCCTGGGATTTTTATGCAATGCCCTCAACCCCAAAGCACCCATCTACTTTATATCGCTGTTTACCATAGTGCTGTCTCAGAATACCCCAGTCCAACATCTGCTGATCTACGGTATCTGGATGATGGTGCTTCAGTTTGCCTGGTTCTCTTTTTTAACCCTGCTGCTTTCCAGACCCATGGTCACAGATAGATTTCAGGCTCTGGGCCATTGGATTGATCGAGTTGCCGGCGGCGCCATGCTGCTCTTGGGTATCAAGGTTTTAGTCAGCAGAACGAGCTAGAGCCCCAAATAAATACAATAATAGGAATGACCAAATGATAAACCAAAGCATGGTTGCCAAAGACTGGGCAATGTTACTACTGCTCTCGTTTCTGTGGGGCGGGTCATTTTTGTTCATAAGTATCGCCGTCTCGGAACTGCCACCTTTTACTCTGGTCACCATGCGGGTTGGGCTAGCGGCCGTAACCCTGTGGCTGGTATTGCTGATCTCTGGCTACCCTGTCCCCAAATCCCCCGAGGTCTGGCGGGCATTTATGATAATGGGCTTGCTTGGCAATGCGCTGCCCTTCTCTCTGATAGCCTGGGGGCAGATCCATATTGGTGCCGGGCTGGCATCAATTATTAATGCGACAACGCCCATCTTTACCATACTGATAGCTGGTACCTTTTTGTCTGATGAACATATCACCCCCAAAAAGGTACTCGGGATGAGCGCCGGATTAATAGGGGTTATCGTGCTAATCGGCCCACCGGCCCTGCTAGAGCTGGGGACCAACACCATGGCCCAACTGGCAGTTATCGGCGCCGCCGTCTCCTACAGCTGCGCCACCGTTTTTGGCCGACGGTTCAAAGCTATGGGCATCAGTCCTTTTGATACCGCCGTGGGCCAAGTCACTGCATCAACCATTATTTTATTACCGGTGGTATGGTTTATTGATAAGCCCCTTCAGCTGGCCAATCCCAGTCTGCAGGTATGGTTAGCCATTTTAGCTCTGGCCATATTCTCAACCGCATTCGCCTATATATTATTCTTCCGCATCCTCTCCTCGTCCGGTGCCACCAATGTAGTGCTGGTAACCTTTCTCGCGCCAGTCACGGCAAGCTTTTTTAGCTGGCTAATTCTCGGTGAACAGCTCCAGACCAAGCATTTTATTGGTATGGCCTGTATTGGCCTGGGGCTAGCAATAATTGATGGGCGACTTTGGGCTAGACTTAGACGATAATTTCCCGGATCGGATCACCACAGACAACCTTATCTTGAGTAACATAATAATGAGCTTACCAACAAGCCAAACCAGTATTGAAATAACCGAACCCGGCGCCCCGGAGGTCTTACAGGCCGCAGACAGACCAGTACCTCAGCTCGCAGAAAAAGAGGTACTTATTCAGGTCGCAGCCGCAGGGATAAACCGCCCCGATGTCTTTCAGCGTATGGGCTTTTATCCTCCACCTCCAGGCGTCACCGATATTCCCGGGCTGGAAGTCAGTGGCACAGTGGTAGCCATTGGAAATGGAGTCACCAGCTGGTCTGTGGGTGATAAGGTCTGTGCACTTTTGGCCGGCGGTGGCTATGCCGAATACGCCATTGCTGAAGAAGCCCTGTGCTTGCCGGCACCCAATAGCCTTCCCTTAGCGCATGCCGCCGCTCTGCCCGAAACCTGCTTTACCGTGTGGCACAACCTGTTTGAGCGCGCTGAGTTAAAGGCTGGCGAATGGTTGCTAGTCCATGGCGGGTCCAGTGGTATTGGCACCACCGCTATTCAGATGGCCAGTGCTATGGGTGCGAATGTTATTGCCACAGCAGGTAACGATGAAAAATGTGCCGCCTGTGAAGAATTGGGTGCAGCGAGAGCGATTAACTATAATCAGCAGGACTTTGTCGCAGCCTGCCAGGAGCTTACCGGCGCTGGCGTCAATGTGATACTGGATATGGTGGGCGGTGACTATGTACAAAAGAACTTTGCCGCCTGCGCCCCGAAAGCCAGAATCGTCAATATCGCCTTTTTGCGCGGCTCCAAAGCTGAAGTGGATCTTATGCCATTAATGTTAAAACAGCTGGTGCTGACAGGTTCTACATTGCGCGCCCAACCTCTGGAGAATAAGGCCCGGATTGCCGCCGGCGTAAAAGATCAGATATGGCCACTGATCGCCAGCGGGCAATTTAAGCCCATTATCCACAGCAGCTTTCCATTGGCAGAGGCCAGCAAAGGCCATGCCCTGATGGAAACCAATCAACATATTGGCAAAATTATTTTAGAGAATTAACCCAGAGATATGATGAACAAAAAAGATTCCCGACTGGTGTATTCCACCGAGACTGGCCGCATTAAAGAAACCGACGCCCCAACCCACCACTACGATGGCGATGGCATTGTACGTATTCGCCGGGAAACCAGTGGCCGCAAAGGCAAAGGCGTAACCACCATCACTGGCTTCGATCTTGATACTGCAGCGCTAAAAACACTGGCCAAGCAGCTTAAACAGAAATGCTCAACGGGCGGCACAGTAAAAGATGGAGTGATAGAAATACAGGGCGACCATCGCGACAAGCTTAAAATAGAATTAGAAAAGCTCGGCCATACCGTTAAACTGGCAGGAGGCTAATATGACCAAAACAAGCCAAGCCTTTGGTACCTGGCCCTCACCCATTAGCGCAGAGCTAATCACCAAAGCCGCCCCCAGCCTTAACTTTATTCAATCCCAGAGCGACAATCTATACTGGGTTGAAGGCCGCCCCTGGGATGCAGGACGCAGCGTAATTATGTCCCGGGATAGTGCAGGCAATATAAAAGACCTACTCCCCAGCCCCTTTAGCCATTACAGCAAAGTCCATGAATATGGCGGCATGGCCTATGCCGCAGACCAGGCCCACCTGTACTTTGTAAATGCCGCCGATCAATGTGTTTATCAGCTGGATCTAAATTCCGACGATACACCCAAAGCCATTACCAGCCCGGGGTTGCGCTTTGCTGATCTGGTGATTGATACAGCCCACCAACGACTGATCGCCGTGGGCGAAAAACACCATGATGATCGCGAGCCAGAAAATTTTATTGCCGCCATCAATATAGCCGCCGGAGATATCAGCATATTAGCAAGCGGCGCCGACTTCTACGCCTACCCGCGTATTAGCCCAGATGGGCAACAGCTTTGCTGGATCCAATGGCAACATCCCAACATGCCTTGGGACAGCACTCAGCTCTGGTGTGCCAAACTCACAGCAGCTGACCTGAATGATAAAAAAATAGTGGCCGGGGCGGATAATAATGAAGCCATCTTCCAGCCCAGCTGGGCACCGGATAACCAGCTCTACTATGTATCCGATAAGAACAACTGGTGGAATATCTGCCGCGCCAATGGCGAGCCAGTGCTGAGCAAAGATGCAGAATTTGCCACCCCATTGTGGCAATTTGGCATGCGCACCTATGACTTTATCGATAGCAATACCATTGGCTGCCTGTGGACCCAACAAGGGCTGTGGCACAGCGGGTTTATCAATATCGCCACAGGCGAGCTCAGCGCCACAGAGAGCCAGTACAGCAGCCTTGCCGCAGCCTGCTGCCATCAGGGCCAGCTGTATTTGGTCGCTGGCGCCGCCGCCCTGGCCAATCAAATTATTGGTATTAAACCGGACGATTCAAATAGCTTTAATGGGCCGAATGGAAGAGTCACATCCAGCTACGCCCCATCGACTTTAGATTTAGACAGTGCAGATATAGCCCAGCCAGAATCAGTGTTTTTCCCCAGCGGCAATGGCGAACAGGTGCATGGCTTTTTCTACCCGCCTACCAGTGCACAGTATCAGGGCGCCGACAATACGTTACCGCCGGTTATTGCTCTCTGTCATGGTGGTCCAACCGGCGCCACCGACAGTGGCCTAAACCTGAAAATTCAGTACTGGACCAGCCGCGGCTTTGCCATTATAGATATTAACTACCGGGGCAGCACAGGGTTTGGCAGAGAGTACCGGCAAGCCCTGACCAATGCCTGGGGCATAAAGGATGTAGAAGACACCCAATACGCCATTCGCTATCTGGCCGAGCAACAAAAAATCGACCCACAGCGCTGCCTGATTCGCGGCGGCAGTGCCGGGGGCTATACCGTGCTATCGGCCCTCACATTCAGCGATACCTTTAAAGCCGGCGCCAGCCTCTATGGCATTGGTGATCTGGAAACTCTGGCCACCGATACCCACAAGTTTGAATCACGCTATCTGGATAGCCTGATTGGCCCCTACCCGGAGCGCAGAGATATCTATCTGGCGCGCTCACCAATTCATCATGCGGAGGGACTTAACTGCCCGGTGATCTTTTTGCAGGGTTTAGAAGATAAAGTTGTGCCTCCCAACCAAGCCGAGATGATGGTGAAGCTGCTGCAAGAAAAAGGCATTCAAGTGGAATATGTGACCTTCCCCGACGAAGGCCATGGCTTTAGGAAAGCCAGCAATATTATTCGCGCCATGGAATCTGAACTGGCTTTTTATCGCGACGTTTTTAATCTGGCGGGCAAGGCTTAACCATGGGTCGCTATCGCCCACCAAGGCCCAAAAGCTCTCCCTATATCACTGCCGAGGGCGCGGCAAAGATGCGCGCCGAACTCCGCGAACTTTGGAAAGTCGAACGGCCCCAAGTCACCCAGGTTGTCCATGAAGCCGCCAAAAATGGCGACCGCTCAGAAAACGGCGACTATATTTACGGCAAGCGCCGACTGCGCGAAATCGACAGCCGCGTGCGCTACCTCAGCAAACGACTGGAAGACGCCACCATAGTCGAAGACAAACCCCGAGACCCCTCCAAAGTATTCTTTGCCGCCTGGGTGACCGTAGAAGATGAAGAAACCGGCGAAGAGCATACCTACAGGCTGGTAGGCTCCGATGAAATAGACCCCAAACTCAACTGGATCAGCATTGATTCACCCATGGCTCAGGCATTGATTGGTAAATCAATCGACGATGACGCCAATGTCAAAACACCAACTGGAGACCGCTGTTTTATTGTGACCGCTATCAAGTACTAGAGTCTGGTTTAGAGCCTCTCACAAGGCGTATAACCGCACCACCTTTAATAAACCTAGGCCCTGCGTGGGCTAGCCATAGGCCTATAAAACCCCTAAAGCCCCATTCAATTATTATATGCAAAAATGAATTGCAAAATATATGCATTTCTGCATAATTTCTTGTCAGAGAGAGCCTCTGCATTTATCCATAAACGACTTAACACAAACAACAGGTAACAAGCTTATATACGGAAGTAAAATGGAAAATTTATTTGATAAATACGGTGGTATTGAGGTGATGCGCGAGCTTATCAAAGAGTTCTACGCACAAGTCTATGCACGGCCTGAATTTAAAACCTACTTTGCAGGCACCGACCTTGGTGACCTTATCCAGCATCAATGTAAATTCTTTGCCTATGCCATGGGCAAGCCCGCAGAAGAATATAAAGATGAATGGCTAGAGAGAGGCCATAAAAACAGGAAAATCAGCGAAACTCATTATTTGCGGGTTGCAGAACTGCTCAGAAGAGTACTGCTGGATGCTGGCGTCGAGAATGAGCATGTTAAAGATATTATGATCGCAGTGGCATCCAAACGAGCCTACATTGTGAATCTATAATATTGGTGACATAAGGCCAGAGATCCCACTCTGGCCTGCTGCTTAAATCAGTCAGGGCGACAACCGCGCAATATCCCACTCGTCATCATTACGCTTAAAACAAAAGCGATCATGCAGGCGGCTCTCACCCCCCTGCCAAAACTCAATCTCCGCAGGCACCACCCGATAGCCACCCCAAAAGTCCGGCAGAGGAATTTCACCCTTGGCGAACTTCTGTTTAATCTGAGCAAACTGAGTTTCCAGCGCCTGACGGGAATTAATGCGGCTGCTCTGCTTGGACGCCCAAGCCGCCAGCTGGCTATCTTTAGGGCGACTTAGAAAATACTTCATCACCTCAACCGTGGATAACAGCTCAGCGCGGCCACCCACAATCACCTGACGGTCCAACTGCAGCCAGGGAAAATGCAAACTCACCTGCGCGTTAGCCTCAATCTCTTGCGCCTTGCGACTGCCCAGATTGGTGTAAAACACAAAGCCTTGCGCATCAAAGCCCTTGAGCAACACCATGCGTTGCCAAGGCTTGCCCTCGGCAGAGACAGTTGCCACAGACATGGCCGTAGGATCTTGCACACCAGCCTCAATCGCCTGATTCATCCACAGCGTAAACTGATCAAAGGGATCATCCCGCAAAGACTCCCGAGAAAGCTTCCCGTAATCGTATTCCCTGCGATTATCTTCAAGACTCATAGCATTTCCATGGGTGCAGATTTAACCAAGTTACATACGGCCTATAGATTGCCCGCCATCCACCGGCAATGCAACACCATGCAGATAGGACCCCGCATCACTAGCCAATAGCAAAAATGGCGCCGTCATCTCATCCATACCACCAGGACGACCCGCAGGGGACGAGTTCAAGTAAGCCTGAGCTTCTGGCGAGTCAAAAGCCGCCGCCGTCATCTCAGTTAAAAAGTAACCCGGACACAGCGCATTTACACGCACACCCTTACCAGCCCACTCCAGCGCCATAGACTTAGTCAGCTGAATCACCGCCGCTTTAGAGGCACTGTAGCTCGCCTGACCAAAAGCCACACGCAAACCCAAAATAGACGCAGTGTTAACAATACTGCCACTCACACCAGCCTCAATCATCCGCTTAGCCGCCTGCTGACCCGCAATCCAAACGCCCTTAAGGTTAGTGTCGATCATCTTGTCCCAGTCATCCTCACCAATCTTCAGTGCACTGCGAACATCTGCTACACCAGCATTATTCGCCAGCATAGTCACAGTACCGAACGCCGCCTCAGCCAGATCAAAAGCCGCGATAATAGAGGCCGAATCAGTCACATCCATGGGCACAGCCAGAGCCTCACCACCATCAGCTTTAATTTCAGCTACCAGCGCCTCGAGCCGCTCAACACGGCGGGCCGCCACCACTACCTTGGCCCCGCGCGCCGCCATAATCTTTGCAAAATGCACCCCAAACCCACTGGATGCGCCGGTTACCATGGCCACTTTGCCGCTCATATCAAATTCTGTAGTCACTGTTCGATTCCTTAATAGTCAGTTATTCATTGTTATTGATTCTATTTTCTGGGCGGTAGTTTAACCCGTGGGGGGCTGGGCAACTAGAGGGAATGGGACTGTTGGGTTCTTGCGTCGGCGCTAAGACGCCCAGAGAACTCGAATCGAGAAATTTTCTTATAAAGCCATCTGAGTGAAAAGAATCTTTTTGACGTTATAACGTTAAAATGCATGTTTTTAGACGAAGATTGCGCCATGAGTAATTTATCCAAAAGATCGACAGTCTATTTTGACCCTGCTATCCACCAAGCATTAAGGCTCAAAGCCGCTTCGACACACCGTCTGTGTCAGATTTGGTCCATGAAGCAGTGCGAGTTCATCTAACTGAAGACCAGGAAGATCTTCAGGCGTTTACCGACAGAGTGAACGAAACTGAGATGAGCTATGAAACGCTACTTAATGACTTGAAAAAGCATGGCAAAATATAAAGTCACTTTCAAATAAGCAGCAATACCGAGTGCGTGTTGGGCTCTATCGAATAACCTATGAAATTCAGGATGCTAGACTGGTGGTTCAGCTTGTAAAAGTTGGCCACAGATCTAACAACCACAAAGCCAACTATCCATAAGTCACATACTGCTCCATCTCATTCGTATCCAAATGGGGTATGCCATTAAACCCCGTCAAATTCATCTTGTGCTGATTAAAGAAAAAATGGCTAATCGCCGTATTTTTATACTGCAGGTTTAGATCAAAAATAGTCTCATCAGGAATCCCCAACACAATACCCACAAAGGTACTTATGGACCCACCAGAGCCAATCGCTAAAATACGGTTGCCACTGGTAGACATCGCCATAATCTGCTGCTGGGCATCCTGCACCCTGCCTTTAAACTGTGCCCAGGTCTCTGGCACATTCTCTACCCGGTCCTGAGTCCAAAGGGTCAGCACTTTGCGCAGCAGGCGAAAATGATGCCGCTTATCATTGGGATTGTCGGCGATGGCCTTAATCAATGGATCATCGCCATTGGCCTGGGTATAGGAGTCGGTCATGGCAACAAAGTTATATTCATTAAGCCCGGGTATAACCAACCGCTCTGCACCATCGACACCCATGCCCGCACAGATACCATTCATGGTTTCATGGTGGCGCACCATATCCCCCACCACCAGCTGATCAAACCTGGCACCACGCATATTCAGATGATCGCCCAGCCAGCGGGACTGCTGGTGGCCGAGGTCAGATAGCTGATCATAGTTGGCTGCGCCAAATGAAGCCTGGGCGTGACGGACTAGGTAGAGTTCACTCATGGGAGTATCCTAAAGATTGATTTTTTGGCATCTGGGATGCTAGTTTTTATGCTCTCTATTTAAACCCAAATTATGGGTGATGGGTAGCGGGCCAGTACTTATAGGGGTGATTAATAAAGATAATTACCTTGCTCTAATCAAACAGGCAGCCTCAGTTGTTATCCACGCCAAAAATCTCTGGGAGCTATGCTTCAGAAAACTTAATTCAGGATGCTAATCTGACAAACCATTAGCCACTACAAATAGACACCTGTTACGTTACAGGTTACACTCCATTAAAAATGATCCAAAGCTTCAAGCACAAAGGTTTAGAGTTGTATTTTAAAACCGGTATTAGGTCAGGAATACAAGCCAAGCACAGTAACAGGCTGCGATTAATTCTCGCCCAACTAAATGCTGCTTTAGTCGTGAACTACGAAGATTATCATTGAGGAATTATTATGCTGATGCACAACTCTCCCCACCCTGGGCTTATTTTAAAAGAACTATGTATTGACCCCTTAAACCTCTCGGTAACAAGTGCTGCTAAAGCGCTTGGCGTCAGCAGAAAAACCCTGTCATGTATTATTAATGGCAAAGCGGGAATCAGCCCCGAGATGGCCGTGCGGCTCTCAATTGCCTTTAACACCTCATCAGAGAGCTGGGTAAATCAACAAGCTCAATATGATCTTTGGCAAGCGGAACAACACCGTCACGAGCTTAAGGTAACGCCACTTTCTGCTGCATAGTTTCTATCCGTTTTAATCCTGCTACCAACAACTGCAACAAACCCATCATAAAACTCACGAACTGTGCTTTATTGCCAATTCTGTCAAATCTGAAATTATTACCGAAATCATTGCTTGTAACCCATTACTGCAGTCGCGAACCCCACCAAAAATAACCCCAAAACCCCTATAAAAATTAACCACTTACGCGTATACTCCGCGGCCTCTCAATCCGGGGTCTAAACACCCCAAGCCACAGGTAAATTAATGTCATCCGCTGACTTCGAATCTTTAAGTCTCTCTGCTCCCGTTCTCAAGGCTGTTAAGCAGCTGGGTTACGAGCAACCCTCCCCTGTTCAAGCGCAGAGCATTCCTATTCTGCTGGAGGGCAAAAACCTGCTGGGTACTGCCCAGACTGGTACAGGCAAGACTGCCGCGTTTGCACTGCCGTTTTTAAGCAAGATAGACGAGAAGCAGCGTTCACCCCAGATTCTGGTGCTGACGCCTACCCGTGAGCTGGCCATTCAGGTGGCTGAGGCTTTCCAAAGCTATGCCAAACATATGAAAGGCTTCAATGTTTTACCTATTTACGGTGGTGCCGATATTGGTGGCCAGCTGCGCAGTTTAAAACGCGGTGTGCAGGTGGTGGTGGGCACGCCTGGCCGCATGCTCGATCATTTGCGTCGTCGCAGCTTGGACCTTAGCCAAATCAAAGGCCTGATTCTTGATGAAGCCGATGAAATGCTGCGTATGGGCTTTATTGACGATGTTGAAACCATCCTGGCCCAGACGCCACCAGAATGTCAGCGCGCACTGTTTTCGGCCACCATGCCGCCGACTATTCGCCGTGTTGCCGAGAAGTACCTGGGCGACGCAGAGCGAGTTAATATTGAAGCCAAAACCAAAACCGTTGAGCGTATTGAACAGCAATATGTCACGGTAAAAGCTCACCAAAAGATGGATGCTCTGACTCGCGTTCTGGAAGTTGAGTCGTTTGATGGCATGATTATTTTTGTGCGCACCAAGTCATCTACTGTGGATATTGCCGAGCGCTTGGAAGCTCGTGGCTTTTCTTCTGCCGCACTAAATGGTGATCTTAGCCAGGCACTGCGGGAGCGCACCATCAACCGCCTGAAAAAAGGTCAGATCGATGTGGTTGTGGCAACAGATGTTGCTGCCCGTGGTTTGGATGTTGAGCGTATCAGCCATGTGATCAACTTTGATATCCCCTACGACAACGAGTCCTATGTTCACCGTATCGGTCGAACCGGTCGCGCTGGTCGTGACGGTAAGGCGATTTTGTTTATTACACCCAAGGAAACTCGCTTGCTGCGTTCGATTGAAAAGTCGACTCGCCAGACCATTGCGCCATTGACCATGCCCAGCAATGAGCAGGTCAGTGACCAGCGTATTATGCAGTTTACCAATCAGCTGGTTAAAACACTGGAAACCCCCCGTCTGGATAAATTCCGCGATTTGATCACCAAGTTTGCGGCCGAGAATGAGCTGGATATGGCAGATATTGCTGCGGCTCTGACCTACGAGAACCAGAAAGAGCGTCCGTTATTCCCCAAGCTGGATAATATTGTTGCCCCTCGTGAAAACAACCGTGACCGCGACAATGGTCGTGATCGCAATCGTGATCGAGCAGAAAAGCGCGACCGCAAAGATAACCGACGTGAAGACAACCGCCGGGAAGAGCGTCCCAAGCGCGAGCCCCGGGTTCGCGATGAGGGTGGTGAAGATGTGGCTATGGTCACTTACCGCATGGAAGTGGGTAATAACGATGGCATCACCCCTTCCAATATTGTTGGTGCCATTGCCAATGAAGCGGATATCAGCAGCCGTTACATAGGCTCAATCAAACTGCATGACGATTACAGCACTGTCGACCTGCCGGAAGGTATGCCCGATGAATTGCTCAATCATTTAAAGAAAGTGCGTGTCTGTGCCAAGCCCATGCGCATAAGTGTTTACAACCCTAATGCGGCGCCTGCTGGCGGTTCCTCTGAACAGAACGAACCACGGCAGCCCAGAATGAAAAAAACTATCAGCCGCGATGTGGATCAAAAGCGCACTGCTGATACACAAAAGCCAGCCAAGAAAAGACATTTTGGCAAGAAGAAACCTGCGGGTGGAAAATTTGCTAAAGACTCTGGCGAAGGCAGAACTTTTAAAGGCAAGAAGTCCTTTGGGGATAAAAAGCCTGTCGATGGTAGCGGCCCGGTAAAAAAGAAGAAGACCTATACCAAGAAGCCCAAAAAAGCGAAAAGCTAGTTTTTGCTAATCAACTGATCAATCGCGGCTAAATAGTTAATCATAGCCGCGCTCTGTTTCTTATCTGCAGCCTGCTGCTTAAAAAACTCCTCTGCCATGGGTGCAATGCTGCAGTTATCGGGCAGTGGTGATTCTGCTGCAATTATCTGCTGCATGCGCGGCAAAAATATAAACTGCAACCATTGGTTAAACGACAGTTTGTCTACGGCAAAGGGCTCTGTGCTGTCCAGCGCCTGCGGTATTGGGCTCTGCTGTTGCCACAGGCCCATTAGTCGCAGCTGCTGATCCACCGTCTCAAGCAAACTGGCTAGTTGCTGATAAACCTCAGCAGCCATCAACCTATCTCGCGCCTAAATGGCGGCAGTGCATTTAACAGCTGGCCGCCGTAGCGTTTGGTGATCAGGCGTTTATCCAGAATAGACACAGTGCCTGTATCACTTTCGGTGCGCAACAGTCGACCACAGGCCTGTATCAGCCGCAGGGAGGCAATGGGCAGGGAAATATCAAAAAAGGAGTTGCCGCCATTATCTTCAATCCATTCTGCCAATGCTTCTTGCAATGGGTCATCGGGCACGGCAAAGGGCAGCTTGGCAATCACCACATGCTTGCAATAGTCGCCAGGCAAATCAACTCCTTCGGCAAAGCTGGCCAGACCCATCAGGACACTGGTACGGCCCTGGTCAATGCGTTCTTTGTGCAGGCGCACCATTTCACGATTGGAGTACTGGCCCTGAATCAGGATCAGCTTATGCATATCCCGCGACAGCTCGTCGTACACCTGTTCCATTTGCCGCTTGGAGGAAAACAGCAGCAAGGTACCGGCCCTGTCTTCGACCATGGATTCAAAATGATCAATAATATAGCGACTGTGTTCTTCTACACTATTGCCTTCAACTGCATCGCTGGGCACCCGCAGTGTGGCCGCTTCGGCATAGTTAAAGGCTCCGGCTACGGAGAGATAACTGGCGGTGCTGGGCATGCCGGTCTCCCGCTGTAAGCTGTTAAAGTTGCCCAGGGAGCGCAATGTGGCTGAGGTCACCACGGCGGCATAGCAACTGCCCCACAGCTGTTGGCGAAGTATCTCTGCGGCCTGAATAGGGCTGGCATTGATGCTGATATCCATATTGCCACCGCCTCCTTCATCCAGTCGCAACCAGCAGGCCATGGGCATTTCATTTTGCTGCAGTTCTTTATGCAGCCTGTCCCACAGGGCTAAAAGCTTTTCTGCCCGACCCAGCCAGTTGCCTGCCTGCTGATAAAACAGCTCAATATCTGGCAGTGCCACTTGGTAGTTTTTATCACTCAGAGCTTCGCTCAATGTGTCTTCCAACACTTCTAGGCGCCCCATCCAGCCGCTGGTACTTTTGGTGATTTGCGCGGCCAGGTCGCGAATCGCTTCGCCGACATCACCATGGGCAAATCGATAGCGGCTTTCGATATGGTCAGATTTATCTACATACTGCTTGAGCAATGGATAGGTCATGGATAGCAGTTCGGTAATTTTTCCGGCTTCTTTTTCAATTCGCGGCAGCTGATCTGCGAGTGCAGTATCCTGAGCAAAAATAGGAGTCTGGCCTTTAATCTGCTTGGGCAGTCTCTCCAGCCAGCTCAATGTGCTGTTGATGCGGCATTCGGCACCAAAGTGACGCACGGCAGTGTCCCCCAGGCGATGGCCTTCGTCGAAGATATAGATGCAGTCTTCAGGCGCGGGCAGAATGGCACCGCCACCCAGTGCCAGATCGGCCATAACCAAATCATGGTTGGCCACAATCACTTCGCTTTCGTCGAGATTATTGCGCGCATTAAAAAACGGACATTGGTTAACAAAGCGACAGCGACGGCCAGTGCATTGACGACGATCCACGGTAAGGGCGCGCCATTCTATATCTTTGATCCGGGTTTCCCAGGAGTCCCGCTCCCCGTCCCAGGTGCCATCTTCCAGGGCCAGTGACATCTCGCGATAGAGTTCTTCGGTCTCCGCATTGGGGTTGAACTGCTGTTCGTCTTCAAACAAAAACAGGCCGGCATCTTTGGATTTTACCGAGTCGATTATCTGCTCCATGCGCAGATTGCAGGCATAGCGGCCGCGGCCTTTGACCAGGGCACAGCTAAAGTCCCAGCCACAGGTTTCCATTAGCTCGGGCAGGTCTTTGTGAATCAGTTGTTCTTGCAGGGCGATGGTGCCTGTGGCTACCACTACGGTCTTTTCTAATGCTCTGGCGATGGGCAGTGCCGCCATCAGATAGCCGACGGTTTTACCTGTGCCTGTGCCCGCTTCAATCACAGCCAGGCGCTTGTCGGCATCATCGTCGCTAAGGGCATTGGCTATGGCGCCAATCATCTGCTTTTGCCCTAGTCTTGGGCTCAGCTCTCTCGCTTTAAGGAATTGCCGGTAGCCTTGCTGAATAATGTCCCTGACGTCTGCGTCTAACAAGTATTAGCTTCCCTGAGTTTTAGGCTGTGAATTGGCCAATTGTAAATCGGAAAGTAGCGCCAACTGATTGTCCACTGGTGCAGCATAGCTATCAATGGCTATCTGTCGGTGGAGGCCGGGTATTGTTCCTATATGTGAATCAAACTGTATCTGTGCTTCTAACCAGTTTTCATCTGGCCATTGTGCTCTCAGACTCGCCACTGTTTCACTGTCTCTGTTGCCCCCCATTTCCCAGGCAATAATATTGCTGGGGAACAGCTGGTAATGACCAATAATCTGGCGGTCTATCTCTGCTGCCAGATCATCCGCATTGTCAAAGCCGCCGACAATCCGGTCACCAAAGTTAACCTGGATGCGACCTTTTTGGCCCACCAGCCCTTTGACTATGGTGTCCAGATCTTCAAATTCTTCTTTAACATAGTCGATGCCCTGCTGGGCGGCATAGAGTGCCCGGGCTTTATCTGCAGCACAGGGATCATATTCATAGGAAATGGAAACTGGCAGCAGGTTAATCTCTTCTATGGCCTGGGTAAAACTTTGCTCTTTGGTTTTGGACAGTGCAAGCATTTTCAGTAATGCTGTCTCGGTGCGGTCGCGACCACTTTTTGCTCGTCCTTCTGCCTGGGCAA
>Ga0209198_1001379_pt1 | contig 18632 bp, 16 predicted proteins | sample COGITO_mtgs_1105_2_FD_184804 | JGI IMG/M metagenome (GOLD analysis project Ga0209198, IMG submission 184804) | Pelagic marine microbial communities from North Sea - COGITO_mtgs_110519 (SPAdes) (version 2) | ecosystem: Environmental > Aquatic > Marine > Epipelagic ...
CCAGGGCAGGTTCTTGATGTGCCGCTGGGCCATAAAGAGGCCGCATATGTGCGCAGCCATTTTGACGGTATCGAAGTACGGTTGAACGATTCTCCGCGGGCCAATGAATTGATGGTGGCAGTGGCTGTGACAGATAGTGGCCGCCCTTTGCCGCGGGTTGGTGGGCTGACACATGGCGCAGCAGAGGGCATTGACGGGTTGCGATAACCTTTTACAGCTTGTCCAGAAGATCAAGCAGGCGGTCCAGTTCTCGAGACGACAGATTGGCCGCAGTGTGGGCCGAAATATGGAGTGCGTTTTCAATAGTTTTGGTGGTAAACGCCCGCCCCTCTGGGGTTAACGAAATGTCCAGACGCCGCAAATCTTTTTGTGATTGTGTGCTTAACACAAAGCCTTTTCTCTTCAGCCGGTCTACCACGCCTTTTGTTGTGGCCGCATCCATTCCAACCAGCCGCCCGAGGTGATTTTGCGAAATCGAGCCTGTTTCTTTCAGCTTTGCCAAGACCGCAAATTGCGTGGGCGTAACGTCGGGCATCAAGCGTGAAAACACCTCCAGATGTTTTTGGTTTGCGAGCCTGAGTTTAAAGCCTATTTGGTCCTCAAGCCGGTAGTCGCTCGGGTCAGACATGCGCTGTCACTCCTCATTTGAGCTTTATTCTAGGGGGTGCGTAACCAAAATCTATTGTAATTGACATGCTAAAGATGATTGGTGCGCAACGGTTGATCCTTTTTCTGGGATGGAATCACAGTCATTAATTATGTGTCGGTCAAAAATTATTTTAAGCGGTGTGGCCAGATATCTTGTTACTTGCGCCAATCTTGATCACGCGCCGACCTTTTCAAGGCCTTGCTGTCGCTGTGGCGCGTTTTTCTGGTCGGGCCGCTCAGTGCCTGCAATGTGCAGCGTCCACCGGTCAGGGGTTGGTGGCGGGACGGGGCAATCAGCTCTTGGCAAGCGGGCCCCCGGCGCGTATACGCGCGCTTCAGCAGCAAGGACAGTGATAATGCAAACCAGCGCTAATTTGAACGTTATGGTAAAGGCGGCCCGCAAGGCCGGCCGGTCCTTGATGAAAGATTTTCAGGAAGTTGAAAACCTGCAGGTCTCGGTTAAAGGCGCGGGGGATTTTGTCACCAAGGCTGATATTGCAGCCGAAAAAATCATTAAAGACGAGTTGCTGCAAGCCCGTCCGACCTATGGGTGGATTGGGGAGGAAAGTGGCGAGATTGAAGGGACGGATCCGACCAGACGCTGGATTGTTGACCCGTTAGACGGCACCACTAATTTTTTGCATGGATTGCCGCATTGGTCGGTGTCTATTGCGCTCGAACACAAGGGGCAGGTCGTTGCTGGCGTGGTTCATGACCCGATTAAAAACGAATTGTTTTTCGCCGAGAAGGGCAGCGGGGCCTGGATGAATGAAACAAGACTACGGGTGTCGGGGCGCAGCCGGATGATCGAAGCGGTGTTTGCGACCGGGCTGCCATTTGCCGGCCGTGCGGATCTTCCAGCATCGCTGCGGGATTTAGGGCGGCTTTTGCCGGTCTGTGCCGGCGTGCGCCAGTCGGGGTCTGCGGCGCTAGATTTATCCTATGTTGCCGCTGGTCGCTTTGATGGCTTTTGGGAACGTCGCTTGAATGTTTGGGATTTAGCGGCGGGTTTGATTATTCTGCGCGAAGCGGGCGGTTTGGCCAGCCCAATTGACAAAAGTTGCGATATTCTTGGAGATGGCGAGATTATTTGCTCAAATGAGCCGTTGTACGAGACATTTCTTGCGGCCATCCGCAACGCGACGTGAGCCGACAACTGATCTTACGCCGTGCTGGTTTTAATCAGTTATCTTGATGTGAGTTTTGGCGTTTAACGCCGTGCCGAGCGCAGCAAACCGCGCCTGTGCCACTTCGCCGAACAACGGCACGGTTGGGCCGCTTAGATGTAATTCAAGCAAGCGGCTTTTCCGCTTCCAGTGCAACGAGCCGGGCATTTCTTTATCTGAGGTCCACAGCATCGCGCCGAAACGGATGGCTTTGCCCAGAATTTTGGCCTGCTCCAATTCTTCGGCCGTGAGCAATGTTTTCATCTGATTGAATTGCGACCCGTCGTTGTGTTTTCGATAGCGCTGCATCAGCGCAAAGCCTAGAAAAACCCTTTCCGAATGCTTGAGGCCGCCCAAATTTGACCGCGTGGCGTTATCGAAGCATATTTCGGCTCGGAAATCTGGGTTTGCCCGCCAACTGACGTCATGCAGCAGGCAGGCGGCTTTCACCAAGCGCCGTTTGGCCTTGTTGAAATCACGAAACAAAGGCTGGATAAACCGATAGAGGCGTTTGCCAAACCCAGGAAAGCGGGCGTCTTTCGTCTCGGCGAAATAGCAAGCCTCGATCAATGGATCGCGGTCGCGCAGTTTTTTCGGCATCTGTGCAAACAGCAGACCTTCGCGCAGTCCGTAACTAGAGATGGCGATATCTTTTGGGGCGAATGCGATCAGCAGACGGCGCAGCACTTCGCACGCAATTGGCAAAAGCGCCATCCGATTGGCGGATATGTGGCACAGGCGGCACAGTTTTTCGGGATCGGAATCTTCGAGCAGTTTGATGGTTTCATTGATGCCTTGGGTGCTCATGCGGTATTCATGGGGCACATGTAGCGGATAGTTGCGTCGCTCCATGTCGATCCGGGCCAGCGCGCGCCAAGATCCACCGACTAGAAACAGCCTATTTTGCTGCGGTCCCATTTTGTCTTTGAGCGCTGTTATAGTGGCTTTGATATGGTCATTACGGGCTTTTTTACCGCCAGGAATCCCTTGCAGCTTTAAAGGACCGAGATCTGAACTTTGGCGTTTGCCGACTTTGCCGTCGAAAATTTCTGCCAGTTCCATCGAAGATCCGCCAATGTCACAGACCAGCCCATAAGAGCCGGGCCAGCCTAAAAGAACCCCCTGCGCCGAAAGCCGAGCTTCTTGTTTGCCATCAATGACCCAGATTTGTAATCCAGTCTCGCGCGCGACCTGTTGGCAAAAATCGAGACCGTCTTCGGCCTCTCTGACTGCAGCGGTGGCGACAGCCGACAGCGGGGTGATTCCCATTCCTTCGGCCAGCGCCTGAAACCGCCGCAGCGCTGCAACCGCCCGTGTGCGGCCTTGTGGGTTCAGGCAATTGGTTTCACGCATACCGCTGCCGAGGCCGCACATTATCTTTTCATTATAAAAATATGCCGGGCTGCGACCGGCGCCGTCAAACACCACTAACCGAACCGAGTTTGAGCCGATATCAACCACTCCGACCCGCGTTAAATCCCGTTTCACCAATTTTTTTATTAGGCTTTGACCGTCTGGTTTTTGCTCATATTTTTTCAGGGATTGATCCGCATTCATAGCAGATTTTCCTGAGGTGGCTCAAGCAGACGGGCTGCTAGGCGTCGCGAGAGCGGTCTTTGTTCGCCCAGCGAGAGCGCATCTAAGGCAACGACCAATTTTTGTGCTGAGTCGAACGACCGGTCAATGCGGCGAACAACATAGGTGATCAACTCTGGCGAGGGCGACAATTGCCGGTCGCTGAACAGTTTGATCAACACGGCTCTGAGAAGCGCATCATCGGGCGGGTGGAGCTGGACCAAAGTGGCGCCGCGCAGCCGGCTCTCGAGGTCGGGCAGGGTTAACAGCCAGTGCTGGGGTTCGCCACGTCCTGTAAACAGGATCGATTGGTCGGTTTCAAGGCACAGGTTGTGCAGATAGAACAGAGCAGTCTGCTGCGCCTCACAACCTGCAATTATGTGGATATTTTCTACGGCTACAGGGCCGGTGCTGAGGTTAGGCACCGCGTCTTCGCACAGGTCTGTGGCGTCGATAATCGTCGCGCCTGACTGCGTTGCCCAGACATGGGTAAGATGGGTCTTGCCCGCGCCTTCTGGGCCACTGAGCAGCAGTTTCCGGCTGCTCCACTGGGTCCATTTGTCGATCATTGAGACTGCGATTTGGTTGCTGGGCGAGATAAAGAAATCGTCCCGTCCCAAAGCGGCACGCGCGGGCAGATCGAAGCTGAGTTGGGTGTTCATTCGCCGTTTAGTCCACTGGTGCCTTGATACAGGCGGCTGTTTTTATAGCGCCCAATGGCAAAGCGCGCTAAAACACCGATTGCGGCAGCCACTGGCACCGCAACAAGCATGCCAGCAAATCCGAAGAGGCTGCCAAACACCGATAGTGCGAACAGCAGCCAGACTGGATGCAGCCCCACAGACAGGCCGACCAGTTTGGGCGTTAGGTAATTGCCCTCAATCATTTGACCGGTCACAAAAATGGCCCCCACTAGTCCCAAGGAGACCCAATCCCCCCAAAATTGGAACAGACCCAGCCCAATAGCCAAACTGCCGCCGACCAATGCGCCAACATAGGGAATGAAAGTCACCAAGCCGGCAATAAACCCAACCACCAGACCGAATTGCAATCCGACCAACATCAGCGCCAGCGCATAATAAGTGCCTAAAATCAGACAGACTGTGCCCATACCGCGTACGAAACTGGCCAGTGTCTGATCGATCTCAAGGGCGAGGCCCCGCACCACATCAGCGTGGTCGCGTGGCAGCATATCGTCAATGGTTGTCACCAACCTATCCCAATCATACAGCAGATAGAAGGTCACCACTGGGACAATGACCAGCAATAGCGCGATATTTATCAGCGAGGCGGCAGAGGTCAGCAGTGATTTTAATAACTGACCGCCCTTATTTTGCACCTGATCGCCCAGCGCCAGAAGCGATTTGCGCAAGGTAGATTCGGAATCGATCAATGACGGAAATTGCGTGGTTAAAAACTCCTGCAAATCCCGAACAAGACGCGGCGCCGTATCAAACAGCGCCACCGCCTGTTGTACCAACATGGGGATCACCAGAAAAGCAAAGACGATAAACACCAGAATGACGCTCACCGTGATACATACCGTAGCCAATAGGCGCGACAGGCCCAGCCGCTCAAGCCGGTCAGCCACTGGATCCAGAAAATACGCAACCGCCCCTCCCAACAGGAACGGCATAAGAATATCGCCCAGAAACCAAAGGGCGCCAAACAGGACCGCCGTGGCGATCCCCCAGTATTTCAACTGTGCACTGACGGGCAGTCCCATGTTCAATCCGTAGGTCATGATTGCAGCCTCTCTATGGGCTGGGATGGTCACACAGCGCAACAAAAAAATAGCCCTTTCGGTGCACAATGATTTTTGATTGGTCCCGACACGCGGCTTTTGAACTAATCTTTGGGACAGGCGCTGCTCAAGATGGCGCGCTTTGCGAGGCAGCATTATTGGTGGGTGGTTAGGTTTGTGGTGGCTGCGGGAGAGGCAGGCGCTGTTTTTGGGAAGTTCGGGATGGAAAGTAGATTTTCGCCTGAAAGTGCCTGACTGACCGCTTCAGGAATTGTTTGCAATTTCCGGTAATGCTGATCGAATTATTCCTACGCATTTTACCGTGTGTAAGTATTTGTCCGATCATCAGCAGGCTTGGTGCTCAAATACAGTGCAAAATACTGGGACTTCTTAAACCTTTTGCTCGCTGTTGGCCGCATCGAGATCGATAACAAGACTGTCCAAAGCCGTGTGCGCACCATTGCCTTAAACCGCAAAAACGCCCAATTCGCGGGTCATGATGCAGGTGTTCAAAACTGGGCAATGCTTGCATGCATGATTGTGAGTTGAGCTGGAAAATAATCAAATACACGCGTATTTGACAGGGGTCTCTACCGCATTGCGAGTGCTTATAGGCATAAAGACATTAAGCAACTATTGCCTTGGAATTTTGACAAGCGAAACAACATCAAGATTTGCTTGGTTTTCGTCGTCGTTTGACTGCGCCGGTGCAAACGATGCGAACGTTGCGCCGGTCGCTGCCGCAAACGATGTTTTAAAGCTTGCCGTCTGTTAATTGTCTCTTCTCCTTTTGTATTGGTTTCTAACTGTCAGAAAGTTGCCGGAGTGCGGAAGCCCAGTCTTCACCATGGTAGGAACGCACAATCTTACCATTGGCGATCTCGTGGATGTCGGTGGTCCTGATATCAAAGCTGCGACCTTCGCCGTCGACGCCAAAGAATGGCGCAACTGGCGTGCCAGTAGCGCGGCTATGAACGGTGACAAAAGCACCACTTTCATGCGTTGCTTGGATGGCTCAATTTAGATCAGGCAGCAGCTGAGTAGAGCCGCTCAATTAACCCCAAAATGCATCATGGGATTTGCTTTCGCCAGAATAACCGCCAACGCTTTTCCAGTTGTTGGTGGTTGCCGCGACAAACGCTCCGGTATGGGTTTCCGACCTCGGATTGGTGAGGAGGTCATAATAGGCCTGAACTGAATCGGCATGGTCTGCAAGTAATGATGTAGCGATTGATGTGACGGCCAAAGTGAGCGCGGCATGTATGGGGTGAGGTTTTTTGAAACGAAGTGATTCTTCTTCATTGTTGCGTCGGCCATTCAATTGCGTGGTCTCGTGCGAATAGGATGGACTTGAATTCTCTAAATCATAAGCTTTGGGCATTAAATGTCATTGTTTGGGAATTTTGCATAATGATTGGTCGCCTTCGGCAAATGGCCATTTTTGCGAAAGCGATCGATCACGGTTCTTTTTGAGGTGCTGTGTGCGATTTGAACATCTCTCCGTCTGTTGTGAGCTATCATATCTCACAATTAGAGGAACACTTGGGTGTTGCCCTGATTTCCCGCTCAACAAAAAAACTGACGACTGCCGGTGAAAGTCAAAGGTTGCTGAGGGCAACACGCAATATGTTAAATGCAGTTGAGGGCGAGTTGCAGGCACTTTCAGCTTCGGCAAGTGAGCCGAGTGGGGAGCTACTTGTGACTTTGCCATCTGTTTTGTCGTCCTCTCAAATTACGGATCAGATTGTGGCTTTTTCGATCGCTTATTCGCGCATTAAACTGACCGGAGATTTTTTGCGATCCGCGATGCGCGTCGATCAATGACGGCTTTGATTTGGCGATACGTACGGGACCGAAGGCGAGAAACTCAGCAACCTCGCGGAGGCTTTGCACAGTCAACCATGTGCTGGTCGCATCAAAACCTACATATCGTGGCGGCCTGTTGTGCAAGGCCCCAAAGGGCTGACCGATTGGAAATGGCTCGCGTTGCCCAAGTTCAGATTATCCCATTGGAATTTATATATAAATTGTTAAAATTGTTTAAATCAAACCTACTGCACATATGTTTGCCAATGATGCTCAAGCTTTGTATCGCCTCGATCATGCCGGTACTGGACTAGCGATCGTTCCAGAGTTTCTTGGCGCCGCAGATATCACAACAAGAAACATGGCAATGATGTTGCCAGATTGGGAGTTGCCGTCGATTGCCGTCTTTGCTGAAGGGCTAGCAAATGCCCCCAAGCATGGGCTTATTCACCTTGCATTGGATACACTATGCCACAAAAGCGGCTCAACAACTGCCGAGCTGCTTGGCGAAAAGTCAGTAAAACAAACGCCGCATTACTCGGCCATTTCATTCTTCGGCATTGTGATGTCGCGCTGATTAACGTCGCTGATTGACCTGTGCCCACAAGCCCGCGCCAAAACCTGCACCGGCACAAATGATGTTCTAAAGTAACGAGCGAGTTTTTGGGCGCCAACCCGCAGATCCAAAATCCGCGTACAGCAGTAGTTTTTGAATGGTCACGTCGACAGAGCTGTGGTTGGAAACACACATGCCGGCAGCGATACAGTCAGCCGCTTGCATGGCGCCATTCGCAACATCAACCGTATCGGCCCCTTATGCTATCGCTTTGACGAAGTGCTCAGCGGCACCTAGGGCACCGATGATACCCAATGTCATTTTGGCGCCCACAATGCAGGATGTGCCTGGCTATGTTTTCAAAATTTAGCGAATGGCTTTCAGCAATGTGTCCGCTGCCAACCTTCCAAAATCATTCGCGGCCTTTGGGCTCGTACTAAAGATGAGGCGTCGATCGGTCCGGCATGAGACATCTGCTGTTGTGTTTATGATGGTCACATCCAAAGCATTTAACTGTTCACCAAATCTCCAGGGCATGTGGTCGGGTATATAGCTAATAGCCGGGGTCTGTTTGTCGACAGCATCAGAGAAGGCCGTAATCTTGTAGCCATCATAAATAAAAGGGTTTTCATCATCCGCTGCGAGCAACGCAGCAGGGCCATGGCATATCGCAAGCGTGAACAAATCGCGCTCATGCGCCCACCGCAAGAGTTTGCCCAAGTGTTGGTACTCTGGCAAGCCAAGTTCTCTGGCAAGCCAAGCATTGCCCCATGCCCACCTAGTAATTACACTGCGATGTGGGGGGCGTCGTCGGTTATGGAACCCGCGACAAACTCGGTAAGGCTGTCGGGATTTGCACACACATCCGCACAGTCTGGAAAAGTCTCATGACATCTTTGTCTTTCTGCGGCAATGCTCAATCATCGATGCTTGCGGGCGCACCCGTTGGGGTGACAATATCAATTTTGAAACCAGCCGCCAGCAGGCGCAGCATCGGCAGCCCCATCTCAACCGGATGATTCCCCGGCGAGAACTTTTGGCCGTTGATCAAAGTCACATTGCGCTCTTCGGTGCAGGCCATCCCCAGGCGCTTCTTGCCTTCCGAGTAGGGCTTGGAATAGGCCCGCCATCATAATCGGTCTTGGAAGCCGTTGCTAATTTTAATGCCAACGGTGATGGAGAAAAAGCTCCATCATTGGTTTGCCTTGGGGCTGCACCGAACAGTTTTTTCAGAAAGTTCATATTCGTTTTTCTGTGTGGGCTCAGTCAATTTGAGTGACAATAGTCTCGCGGGACTTGCGCATTTTGCTCAAGGCGAGCAACCAATCGCCGCTTTCATCGCGGCAGTTCAGAAGCATCAGAACCACAGACCGCTGCCCGCGCTGTTTCAAACCTAGGATTGCGTCCACCGCATCTGGATCAATGCCTTCCATTGGCGTGCTGTCGACCTCTTGTTTGGTGGCAGAAACCAGCACGAATCCCAACGTGATATAAGCTTGGCGCGGGGCATGTGCATAGTTCACCGCGGCGTTACCAGGCACATAGTTAACCTTTAGGGTGTCACAATAGGCCTGCAGCATTGGCAGATCGCCACGGGGTTTGATGTTCAGCCCAACGACTTCATCGATACGCTTGGCCGTGTGGTTGTCCCAAGCGGCGAACACTAGGAGATGCGATCCATCGTTAATTTGCATCTGGCCGCCTGCCGCTTAGAAGATTTGGGTTCGCACCTCAATATCTGTCACGACGATAAGTTCAAAAGAGTGCGTGCCGCTGGATGTTGCTGCCATATGAATGGCCTCGATAATGGCACCGACTTTTTTCTGTGGTACTGCTTTGGTAGCGTCCATTTTCTTGGTTGCATAGCGCCTGTTCAGATGTTCACTCGGTGTCTCCATTATTATGTGTTTATTCTCATTATTTCTGTCCTAAGGCTTTGGTATGTTTTTGTAACCAACGAAGTAATAAGAACTGATAGGGGCCACAAGAAGGCATATTTCTGAACCTCAGTCACAACAAGGGAAGCACTATGGCGGGCAACCAACAACGCCCCGATTGTAACCGTATCAACGACGTCCTGTCGCGTGTGGGCGACCGTAGGAGCGTTTTTGTTGTCATCTCACTGGCCAGTATGGCACCTGCGGTTCAATGAACTTAAACGCAACTGCGGGATCTCGCAGTGAGTGTTGAGCCTAACGCTGAAAGAGATGGAAAGGGACGGCCTTGTGAACAGAACCTACCATCCAACAATCCCGCCAAAGGTTGAATGAAACCTTACCGAAATGGGTCAGTCTTTTCGAAAGCCAGTAAATGCCCTAAGCTGTTTGGCGCCGGAAAAGTCAACTAAGATCAATGTTGTGCGTGAAGCCCATGACGAGAGTGCATGAAAATAAAAGGCTGACCCAAAGACCATTGATACGTCTCCCAAAAACAAATTCTGAAGTAAAAAAGTGCAGTGGTTTTTTGCTTTATCCTGCAGGCCGACGTTCCAGCTGCAAAACGCCGCATGATGCTAGAAAGTCAGTAGTGTGAGAGTTTAATCGCCGCAATTGCAGCCTTGGTACATGTCGGCTTTGGGCAGAAATTCGTCTAAGACCCCCTTACCAAACGACCCATGCCACCACTTTTACCCGCAACCAGCAGGCTCAGACAAGACAGCGCTTGCCATCGCTGTGCTGTCTCAGCCATAAAGCAAACAATTGTTTCCAGCCTGCAAGGAGGCCGCATGCGCCTGTCCCGCTACTTTATGCCCGTGTTGAAAGAAAACCCCGTCGATGCCCAGATTGTCAGCCATCGGTTGATGCTGCGCGCAGGGATGATCAAGCAATCCAGCGCCGGGATCTATTCGTGGTTGCCGATGGGCTTTAAAGTGTTGCGCAAGCTTGAGAATATCGTTCACGAAGAACAGGTTCGAGCCGGCCATATTCCGATGTTGATGCCCACGCTGCAATCGGCCGATCTGTGGCGCGAAAGCGGACGCTATGACGGCTACGGCGATGAAATGCTGCGGATGCAGGACCGGCAGGGCCGGGATATGTTGTTTTCGCCCACCGCCGAGGAAATGTTCACCGATGTGTTCCGCGCCCATGTCGGCAGTTATAAAGACCTGCCTCTGACGCTGTATCAGGTGCAGTGGAAGTTCCGCGACGAAGTGCGCCCACGCTTTGGGGTGATGCGGGGCCGCGAGTTTCTGATGAAAGACGGCTATAATTTCGACCTCACCAAAGAGGATGCGCTGCATGCCTATAACCGTCATCTGGTCAGCTATCTGCGCACGTATGAGCGGATGGGCCTGCAGGCGATTCCGATGCGCGCTGATTCCGGCCCCATCGGTGGGGATTATACGCATGAGTTTCTGGTGCTGGCCGAGACCGGTGAAAGTGAAGTGTTCTATGACAGTCAAGTGACTGATATCCGCCTTGGCGCGCGTGATATCGATTACGATGATGTGACGCAATGCCAGTCGGTGATGGAAGAGTTTACCTCGCTTTACGCCCGGACCGACGAGACCCATGATATGGCTGCATTTGACGCGTTGCCCGAAGAACGCCGCCGCTCGGCGCGGGGGATCGAAGTGGGGCAAATTTTCTATTTTGGCACAATCTACTCTGAAAAACTGGGTGCTACAGTGGTCAATGATCAAGGCGCTCAGGTGCCAGTCCATATGGGCAGCCACGGCATTGGCGTCTCGCGCCTGCTGGGGGCGATCATCGAGGCGAGCCATGACGACAAGGGGATTATCTGGCCCGAAGGTGTCACGCCCTATCACATTGGCATCGTTAATCTTAAACAGGGCGACGAGGCGGCGGATGCGGCCTGTGATGGGCTGTATTCCGCTTTGACTAATGCCGGGCTTGAGCCGCTGTATGACGACCGCAAGGAACGTGCTGGCGGCAAGTTTGCGACTATGGATCTGATCGGGCTGCCGTGGCGCATCACTGTTGGCCCGCGGGGGTTGAAAAACGGTGTGGTAGAGTTGACCTCGCGGCGCAGTGGCGAGAGCGAAGAAATGACGCCAGAGGCGGCGGTGGCCAAGGTTGCGGCGATCTACGCAGCGCTTTAGCGGTAAGCGGGGCGCTATACCGCATTTTAAAGCTGTTGAGAGGGCGGGGTGACCAAACCCCGCCTACTTTTTGGGCAGGTTTCAAATACCCCATGTCTCTGTCCGGTCAAATCTGTCATTTTACTTGATCCGCTGCCGTTGCCAGGCGCAAACCACTCCTATTTAAGGGTGTAGTCATGCAAATTGACCATATTTTGGCTTTCAACGCCGCACTTTTAATTGCGCTTATCAGCCCCAGACCTGCTTTTTTGCTCGTACTGCGCACGGGGGTGAATGCGGAAAATCAGCTGGTCTGGCCCTAGGGGCGGGTCAAGGCGTTGCCGCCGCTTTCTGGATGCTGGCGGCACTGGCGGGGTTAGAGGGTGTTTTCCAGCTATTTCCATGAGCCTATAGTGCGGTAAAGATCGTCGGTGCACTGTATTGATGTATTCGGCGTGGCGTCTCTGGAAACAGGCCGTCGGCCCCGTTTTGCCCTTTTCAGACCCCCACCATGTTACCGCCCACCACTTTACTGTCCAGCAAATATCGCCCACTGGGGGGGACATAGGGGGTTCCAAGCGCATTTGGTCGCTGACGGTGTTACGGTCGCATTTTGTGCACGGCGTTTTGATCAACCTGACCAATCCAAAATCGGTTATGTTCGCCGCGGTTGTGCTGATTGTGCTCTTTCCGCCCAATCTGGGGTTGGCAGAAAAAGCATTTATCGTTGGCAATCATCTGGCGCTTGAATGGGCGTTTTATTTTTGCCTGACGTGGCTTGTCAGCCGACCCGCCGTGACCCGCCGCTATCTCAAGGCCAAACAGCTGTTTGATCGATGTGCTGCGGGTGTCATGGCAGCCTTGGGACTGCGCTTGCTTTTGAGCCCCCGCTAACGTCCCAACGTTGCTAGAGGGGGTGACAAGAGGCGGGGAGGCACCTCTTGTCTGATATGTGTCAGCCCAATTCGTTGAGGCGCGCGAGCGCCGCATTTAACGCTGTCTCTTCGCCCTCGCGCTCGGCAAGATTGGTCCGGGTTTCGGCCACAACTTCGGCCGGGGCGCTGTCGACGAATTTCGGGTTCTTCAAACGCCCGCGCAGGCCGCCCAGCTCTTTGGCCAGCTTTTGCAAGGTTTTCTCAAGCCGCGCCTTTTCCGCGCCCACATCAATGATATCGGCCAAGGGCAGGGCAAAGCTGCCGCCGGGCACCGCGATGCTGATACATCCCTTGGGAAAGGCGTCAACTTCGGTCAAGCTTTCGACCCGTGCCAGTTTCTTGATCAGGGCCTCATTGCGCGCCCACGCGCCTTTGCCGGCGTCGTCCCAATCTGATACCAGCATCGGAATTTTTAAGCCTGCGGGCACATGCATCTGTTGCCGGGCGCTGCGAATATCATCGATCAGGCCGATGACCCAGTTCATTTCGCGGTCGGCCTCGGCGTCGATCAGCTCGGCACCGTAAGTCGGCCAGTCGCCATGTACCAGCATTTTGTCGCGCGCACCGCTGCTGCCCCACAGCTCTTCGGTGATGAAGGGCATGATTGGATGCAGCATCAGCAGGCATTGGTCGATCACCCAGGCCATGGTGGCTTGGGTTTCGGCTTTGGCGGCGGCGTCTTCGCCCGACAACAGCGGTTTTGAAAACTCGACATACCAGTCGCAAACCTTGCCCCAGACAAACACATAAAGCGCATTGGCCGCATCGTTGAAACGATAGGCCGCAAGGGCCGCATCAACCTCTTCGCGGACTTTTGCGGTCTCGCCGATAATCCAGCGGTTGACGGTTGCCTGTGCGGCAGGGATGCGCCCGTCGCCACCAAAGGCGTGGTTCATTTCCGCAAAACGCGCTGCGTTCCAAAGCTTGGTGCCAAAATTGCGATAGCCTTTGATCCGATCAACCGACAGTTTCAGCACGCCGCCGATTGCCGCCATCTGCGTCATGGTAAAACGCAGCGCATCGGCACCAAATTCATCAACAATCTCAAGTGGATCAATCACATTGCCCTTGGTCTTGGACATTTTATGACCTTTTTCGTCGCGCACCAGTTGATGCAGATAAACGGTGTGAAACGGGTCTTTGCCAACCACAGCCTGTTGCATCATCATCATCCGTGCCACCCAGAAAAATAAAATGTCCTGCCCGGTGATCAGAACATCAGTGGGAAAATATTTGTCAAATGCGTCGGTCTGTTCGGGCCAGCCCAGCGTGCCGATCGGCCACAGGCCCGATGAAAACCATGTGTCCAACACATCGGGATCTCGTGTCAGCTCTACACCGACCCCGGCCTGTGCCTGCGCTTCGGCTTCGGATGCGGCGCAATATTGATTGCCGTCGGCGTCAAACCAAACCGGGATTTGATGCCCCCACCACAGCTGGCGCGAGATACACCACGGCTCGATATTCTCCAGCCAGTGATAATAGACTTTTTCACCGCTCTCGGGGATGATTTTGGTCCGGCCCTCGCGCACGGCCTGCAGCGCGGGACCAACGATTTTTGAGGTTTCAACAAACCATTGATCGGTTAGCATCGGCTCGATTACCACGCCCGAGCGGTCGCCAAAGGGCTGCATGATCGGTTTGTTTTCAACATAAGGCACGGTTTTGGTGATGTCTTCACTGGTCTCTTTATCGGTGCGCGTAACCGTGGTCATCACCGCCAGACCCTCGGCGGTGATATCGGCGATGATCCGGGTGCGGGCCTCGAACCGGTCGAGGTTGCGATAGGCCTCGGGCACCATGTTGATGGCATCGACCCCGGCCTCGGTGAACGGCGCACCCTGCGCATAACTTTGGGCTTTGGCAGCTTCATCGGCATAGGACGCACCATCCCCTCGCAGCACGCCCCGGGTATCCATCAAGCGGTACATCGGGATGCCGCCACGCTTGGCCACCTGATAGTCGTTAAAGTCATGCGCACCGGTGATTTTCACTGCACCCGAGCCGAAATCGGGATCGGGATAGTCATCGGTGATGATTGGGATTAAGCGGCGGTGTTCTTTTGGGCCGACCGGTATTTCGCACAGTTTGCCGACAATTGGTGCATAGCGCGCGTCATCGGGGTGCACCGCGACCGCGCCATCCCCCAGCATGGTTTCGGGGCGCGTGGTGGCGATAGAAATGTAATCGCGCGTCTCTTCGAGCGTGATATTTCCGTCGGTGTCTTTTTCGATATAGGTATAGCTCTCGCCGCCCGCGAGGGGGTATTTAAAATGCCACATATGGCCGTCAACTTCGGTATTCTCAACCTCAAGATCAGAGATGGCCGTCTCAAAATGCGGGTCCCAGTTGACCAATCGTTTGCCACGATAGATCAGACCCTTGTTGTACATCTCGACAAAAACCTTGAGCACCGCATCATGGAAATTCGCGCTGTTTTCATGCCCTGTGCGCGGATCGCCCGGTGCACCAGCCATGGTAAAGGCGTTGCGTGACCAGTCACAAGAGGCCCCAAGACGCTTGAGCTGGTTAACAATCGTGCCGCCGTACTGGCCCTTCCAGTCCCATATTTTTGCCAGAAATTTCTCGCGCCCCAGATCGCGGCGTCCCGGTTGCCCTTGGGCGGCCAACATCTTTTCGACCTGTAATTGTGTTGCGATGCCTGCGTGATCCTGACCGGGCTGCCACAGGGTGTCAAAACCGCGCATCCTGTGCCAACGGGTCAGCACATCTTGCAATGTGTTGTTGAACGCATGACCCACATGTAGCGCACCCGTGACATTGGGTGGTGGGATCATGATGCAAAAGGTCTCGGGGCGCGATGCATTGGCCCCGGCAGAAAAGCTGCCGGATGTCTCCCATGCCTCATAGAGCCGGTTTTCGGCCTGCGCCGCATCAAATGTTTTCTCGAGTGCCATGACTGGGGTTCCTGTGATCAGCTGTTGAGGATTGGATAGCCGAGCCTGCCGTAAAGGGAAAGGCTGTCGCGATACTTTCTGCGCTGTATGGCACGCTGCAAAACCCATGGGTCGTTGAACAGCGGTGAATGTATCGCGCCTATGGGTTGGGTGTGGTGGGCAAGAGGTCGCGCAGCACCGAGGCTGGCGCAAATGTCTTGCCGTCGTATACTTGTGTCTCGGCGGCATAATTAAACCAGAACTGTTCGGTCGCGGTTTCGCGCAGGCGCAGGCCCTCGGGCAGATTACGGGTGACAATCTCCGCCTCAGTGCAGGCGGTGGCTAGGATGCGGTGAAAAGCCTGCGGGTCCGGCCAACCTGCCAGATACCGTACGCGCCCCTCGCGCATCATCGCCGGTTGCCCCTGAGACGTGCGTTCGCTCACCTCGGCCGTGCCGGTCAACTGTTCGAAATAATGTTGAAAATACCCGCCCTTTTCCAGTGCGATCCCCATATTTGGGCGCAGGCTTTCCACCTGAGTGATGGCGGCGTCAAACCCTGGCAGGTCTGGTGGCAATGGCAAGGTGATCTGCATGTCTTGGGTGCGGCAGGCACTGCGCGGGCCGATGATCACAGCGGCGCCACAGCTGGCGAGATTAGCCTTTAGAGGTTTTGGCATATGCATCATCCCGGGGACCAAAATCAATTTATAGTCTGTCAAGTCGCGGGTATCGGGCGGCACAATATCGACCGAAAGCCCCAGCGCGCGCGCAGCGCGATAGCTCTCAAAGACCAGATCGAAATAGCGCATATTCTGGCCGTGGGGCTGGATCGACCAGCTGAAATCGGCGTCATAATCAAAAACAATCGCCACAGGCGCTTTGCAGAGGTCTGCGGCTGGGGCTTTGACAATCTCATCGGCAACGCGGCGGGCCTCGGTGAGACCGGGGGCTTCGGAACTGTCGGGGTTCAGCAGCCCGCTGTGCATTTGTTCTTGGGCGAACGGCACCTGACGCCAGCGAAAATAGCACACGGCCTCGGCGCCGTGGGCAAACGCTTCCCATGTCCACAGGCGGACCATGCCGGGCAGGGGCGCGGGGTTATAGGGTGCCCAGTTGACCGGCCCGGGTTGTTGCTCCATCACCCACCAGCGTCCCCGCCCGACGGCGCGGTAAAGATCGTGGTGAAAGGCCTGAAAGTCGGGGTCACCTTGACGGGCGAATTTTTTCTTATAGGCCTCGGTCGCAGTGATGCGGTCTTCTAGAAAGCCCAGTGGATAGCTGTCCCAACTGGCAATATCAAGATCAGCACCCACATCAAAATGGTCAAAATCAGTGATCCGCCCCATATAATTATGGGCGATCGGCGCCGGGGATTGGCGTCGGATGATATCGGCCTGTAGTTTGTTAAAGCTGACAACTTGATCTGATGTAAACCGTCTGAAATCAAGATGATGGCTGGGGTTTGCTTCTGTTACGGTCAGATTGGGCAGATCGATCTGCTCGAAACTGCCGTATTCCATGGACCAAAACACATTGCCCCAAGCCGTGTTCAGCGCGGTGATATCGCCATCATTGCTGTCACGGCCGGTCTCGGGATAGCGGTTGCGCAGCCAAGTTTGAAACGCGCTGCGGGCGGCAGCAGAATAGCTGATCGTGGTGTCGTGGCAGCCATATTCATTATCGGTTTGCCACGCGGCAATATACGGGTTTTGCGCATAGCGGGCGGCCAGTTCTGTCACGATACGTGCACAGTGCACGCGGTAACCGAGATGGCTGAAACAATAGTGTCGACGGGCGCCAAATTTGCGCGGGCGGCCTTCAGTGTCCACGGCCAGCATGTCCGGGTTTTGATCCACAATCCAGCGGGGCGGGGTTGCGGTGGGGGTGCTGAGCACAACCTTAAGGCCGACGCTGCCCAAAATGTCTATGGCGCGGTCAAGCCAGCACCAGTCATACTGTCCCGGTTGTGGTTCCAGACGGCTCCAGGCGAACTCACCGATACGTACCCAAGTAAGTCCGGCTTTGACCATTTTTTCCGCATCGCACTGCCAGATTTGCGGCGACCAGTGCTCGGGATAATAACAACAGCCAAGACTGCGCGCGTGGGCGGTCATAAGATCACCTGATGTTCCTGTTGGCCCGTATAGGGCGTATCGCAGACAAAACTTTGTCCCGCATGGGCCTCACGGTCATTCAATCCGACAGTGGCCGAGGTGGCGAACAGGCTCTGCATCCTGTCACCGCCAAATGCAGGACAGGATATTTGACTGGTGGGAAAGTCGATTGCGGATAAAAACCGCCCGTCTGGGGCGTAGCGCGCGATCCGCGATGATCCCCATTGCGCATTCAAAACGCAGCCTTCGGTATCGACCACAGAGCCATCGGGATATCTGTCTTCGGCGGTGAGATCCAGCCAAAGCTCCGGGTCGCCCTCAGGCCAGCCATCATCGCGCGACAGTGGCTGGCGCAGAATCGTCTGTGCGGCGGTATCCGCGAAATAGGCGTATTTGTGGTCGGGCGAAAAACAGATCGCATTGCTGATCGAGATCGCTGCGTAAAGTGGTCGCAACGTGCCTTGATAATAGCGGTATATCCCGCCAAGGCCTGCTTCTGCCTGTTTGCCCATGGTGCCGATCCAGAACCCACCCCAAGGGTCGGCGCGCCCGTCATTCGATCGGGTGCGTGGGTCATTGGCCTCTAGTGCAACCACGGTTTGCTGGGCCTTGGTGGCTAGATTAAAGCTGAACAATCGGGTTTCTGAGGCAATCAGCAGTCTGTTATGGTCAATCCATCCTGCAGCTGAGACGTGTTCGTCAAATTGCCAAAAGGCTTCTTCATCACCTGTACGGGTCATCAGGCGCTTGGCGAGAATATCAAACCAAAACAGCTGTTGCCGTTCGGGGTGCCAAAGCGGGCCCTCACCCAATTTGCATTTGGTATCGCTGAAGATCGTGACGGTCATGCGCCCCCCATTCTGTCATAGGCTGCGACCAGATTGTGGGCTTTGGCGGCAACGGTCTGGGGGTCCAACGCGGGTGTATAAAGTCCGGTGCCGATACCAAAGCCGGTGGCCCCGGCGTCGTGCCATGTTGTGAAACTGTCCGGGCCCACGCCACCCACCGCATAGACGCGTGTGTCCGGGGGCAGCACGGCGCGCAAGGCGGCAAGCCCCTTTGGTCCCAAAAGAAACGACGGGAACACTTTCAATCCGTCGGCGCCTGCGCGCAGTGCTGCAAAGCATTCTGAAGGCGTCAGAACCCC
>Ga0209198_1001381_pt1 | contig 18583 bp, 18 predicted proteins | sample COGITO_mtgs_1105_2_FD_184804 | JGI IMG/M metagenome (GOLD analysis project Ga0209198, IMG submission 184804) | Pelagic marine microbial communities from North Sea - COGITO_mtgs_110519 (SPAdes) (version 2) | ecosystem: Environmental > Aquatic > Marine > Epipelagic ...
TTTTGTGCAGGTGAGTGACGGTCATGGTGGGCCCCTTTTTTGATGGGGTGATTAAACAGCATTTTATATCGCCTGCCTAGAGCAAGCGTGACAGCGCAGGGGAGTTTTGGTCGGTTTTGGTCGAGAACGGAAGCAGCAGGTATCATTTTTCCTGTGCATATATCTTTCCGTTTGCTGAATCGTGAATGGTTAGCTCTCAAATACTGCGCAGTGCAGTCCTAGTTATCTTCGAATCAACTGAAACTCATCTCAACTTGCGCAATCATTGCAGCTTTGATGCTAATTTTGATTTCTTTCAGAATTTTGTAGAGGTGCTCATTATCAAAAAGATCACTGTGAATAACAGCATCTCGCGCGGTCTAGCAAAACCGCAATGCATATTTTTCGAGAGTCCAGCATGATGCCTCATCTACGTTTTTCTTGGTCATCACATACGTGGGCGAAAAGACCTGTGTCTTCAGGTTGCCGCCACCAGCGTTCTGCATGGTGATCATGATCGAGCTCCAAGCACCGCGGCCCATACCGGGACCATCATAATTGATAATGATATCAAAAGTATTGTCGCGGATCAGATCGCAGGTGCTTGCAGCCCCGCCACTCGAGGTGATTACGGTGATGCTGTCGGACAGAGTGCCCTGTTTCACAGCAGGGCCAGTACCAATCGCCAGCCTGTCCCACATGTCGAGGATAGCACAGAGATCGGGATGTTGTCGCCGCACTGTTTCGGTACTGTTTTGGTGATCGCCTATGCTTTCGAGGCATCCCAATCGGCCGCTTGGCTGACTACGATTTCAATGTTGTCGCGCTTGTTTAACGTATCCATAAGTCCTTGAACTTGGAAATAGCTCACACCACCAGTGATGGCCCCTGCACGATCAAAATTTTGTTTGAGATGTCGGTGCCAGCGCCACATTTCTCGATTGCCAGATCGGCGATCTCATGCCCCATAGCAATATGGCCAAGGCCGACAAAGGCATCATTTTGCACAGCATCCTGCATGTTTATTTTGGTCACCGCAATGCCTGCACGGTTGGGCTGCATCATCAGTCACGCCAGAGACCGCGTGTCGGGGTTCTGTGTGACGATCACATCTGGCCCCTTGGCGATCAGCGCGTTCATGCCCTGTGACATTGCGTTCGTCGACCAGTTGGGGTCTTGGATAGTGAATTTGATATCATAGCGTTCTGCTTCTTTTTTCACCACACTGCCCCAGCTTTGGTTCGATAAAATCCTGTGGAAACCGGCAGATATGCGACCAATTTTCTCTCCAAAGCTTTGAGAGCGGGACCACGGAACGGATCATTGGGTTCCTGTGCCAGCACGGTTCCAGCGATGCCCATACCGGCTGCGGCTATCAGTGAAGTGGTCTGGCAAATTGGGACAGCGTGTTAAGATGTATCCAACCCGAATGAATGGATGCGAGAATGACGAAGCGACGGAATTTGTGAGACAAGTTTAAAGCGGCTGTGGCGCTTAAGGCGCTGCGCGGGGACAAGACGGTGCAGGAGGTCGCGGCCAAGCGGCAGCTGCACCCAACGCAGGTGAGCACGCGGAAATGGCAGGCGATAGAAGGCATGGCCGGGGTGTTTTCGGTCAGGGTCAAAAAGGCTGAGAACATGGTCGGCGAGATCAAAGACCTGCACGCGAAGATCGGCAAACTTGCGGTGGAAAAGGATTTATCACAAGGGCTAAAGCGATGAGCCCGTCCACTGCCCGGCTGTCGATACGCAGTATCGATGAGAGGGGGAACGCCGCGGGATGATCGGCAAAGAAAATATAGACCTAAGCCTGACGCGCCAGTGTAAGCTGCTCAGGATCAGTCGATCCTCAATCTGCTCCACGCCGGTCGATGTTGATCTCGCAACGATTGAGTTGATGCATGAGATTGATGGGATATTTACGAAGTATCCTTTCTTTGGCAACCGCCAGATTGCGGCGTATCTACCGCGATCAGGGTGCTGGGCAGGACGACACCGAGTGCGTCGACTGACGGGCATCATGGGGTTGCAAGCCATCTACAAGCGGCCGAACACCGCCAAGAAGCACCGCCCGCACAAAATCTGGCCCCCCTTGCTGAGAAAACTGCCAATCACGCGCCCCAATCGTGTTTGGTGCAGCGACATTACCTACATCCCCGTCAGGAACGGCTTTCTGTAGCTTGTAGCAATCCTGAATTGGGCGATGCGCAAAGTGGTGTATTAGCGGCTCTCAAACACGCGGGATGCCAGCTTCTGCGTTGAGGCACTGAAGGCGGCCATCGCCAAATATGGAAAGCTGGAAATAATGAATGTGGAACAGGGCAGCCAATAAACGGGGCGCGGATTGGATCAAGACTTTGACAGAAGCCGTGATCAAAATCCCGGTGGACGGCCGAGGAAGGTATCTGGACAATATTTTCATCGAGCGGCTCTGGCGGTCCCTGAAGCAGGAGGTTGTGTATCTGCACCAGATTACCAACGGCTTCCAAGCAAAACAGATCATCGATGACTGGACCGGGTTCTGCAACTCCCGGCGGCCTCACACTGCGCTTGATCAACCTACGCCGGACACAGCATACTTCACCAAAGTGAAGAGATAAAAAGTGGCATGAAAACCAACCTGATGCATCTTAGACAAGCCGTAATTCTGTCCGGAAAAGCAGGACCACTTCACTGATCAGGTCGATATATTCGAAGAGTTTTTTAAGCTTGAACAGACCAAAGACAAGATGGGCACAGCTGCAGCTACAGGCGGGGGCTTGGTCATGCAATTGTAAAGCAAGCCTGTGAGAAATTGTGTTATGACCTGATGCTCCGGTCAAAGCCGGGAGGGGGCTCGGTATGCAGTGTGACCTTGCCGCTAGTCGAGCCGCAATAGCGAATTCGTGTCTAACAACAGCTGAAATAGACGCTAACATCTGTGATAAGTTTTGACCAAGATATCTGTGGATTGCGGGGTGTCTGGCGAAGGAAAAAATCTGTGCTAAAATCAGACCATGGGGTTGCAAATACCTTTTATAACAGACGCTGGAATGCAGTGGGACGCGGCGCAATAGGAGCAAGCTGGAAAGTAATTCGCTTTTTGTATTATTCTCTGCCCAAAAGATCTGGTGCAGGCCGACCTTTAAGCCAGATTGTATCAATGATGAACTGGTCTCGCTCCGCTTTGATTGATTAAGAGCATGCCCGTGGTGTCTTGCGCGGATCTTTTTAATATAGATTTATTTCGGCTTCTGAGGGGTATTCTGACGTGCGAAAGGTGCCTGTTGGCGTCTGGCTACTTACCCAATTTCGTATGTTGAATTGTCAATTCTAAACTATCAAGCTGGACCTCAACCCGGTGCGTTAGGTGGAAGATTTGATACTATCCACAGTGGCACACCACGGGTCAGAAAGATTGTCATGGGTCACAGACCCAGAATTGTGCAACTGACCGGTGCTCAGAATCACCCGATATACGTTAACCTAGAGCGACATTATGAAATTCTATAATTGGCGGGCTATGACAAAAGCCATCCAAGCCGCCGGCGGTCAAAAGAGCGACGCCTGTGCAGATGATTGCTGAGAACCCGCCTGAAACGTCTGGCCATAAAAGTGCAGGCAATGTCATGTAAAAAGGCTGTGCCGGTTGGAGACGCACTCTGCCGGCTCTTTCACAGCTGGACCAGATGATTGTCCCAACGTAAATGACTTGCGTGGAAAATTGGCTCAGACGTTCCCAATAATTGTTTCAGAACACCTGTGCCGGATGAGACGAGCACGCCTGTTTCGAATGTGGCCACACCGCTTGCGTCGGTCAATGTACTGGATATTATTTGTTCTCTCCCGCCTAGACCGTAAATTTGAACGCGGCCGCTTCTTGCGGAGGTCACAGCAATATGGTGATCGTCTCCGCTGAAGGCAATGCTGCCGATATATCCGCGCATCTGGCGCAGGGTCTCTTGTGGCGCAGCGAGGGTTTTTATGTCGGCGCCCCTTGTGTGCAGCCCGACCAATGGCGGCGCATCGTTGTCGCCCTGCCATTGGATGGCGAATGCAATTTTACCCGATGCAGACACCGCAAGATGGCGTATGGAGTTTTTGTGGAACTCGGCGGCCAAGGAGGCCACCTCAACAATATGCCCCTGTTCAATATAGGCAAGATTAGGCGCCATTGTCGGTATGTTGAGTTTGATGTGCCCTGTGTCGGGATGGGTGTCTATCCCACCATTGGCAATCACGAGGGTCTCTGTGCCGGGCAGTCGCTTGATGTCGTGGGGGCCGATGCCGCCGCTGGAAAATTCATCGACGCGTTGATAGCCGTGGCGGACATCCCAAATTCCCACGCACCCTTGGCCCGCCTCAAAATCACTCTCTGTGGTAAACAGCTAGTCTCCGTCGCGGCTGAAGGCTCCGTGACCATAGAAATGCCGCCCTGCGGGTGCAGACAACCTTGCCGACGGTTGCCCTGTTACGCAATTGGTCACGACGGCAAATGTGCCGGGACGGCGGGCGAAAGCCACGGCTTGTGGTTTTTGGGGATGTATTGCCGCTGCGTGACCCCGGCCGGGTAGGGGGATCTGGAACACCAGATCAAGGCGCGCACTAATCCCGCATAAAACATACGACCCGTCAGGCAGGGCTGCAGCAGACAAAAAAGCCGGTGACCCCGCATCTGCCCAAGTTGGCTGCGATACTAACCCTGTGGCGATCAACCCGGTAAAAAAATTCTCGCGGGGTTTTCATATCAATCGCCATCCATTGCGTTAAAGCCGGCGCTTACGCCCAGTTTTGGACCAAGATCCTCGGTGATAATTCTGCGAATTTCGTCAACAGATTGTTGTACGATTTCCACTTTTATACGGGCCTGTGGCGCCACTACACTGGCAAAAACCGGATCGCTCAATCCAGCAAGTTTTAAAAGCGCGTGATCAAATGCAGACACCAGTTTTTTTATCAAATTGCTGTCAGCAGGCGCAAGTCTGACTGCTAAATCGTGCAGCGCAGAAAGTGAGATCTTGACATGCCGGCTGGACCTGCCTGATCGCCAGACCTCTGCGCGTCTTGGTCTAGGGCGGTCAAATGTGCCCAAAGGACGGCCCAACCGGGTATCAGACGTGAACTGCAGACCTGTTGACAGCGCCTTGAAAAGTTCCTGGACAGCTTCACCATGCGATCTGTAGGGCCCTGTGTCCGAGGGGCTGGTCAAACGGGCTGCGTAATGGTTTTTCCAATCAGCATGGATTTTGGCGGTGGCATTTTCGATATCTTTGTGATGGTTCGAACAAGGGCGCAACGGTATGCTGCATCGCCAGTTATACTCAGTGTCGGATCATAAATCAGGAATTCCAACGAAAACCCCAGAGCGGAGATGTTCGCCATTCGCGACCCGTTGCGCGGCCTTCGGGCATATTGTCGGCCAAACCCTCGCCCAGATCATGCAGCAACATGTCCGAATACGGCCAGATCAATTGAAAGCTCTGCTCGGGTTGATCGGCGAGGCGGTGGGTGACAAAACTGGGCTGGTGATATGCAGTACAACCCGTGGTGTAAAAAACCTCTTTACCCAAAAGTACGTTAGGGTCATCTGCATTGCGGCGGGCCGGTACGCCCAGATTGCGGTTGAAAAAAGCAACGAAATTAAGGCCCGTTTGATCAACCTCAGTGCCACGATCATCCTGATCACCATGCGGAGCTTTTCGGCAAGCGATTTGGACCTGAGAACAATCACCGGCGCCCTTTGCAAACAGGGGCGTGGAAATGCCGATGTCCCCGGAGAACGCTGATGCAGACTGCTGGCGCAGCGTTGGTGATCCTGCCTTGAGGCCGAAACGCCCCAGCATCGGTTGATTATATTCAACCGATCAAACGGTATTTGCACGCCCCGAAATGCCGTCACCATTGTGATCCTGCGGGTCGGCCAAGGCAAGTATGTCTGCAGCAGGGATCGCCTCGAGTAGGCCCAATCCGATCATTTGCGGGGCCACGCGGGGGCTGAGCATGGCATCGCGGTGCAGGGGCCCATACCCCAGTGTACCCGCGTGATATTTTGGGTGCCGCAACGAGGCGGTTTCGCCGCTTGATAGTTCAATAGTTTCTTCGGAATACCTGACATTCAGTTTGTACTCGGCCCGATGGCCTTGGACGGCAAAATCTTGCAGCTGGGAGCCATAGGTTGGGTCAGGCAGGCTGGCGATATAGCCTTCAATTTCCGCAAATCTGTCTTCTTCTGTCGCTGGGATGGAAACGCGCAGCAACATAGATAGGGAATTTGTATCGTTATCCTCAGGGGGGTGCTCCCGCCCGTTCTTGATATGGCACCGGTGACATGATCGCGCGTTATAAACCGAGCCCAAACCGTCAGAGGCCAAGGTTGATGACGGCGATGAGACCCACAGCTTGCGAAAAAAGCCCTTACCGACGTTGAAATTCAATTTGTCTTCAAAACGGATATTTCGGGTGGGTTGCGAAAAGGCATCTGCGCTGTGTCGAACCTGCACCGTTGCTTCCCCTGCTGAAGAGGTCTCGAACCGCACTGCTTTGGAAAACGTTGCGGTTGGTGTGGTCACCTTAAAGATTCGTCCAGCTTCATCGGCCGTGCGTGGCATGATGTTCAAATGGGGCTCGTCAAAAGGGCCAGCCAGTGAGGCTGACCCCGTGATAGCCGTAAAGCCAATGCAGGTGAACAAGATCGCAGTCGCATGTGGCTTCATCAGGTTTTATCGAAACACTGCATCCGAGTTATCGAGGCTATCGGAGCCCTCAAACGCGATCTGAGACAACCCCTGGGCGCTGACAGCCCGTTCAATCGACCGGGTTTGGTTAACCAGACCGTCTACCCCGCCCATGATCAGGGCTTTACCAGCCACATTTCCACGCTCCAGCATCTGATCATATTTAAAACCGGTGTCTGCCGCTGTCTTGATGCGGCCAAGCGCCATCATTGTAGTTGACAGCTTTTCGCGCATTTCAACGTCGAGGGTGGTGTCGGTGGCGGCAACCATGTCTGACAGAGACGGACCAGAGACTAATACTCCATTGATACGGACATACTCTCCCAGATAGACATTCTGAACACCTAAGCCATCATAATAATGGCTGTTATGGGTGTTGTCTGAGAAACAGTCATGTTCTTCTTCTGGATCGTTCAACATCAGGCCAAGGCGCATCCGTTCGCCAGCCTGTTCGCCATAAATCAGTGATCCCATCCCCGTCAAGATGGCCGACAGGCCTGCATCTGTGTTTGCCATCAGGCTGGCACGTGCTGTTCCGGCGTCGGTCCACTGTGCCGACATCCATTCAAGCTCAGATAGCAGCAAATCTGTGGCCGCTCTTAAATATCCGCCACGTCGGTCGCAATTGTCATTGGTGCATGCATCTCCCGCTGCGAAATTCGTCCATGGTCGATTTCCGGCGCCATCTTCATGGCCGTTCAGGTCCTGGCCCCAAAGCAGAAACTCGATGGCGTGGTATCCAGTGGCTACATTGGCACCGACCCCGTCCGCTTCGTGCAGGGTTTCGGCCAATAGTTTGGGCGTAATCGCAGTCGCATTAATTTGTGTACCTGACAAAGAAAATTCTGGATTTGCAATGATATTGAGACCCACAAATTTTTTTTCATCAGTTGGGCCGCCGTATGACGCAGAAACATAATCAATCAAACCTTCATCCAAAGGCCAAGCGTTCACCTTGCCTTCCCAATCATCGACGATGGGATTGCCAAAACGATACACTTCCGTTTGTTGGTAAGGGATACGCGCCGCCAACCAAGCCTCTTTGGCGGTTGCAGTGCCTCGGCTGATGGGGTTGCCAGCAATGCATCTACTGCGGCTCCAAGGGTCTGTGCTGTTATAAGGCTGTCTTGGTATTTTGCGGCGGCGATGTCTGCATAGGTGTCTAATACCACCGTTTTATCAACCGCGAAGGTCGATGTTGCGCAGACCAAGGTCAGCGCTGTTGAGATTGCGTAGATATGTTTCATTTATCCATTCCTGTTAATGAAGAGTGACTTGTGGTGGAAATAATGGCTTGATTTGTCCATCCAATGCCTTTGGCGTGTCCAAATGCATTTGTTTTAGAGCCATACCAAAATCGGTGGCGAGCGAGGTGATAAGCGGTGCAATATTGGGCGGCACCAAGAGCGTGGCGATCAGCATGGCATCTGCCTGCACACCGTCGGCCGCCGTCGTGATGAAATTGGCAAAACAGGCTTCGTCAGACCCAAGATAATGGCAATTTACGGTACGCTTGATCATGGGTCGATGACCGTGCAACGCACATAGGGCGCACAACCGATCAAACGCCTGCAAAGATTTGCGACCTTGCGCAAAGCCCAAAGTCACTGCAAACTGGTTCCAGAATTTGGATTGGCTTTTAGCGCCATCATGCCAAAGGCGAAGATAAATCACTGAAGCTGCCGCAACCGCATTAAGATCTGCGAGGATACCAACTGGTGTCGCCCCTGCGTCTGAGTGCATGCACGTCATTTGAGCGGTGCCATTGTTCGTGTCTTGGTCTTTCTAGTTGATTGGTTGGGTCAGAAGAGTCCGATTTGAGATTCCCACTCCACCCAGAATGTGCGGTTCAGACGGATGCGAACTGGTATTTCCTTCACGGTATCTTTGGCTGATCGCTTGCGATTACACGCGATTGTTGCCGCTCCCCGAAGCCTGCAGAAACATGTCTGGCGTGCTCGTATCATTCTGTTGAGCGATGATGGGCTGGGTACGATGGCGATCAGGGCTGCGACCGGCAAGTCGAAGACTTGCATCTGGCGTTGGCAGGCGCGGTTCATGACGGAGGGCGTCGATGGCCTGCTTCGCGACAAGACCCGCCCGCCCGGTGTCGCGCCTGTCCCGGCTGATCGCGTGGCCGAGATTGTGCGGCTGACACAAGCCCCACCACCCCATGAAGCAACGCATTGGACGCTGCGTGCGATGGCCAAGACAGCCGGTGTGGCGGCTTTTCCTGTGCAGGGGATTTGGAAGTCGCACGGTCTCAGCCCGCATCGCTGGCGGCAGTTCAAGCTCTCCAACGATCCGGCCTTGCTTGAGAAGCTCACTGATATTGTCGGCCTGTATGTCGCGCCGCCCGCCCACGCGGTCGTGCTTTCGGTCGATGAAACGTCCCAAATTCAGGCGCTTGATCGCACGCAGCCCGGCCTGCCAATGAAGAAGGGACGCGGGGCAACCATGACCCATGATTACAAGCGCAACGGCACAACCACCCTGTTTGCGGCGCTGAACGTTCTGGATGCAACCATCATCGGGCAGAACATGCAGCGCCATCGCCACCAGGAGTTCATCCGATTTCTCAACCGCATCGAGCGCGATATTCCTGCAGACAAGGCCATCCACGCCATTGTCGACAATTATGCGGCCCACAAGCATGAAAAAGTCCGCGCCTGGCTGACCCGGCACCCTCGTTGGACCCTCCACTTTACCCCGACATCCAGTTGCTGGCTCAACGCTGTGGAAGGCTTCTTCGCCAAACTGACGAGGCGGCGGTTGAAAAGAGGTGTCTTCCGTTCCCTCATCGACCTTCAAGCTGCAATCAACCGTTTCATCACCGAGTACAATGACAACCACGCCAAACCATTCAAATGGACAGCAGATCCACACAAAATCATCGCAGCAAGACATCGGGGGGTCCAAACGTTGGAATCAATCCAATAGATCTATTCCAATATCGAGGCCCGAGCCAAAACCTTTACCTGGAAACGCCGAGCAAATGTAGTGAAGCCAGGTGGCCCGTTTCCCTCGCGAAAAGTTACGCGAATAGACAGCTTATATTTTACGCAGGCTGTCTGTTGAGTTCTGTTCCCCAGATCTTGCTAGAGGCCCATTTTTTTGGACATTTTTGAAATGTTTATAATGGCGGTTTGCGGGGCTACGCGGTGATTATTTATATTGCGGTCGGGTCCGGTCTCAAAGAGCTCAAAAGCGGGAGCACAACTTTAATTTTGATAAGCTCCACTGTGAAATTTTTTAAAAAATATTTTATTATAAAAATTACTTGACTTAATTACCTGTAATTTTGTATCTGTATAGGCGAAGTGGAAATATCGGACTCCCTTGAGAATTTTATTGGTGGCTTACGTCATTGGTTTCTCTCTCATTGTACAAAAATCTATATAGCCTGCGTATATTCAGATGAATAGCGTGGGAGGATCAAAGTGCGGAGTTTTGCCAAATGGCTTTATCAATAGGAACGAACAATAGTGCTCTGAACGCCGCTGCCGCGGCTAATAGCGTGAATAGAAGCATGGAAGTCTCGATGGAGAGGCTATCCACTGGGAAACGAATTAACTCTGCTTCGGACGACGCCGCAGGAGTAGCGATTTCTTCACGCTTGACGGCAGAAGTACGCGGTACCAATCAAAGCATTCGTAACGCTTTGGATGGCCAAGCGTTAATCGCTACTGCAGAGGGTGCTCACAAGGAAGTTGAAAACATCTTGCAGCGCATGCGTGAAGTCGCGGTGCAAGCAGCGAACGACACGAACAACACCCAAGACCGTTTAAATCTGCAATCAGAGATGGATGCAATGGTCACAGAAATTGACAGGATCGCTGGAGCCACGACTTGGGCTAATACGGATTTGTTGGCTGGAACTGGTGCTAACGCGGCAGCCAAGGTAAACAGTTCCGTAACTTTTTCATTTCAAGTGGGCGCTGCGACAGGAACACAGAACCAAATTGCAGTTACAATTGGTGCCATGGACGCTGAAACGTTGGACCTAAACACGGCAGCAGGCAAAAACTTGGCTCTAGTTGTTGCTGACGCTGATATCGTCGGTGCTGATCATGATGCCGGTGGGACTGCTACCACTGCAACCGGTAATGCAATGCAATCTATAGGTCTCATTGACGAAGCGATAAAAACGGTCAATACCCAAAGATCAAAGCTTGGGGCTGTTTCCAATCGCCTCAATCATTCTGTGAATAACCTCACAAACATGTCGGCCAATTTAAGTTCAGCGAAAGGCCGTATTGAAGATACGGATTACGCGATAGAAACTACAAATTTGGCTAAGAACCAAATCCTACAACAAGCGTCAACCGCCATGCTAGCGCAGGCCAATGCTTCAAAACAAAATGTTTTGGGATTGCTACAATCTGGCTAACGCTACTAACAGCCGGACATGCTGACGAGAGGGTTCGCGTACTGCGAGCCCTTTTCGTATCTTTTCAGTTGTACACTTTTTCATATTAATGTTTGGGGTCTGGCCAGCCTATTAAATAGTGGATCTAAGCTGTAGTTTAGCTTTGATTGAAGTGGTGGAGAATCGTTGACCGAACGAACATTTTGTTATGGTTTGGAATCCATAAATTTTATAACTTACTAATTTTTTGGTGATAATTATGCCTGCATAAGAAATAGAATCGTGAACGAATTAATTGGAAATCAAACTATCAGGTGCTGAGGCACTTTCACGGAAATATGCCGAACGTCACTCGAAGATTGGCAAATAAATACTCGTTCCCTAACGGCAAAGAAAGAGGGGGTGTAAGACCAATTAAAGGTGTGTATTACGTATAGTGACTAAAATTTAATATTTTCAATCATATGCTTATTGAATAGTAACGGTGCACTAAACATGGATCTTCGCAGTGAGCGCGGCGAGCTTTTGTTCAGGCGCTTGCATCGTCCAAATTTCAGGGCCAATGGCAAAAAAATCGCTGACAGGGGCAAGTTGGGAAATCAGTTCTTCGGTTAAACCGCCCTCGGCAACAACTGGAAGTTCTATCATTTCTGACCACCATTCGAACAATGCGTGGTCTGCTGAGACACCATCGCCTAGAGGCGATTTGCCGACAGGGCCAAAGCTGATGTAGTCGGCACCGGATTCGGCGGCCGAAATGCCGTCGTGCCGCAGTGCGCCGCAAAAAGCGCCGATAATAGCGTCCGGCCCCAGCGCCTTGCGCGTTTTGCGCACGGACCGAGCCGCGTCGGTCAGATGAACCCCGTCCAGTCCCAAAGGCTCGACCAGTAAAAGATGCTGTTCAATCACCAACGCCACGTCTCGGGCATGGGTGACCGGGCGCAGGGCATCGGCCATACGGCTGATGGTGTCTTGATCTTGCGAGGACAGGGCCAGACGGACGCAGGCAATCTGTTGGGCGTCAAGCACCCGCGCCAGCTGGTCTGGAAAGTGCTCAATGTCACATTCGGAAGGCGAAATAAGGTAAAGTTGCGGCTGTTCGGTATCGACCATGTGGACGCTCCATATTAAGTTGGTCTGTCTTAGCGTGGAAACCAGACTTTGACCATAAGCCACAGGTTTTGCTTGGGTAAGCACGGGTTGGAAGATCGGCGAGAGCCCGCATTGTCGGCCACAGCGTTGAATGCGATAAATTTTACCCGCACCTACGCCTTTGCGCTTTCCTTGGTTGCTAGTATCGCTTACCCCGCTTGCACCGTAAAGGAGTGAGAGATGTCCACAGATATGCCCCAACCCGCGTTTGTTTTGGTGCGCCCGCAAATGGGTGAGAACGTTGGTGCGGCGGCACGCGCCATGTGGAATTTCGAACTTGATCGGATGCGGATCGTTGCGCCGCGCGATGGCTGGCCGAATCCCAAAGCAGTGGCAATGGCCAGCGGTGCCGGACGATTGCTGGATGAGGCACATCTGTCAGATAGGGTGATCGATGCGGTGGCCGATTGCACTTATGTCTTTGCCACCACAGCGCGTCACCGCGGCTTGACCAAGCCGATTTTTTCACCTGAGCGGGCGATGGAATTGGCGCGTGAAAAAATAGCTTCGGGCGAAAAGGTGGCAGTGCTGTTCGGTCCGGAACGGGCGGGGCTGGAAAATGAGGATGTGGCGCAGGCCAATGCGATCATCTCAGTGCCGGTTAATCCTGAGTTTGCCAGTCTTAATCTGGCGCAATGTGTGTTGCTGACGGCGTATGAATGGCGTCGCCAAAGCGTCGCGCATCCAAAGCAGGGCTATGAAATGGGCAAGACCGATTGGGCTGAGGCAATCGAGATCGAAAAACTTGCAGAGCACTACGAGACGCGTCTTGGACAGGCTGGATTCTTTTTTCCCGCCACCAAAGCTGACGGTATGAAGGTCAACCTGCGCAACATGTGGTCGCGGATGCGGCTGACCAGGGCTGACGTGCAAATGTTGCATGGTATTATGCGTCAGATGGTCAGATGGGCGGGACGGTCTGGTGACAGCTAAGCCTGTATTTCTTTTTGGGGCAATAGATTTTCAGGCTGCATAGATTTTACAAACTGGCACGCTTGGGGCGCTCTAGATTGCAGTTGGGCCGCACATGCGAGATTTGTGTCAGCCTGCCAGACGTCCGATGAAAAGGCCCAGTTTGAACATGGCGCTTTCGGTTTGTGTTTGCTCCATCCTCCGCGCCACTGGGACTTGTGCCTCACTTTTGTTGTCATAACGGCCTGACGTACGCACAATGTGCATTATATCATCCAAAAAAAGTTCGGTTTCCAGCTGACCTTTGGCAAACCGCGCCGACATGCCTTCGTGGACCATCAGTGCATAGGCCTGTTGTTTCCAATAATCAGTTTGTTTGGCGGTGAATGTATGAGACATTTGTTGGATTCCTTTGCACTATAGAAAGTAACGGTCAAAATATGTGCATTTGAGTCTATAATCGCGGAATACTAAAATCATTTGAAAAACTCTCATTTTTCGGTCAGGCTGGCCGTCTGCGCAAGGCGAAACGTGGGACGTGGATCGGCGTATTTCAAGCAGGTCATCCGCCAGATGGTGAATTTGGCGCTGGCAACGCGGTCTGCGACAAATAGTGTATGAACCGGACTGGACTGGATGATCGCCTTGAAGGCATTGGCTGTGTGGCCTATCTCTTGCGGGACCGATCAAGGGAGACAGGCAATGAGCAAGACCCGCAGCATATTCGAAGATGTGGCGCAACAGGCGCCGTCATCGGCGGCTCCAGCGGGTGGTCTTATCGACGGGCCTTTGGGCCGGGGCCGAGGTTTGACCCGAATCTGGTTGGCGATTTTGTTCGCATTGGTGGTTTTGATGATCTTGGTTGGGGGGCTGACACGATTGACCGATAGTGGCCTCAGCATTACCGAATGGCGCCCGGTCACTGGTGCGGTGCCGCCGCTGGGTGCAGCAGACTGGCAATCAGAGTTTGAAAAGTACCAAACAATCCCCGAGTATCAGCTTCAAAACAAAGGGATGACGTTGTCGGAGTTCAAGGTCATTTACTGGTGGGAATGGGGTCACAGGCAACTTGGCCGGGTGATTGGTCTGGTCTGGGCGGTTGGTTTTTTCGGGCTGTTATTAACCCGTCGAATGCCGCGCGGTTGGAGCATGCGGTTGCTGGCAATCGGCGCTTTGGGTGGGCTGCAGGGGGCCATTGGCTGGTGGATGGTGGCAAGTGGTCTCAGCGGCACCATGCTGGACGTTGCCAGCTACCGTTTGGCCACGCATTTGGGGCTGGCGTTTGTCATCCTTGGAGCGATTTCATGGTTTTCGTTATTGCTTGCGCGGCCGGACCGCGACTTGATGCAGTCCCGCCGGCAACGCGAGACGGGGCTTCTGCAGATGGCGACCCTCTTGGTGGGCATGACTTTTGTGCAGATTATTTTTGGCGCTCTCGTTGCAGGGATTGATGCTGGCCGTAACTATATCGACTGGCCGCTCATGGCGGGTGGCGTTCTGCCTCCTGATCCGTTCGACCTTGCGCCGTGGTGGCGGAATTTTTTTGAAAACGACGGTTTGGTGCAGTTTGTTCACAGAATGGCTGGCTATATATTGTTCGTCTTTGGTGCATTTGTGTGGTGGCGTGCGCGCGCCTCGACAAGTGATACGGTGCGGCTTGGTTTTCACCTAGTTATGGCTATGATGTTCGTGCAGATGGTGCTGGGGATTGTGACGGTAATGCATTCTGCGCCGTGGAATTTGGCGATACTGCACCAACTGGGGGCTATTTTATTGTGGGTTTTCTGCCTGCAGGCCCGATTTAGAACCGGCTATCCGGTGTTTGCACCCTTAAGGAGCCCGTGATGCGCGCTTATCAAGACCTGATTTCGTTTCAAAGCCAGACCGAAGCGTTGGCTCAGATTTCTGGCAGGCAGGATTGGGATCAGGAAACCATGATGCCGCCCGGCGCTGCCGACCAACGCGGCGAGGAAAGTGCCGCGATGGAAGGTGTTATGCACGCCAGACGCAGTGATCTGCGCATTGGAGACTGGTTGGAGCAATGTGAAGGTGCTGATCTGGATGCGGTAGCGCGGGCACAATTACGCCATATCCGTCACAGTTATGATCGCACTTGCAAGGTGCCGGCGCGGCTGGCGGCTGAACTGGCCCGGGTGACCAGCCTTGCTCAAGGTGTCTGGGCAGCAGCGCGGGAGGCCAATGATTTTTCGGCTTTTGCTCCCAAACTGACTGAGGTTCTGGCGCTGCGCCGCGAAGAGGGCGCGGCTCTGGCTGATGGTGGCGATGTCTACGACGCGCTTCTTGATGGTTATGAGACGTCGATCAAAGCCACCGAGATCGAGGCGATGTTTGGCGCGATGCGGCCGCGTTTGGTGGCGCTGCGTGCGGCGGTTCTGGACCGGCCCGCGCCCGTGCCGCTTGCCGGGCATTTCGAGAGTGATCTTCAAATGCGCTTTGCCCGTGATCTGGCTGAGACCTTTGGGTATGATTTGACGCGCGGGCGCCTGGATAAATCTGTGCATCCGTTTTCGATGGGGTCGGGCGATGACACGCGTATCACCACGCGGACAGCTGAAGATGACCCGTTCAATTGTATCTATTCGACCATCCACGAGGTCGGTCATGCCGCTTACGAACAAAATATTTCGCCCGCGTACCGACTGACGCCGCTGGGCTGCGGTGTCTCGATGGGGGTGCATGAAAGTCAGTCGCGGATTTATGAAAACCAACTGGGCCGCAGCCGGGCCTTTACTGGCTGGATGTTTGGCAAGATGAAAGATGCCTTTGGCCCGTTTGGTATAGCGGATGAAGAGGCATTTTATGCCACTGTGAACCGGGTCTCAAACGGCTATATCCGCACTGAGGCCGATGAGGTGCAATATAATCTGCATATCATGATGCGCTTCGATCTGGAGCGGGCGCTGATTAGCGGCGATTTGGCGGTGGGCGATCTTGAGGCTGCGTGGAACGACCGTTTTGCCGCAGATTTTGGGTATCAGGTAGACCGCCCGTCGCACGGCGTCCTGCAGGATGTACATTGGTCTGTGGGTCTGTTTGGGTATTTCCCGACCTATGCGCTGGGCAACGTCTATGCCGGGTGCTTGTATCAGGCGCTGCGCGCGGATATTCCGGATCTTGACGATCAGCTTGCGGTGGGTAATTTGAGTGCGGCAACCAGCTGGCTGGGAAGTCATGTTCAGTGTCATGGTGGCTTGTATGAACCGCGCGAGGTGATTGCACAGGCGGCGCGTCAAGCGCCCTCAGAATTGCCACTCTTGAGTTACCTCGAGTATAAGTTTAGCGATTTGTACGGGCTGTAACCACATATCATCGCCCCTATGTAAAAATTATCATACAACCCCGTTTGCATAAGGGCAGCAGTATCGTGGGCGCTAGTTATTACCGGCTTTAATGGTTGGTGAAATGCACATCGCCCCCACGTTGGGGGGCGTTTGAATTGCTCGAAAAATCTGTCTCTCGTGGCGGCGTCAAGACCCTAGCTTTCGCCGGCTTCAGGCTCGCCTTCAATCGCCTCCTCTTGGTCGCCCTGATCTGCGATCCAAGCAACCGAAACGACTTCTTCTCCCTTGGCGGTGTTGAACACCCGCACGCCGCCGGCGCTGCGTGAGCGGAACGAAATTCCTTCCACTGGCACTCGAATGGACTGGCCGTTTGAGGTCGCAAGCATGATCTGGTCGTCAAGCTCGACCGGGAAGCAGGCCAACAACCGGCCTCCTCGCATCGCCTTGTCCATTGCCGAGACGCCCATTCCACCGCGCCCGCGCAGCGGATAGTCGTGGCTGCTGGACAGTTTGCCAGCACCGTTTGCAGTGATCGTCAGGATCAGGTTTTCTGAAGCGGACATCTCGGCATAACGCTCGGGGCTGATACTGGCGTTGGCGTTGGTATCTTCGTCATCCGGCAGCTCTGCATCATCGGCCAGACCCGCCACCGCGCGCCGCATTTTCAGATAGGCCACGCGCTCGTCCGAGCTGGCTTTAAAATGACGAATAATCGACATAGAGACAACGCCATCATCGCCGGTGAGTTTAATCCCACGCACACCCACCGAGGCGCGGCTGTTAAACACCCGCACATCCGTGGCCGAAAAACGGATCGCGCGCCCCGAACTGGTGATCAGCATCACGTCATCATCATTGGATGCAATCCGCGCGTTGATCAGTGTGGTATCGGCATGTTCGTTTTCGAACTTCATAGCGATTTTGCCGTTACGCATCACGTTGGTGAAATCCGACAATTTGTTGCGGCGCACAGTCCCGGCCGAGGTGGCAAATACCACTTGCAGATCATCCCACTCTTTTTCGTCACGGTCGACCGGCATTATAGCGGCGATAGATACCCCCGGCGGTATTGGCAGAATATTGACCACAGCCTTACCTTTGGAGGTGCGGCCACCTTGCGGCAGGCGCCAGGTTTTCAGCTTATACACCATGCCATCCGTGGTGAAAAACAACAGCTGAGTATGGGTATTGGCGACAAATAAAGTGGTGACGACATCATCGTCTTTGGTGGACATGCCCGACAGACCTTTGCCACCGCGGCGCTGGGCGCGAAAATCCCCCAGTGGCGTACGCTTGATATAGCCGGTCTGGGTGACCGTCACCACCATATCGGCGCGTTCGATCAAATCTTCATCGTCCATATCACCGGACCAGTCGACAATTTCAGTGCGGCGGGGGACAGCAAATTGGTCGCGGACCTCAGTCAACTCATTGGCAATGATCGCCATGATCCGTTCGCGTGACCCAAGAATTTCGAGATATTCGCGAATTTTTCCTGCCAGTTCCTGCAACTCGTCCGTCACTTCTTTGACCCCGATTTGGGTCAGGCGCTGCAGCCGCAATTCAAGGATGGCTCTTGCTTGGGTCTCGGATAGAAAATAAGTATCGTCTTCGTTGATTTTGTGGGTCGGATCATCGATCAATTTGATGAATTCAACAATCTCATGGGCGGGCCATCGCCGGCTCATCAATTTTTGACGGGCTTCGGCGGCATCGGCCGAGCCACGGATTGTTGCAACAACTTCGTCAACGTTGGATACAGCCGCGGCCAGACCGCACAGGATGTGACTGCGCTCGCGGGCTTTGCGCAATTCAAAGGCGGTGCGACGCGCCACGACATCCTCGCGAAAATCGATGAATGAGGTTAAAAATCGGCGCAGCGTTAACTGTTCGGGGCGGCCACCATTCAACGCCAGCATGTTGCAGCCGAAATAGGTCTGCATCGGGGTGAACCGGTAAAGCTGGTTGAGAACCACTTCGGGCGTTGCATCGCGTTTCAGCTCGATAACCACGCGTACGCCGTTGCGATCGGATTCGTCCTGCACATGGGCGATGTTTTCGATTTTTTTCTCGCGCACTTGTTCGACGATTTTTTCAATCATCGACGCCTTGTTTACCTGATAAGGAATTTCGTCGATGACAATCGCATACCGATCT
>Ga0209198_1001392_pt1:0-15000 | contig 18510 bp, 13 predicted proteins | sample COGITO_mtgs_1105_2_FD_184804 | JGI IMG/M metagenome (GOLD analysis project Ga0209198, IMG submission 184804) | Pelagic marine microbial communities from North Sea - COGITO_mtgs_110519 (SPAdes) (version 2) | ecosystem: Environmental > Aquatic > Marine > Epipelagic ...
GTCAAACAGAGAAACGTGCGTCGCTTCAACGTCGCTGGGTAGGCTTTCAAGCTCCACCGCGAAGCCGTGGTTCTGCGAGGTAATCTCGACCTTGCCGGTTTGCAGGTCTTTAACCGGGTGGTTCCCCCCTCGGTGGCCCTGATGCAGCTTGGCGGTCTTGGCGCCCAAGGCCTGCGCTAGGATTTGGTGGCCCAGACAAATGCCAAAGATCGGTGTTCCGCTGTCCAGCACGCCCTGAACCGCACCAACGGCGTAGGCGCCGGTCGCTGCTGGGTCGCCGGGTCCGTTGGACAGGAAGACGCCATCGGGCGCGTGGCTGAGAATTTCTGCGGCCGTGGCTGAGGCTGGAACGACGGTCACGTCGCAACCGCGAACGGCAAGGCTGCGCAGGATGTTGAGCTTGGCGCCGAAATCGACAGCGACGACCTTTTTTGTCGGCGTTGTCATGTCGCCGAAGCCTTCAGTCCGGCTCCACGTGGTTTGCGACCATTTATAGGTCTGCCCCGTGGTTACTTCTGCGGCCAAATCCAAGCCCTTTAGCCCGGACCATCCGCTGGCCTGCTCAAAGGCAGCCGTCAGGTTGGCGTCGCTGAGGTCACCATGCACCACCACACCGTGCGGTGCGCCTTCGTCGCGGATCATGCGGGTCAGTGCGCGGGTATCGATGCCGGCAATCCCGGTCATATTCTTGGCGCGCATCCAATCGGAAAGATGCTGTGCGGCGCGGTAGTTCGAAGGCTGTGTGATATCGCAACGCAGGACGCAGCCGCGTGCATGAACCTGCAGCGCTTCAACGTCTTCATCGTTGGTTCCGACATTGCCGATATGCGGGAAGGTGAAGGTGATGATCTGTCCGGCGTAGGAGGGATCCATCAGGATTTCCTGATAGCCGCTCATTGACGTGTTGAAGCAAACTTCGCCCAAGCTTCGCCCTTCAGCACCCAGGCCCAAGCCCCACAGAATAGCGCCATTTCCCAACACGAGCGCACCCGTAGCGAGGTTTGGTTTGGTGGCTAAGGCCGCGGAAAACCGCGTCTTTGCTGGTCCCGAATCAACGGTTTGGTCGGACATAGGGAAGAGGCTCCAATCGGTGCTGATCGCTCTAAAATTAACGCACGTACTGGAAGACAGTGGAGTAAGCCCGAGGACGGGTTGCGTCAAGGAATGCCAGAGGCGCGTTGGTTCCCCTTCTACCGTATGTAAAGCAGTCTGCATGCGTTAAGCGCAAGTCAGCGCCAGCCTTTGGGGGTTATTGCCAAACTTCCGCCACAACATTAGCTTCCGCGCATCTCAAAACAACACGCAGGCAGTCCATGCTCCGCGAGACACTGACCGGGTCCATGAAGGACGCGATGAAAGCCAAAGATCAGGTGACGCTCTCCACGCTTCGTCTGGTTAACGCTGCGATCAAGCAGCAGGACATCGACGTTCGGTCTTCTGGCAATTCAGAAGGCATCGCCGATTCCGACATCCTGTCCCTGCTGCAAAAAATGATTAAGCAGCGTCGGGAAAGCATCAAAATGTACAACGAGGGCGGTCGCCCTGATGCAGCGGCTCAGGAAGCTGCTGAGATCGAAGTGATCGAGCGCTTTCTGCCGCAGATGATGAGCGAAGAGGAAGTGCAAGCTGCCCTTGACGCGGTTATCTCCGAAACCGGTGCAGCGTCCATCAAGGACATGGGCCCGGTCATGGGGATGCTGAAGGAAAAGTACGCAGGCCAGATCGACTTCGGCTCGGTTTCGCCCATCGTGAAGCAGCGCCTGTGCGCTCTGGCCAAAGCGGCCTGAGATAACGCAGGCCACGGAAACAGGGTGCCAAAGACGATCAGAGACGATCCGTTCAGGCACCCTGATACAGCAGCAGGGCGGTTCCAAGCCCGGCTAGCACGGCGCCGACCCAGGCCAACAGAGCCGGGCGCTGACGGGTAACAATCCAAATTAAAGGCAACTGCGCGACCGGTGTCATCGATGACAGCGTGGCCACGAGTGCGGCGTCTGTCATGCCCAGAGCCAGCAGAAACAGCGTCATGCCCAGGCCAATACCCAAGAAGCCACTCAGCCCGATGATCAATACCAGCCGCGGCGTCAGCCGTGCTGCGGACTGCGCTGGGGTTGGTGTCCACGGGCCGGGGATCAGCATGATCAGCCACAGCGCCAGCGCTGCAATCGATACGCGGATCGCCGACGCGACAATGGGGTCAGGCCGGGTCGAAAGGTCGGGGTTGTCCATCACGGGGTTGGCGATGATGGTTCCGATGGCTTGTGATAGCGCTGCGCCGAGCCCAAGCAGCACGCCGACGACCATGAGGCCTTGAACCGACTCCCAGACGTGGAGCTGATCCTTCCGCTTCCCGTAGACGATGGCCACCGTCACGCCAGCAAAAACCAGCCCGATCCCCATCCAATCTTGCGTGCTCAGAACCTGTCCAAAGCCGATTCCGATCAGTGCGGTCATCGGTGCGTGGGTGGAAAACAGCATGGTTGTGCGTCTTGGGCCGAGTCGTGCGATGGTGCTGTAAAGCAGCGTGTCGCCAATGAAGATCCCGATAAAGCCAGACACGCTGAGCACGCCAAATTGCATCAGCGAGGGGAACTTCCCCTGCTGGAAAACCAGACCCACGGCAATCACGGCCATGGTGATGGCGATCAAGGTGATGCGGATGCGGTTGTACCGCATGCCCCCCAAAACCCGAGCAGGGCCAGCAGAGATGATGGACGTGATGGCCCAAACACCAGAAATGGAGAGCGCGATCAGCGCGCCCTGATCTATCAAGGTCACAGTTGGTAATCTCAGTGGTGGGTGCCATGTTGCTCAGATTGCAAGCCGGAGGCAGGATGATAGGGGGGAGGCTTAGCAGCGTTTTTAGGTTAGACTGCTTCGCCTTAATATTCTCTAAAGCTATGTTGCTTTTGCCGTCCACGCGCTAACGGCGAGCCTGCAACGCAGGTTCGCACAACAGGAGTAAACTCGGCTGTGGCCACAATCCCACCCGCTTTCCTCGATGAACTCCGGACACGGCTTGATCTGTCCGATGTCGTCGGCGCGCGCGTCAAGCTGCAGCGCAAAGGGCGTGAGTGGACGGCTTGCTGTCCTTTCCACAACGAAAAAACACCCTCGTTCTACGTGAACAACGAGAAAGGCTTTTATCACTGCTTTGGCTGTGGTCAGCACGGCGATCACATTGGCTTTGTGATGAACCACGACGGCCAGACCTTTATTGAAGCGGTGGAGACATTGGCAGCCCAAGCCGGCGTGGATATGCCCAAAGCCGATCCCGATGCCGCACGGAAGGCCGAGCGCGCCAAGGGCTTGAAAGAAGCCATGGTCGCCGCGGTAAAAGCCTATCAGGACGCCTTGACGTTGCCGGAGGGTGAGACCGCACGGGCTTATATCGACAAGCGTGGTTTGAGCCCGGAAACGGTCCAGCACTTTGGCTTGGGCTACTCACCAGACTCGCGCGATTGGTTGTTCAAGAAACTCATTGCCCAAGGCTTTAGCGCGCAAGTCATCATTGATGCCGCACTGGCCAAAGCCCCCGAAGACGGCAGACCGCCCTTTGATATGTTTCGGGGGCGTCTGATGTTTCCGATTTGGGATCGACAGGGCAATCCCGTTGCGTTTGGCGGTCGCATTTTGGGCGATGGTGAGCCCAAATACCTCAACTCACCCGACACCCCAATCTTTCATAAGGGCTTGCTGCTCTATGGGCACCATTTGGCCCGCAAGTCGGCGCACGACCGGGGGGAGATTTTGGTTGTCGAAGGCTATATGGACGCCATCGCGCTGGCGCAGGCTGGGGTTGATAATGCGGTTGCGCCGCTGGGAACAGCGCTGACCGAAGATCACCTGCGTTTGCTGTGGAAGATGGTGCCTGCGCCAACGGTTTGCTTGGATGGTGATGCGGCGGGTCAGAGGGCGGCACGGCGCACGGCAGAGCGGGCATTGCCGCTGTTGCAAGCGGGTAAATCCGTTAAGTTCGCGACCTTGCCAGACGGCCAAGATCCGGATGACTTGCTCAAGCACGGCGGATTGCGCGCGTTGCAAACCGTGTTATCGAAATCAGAAACCCTGCCTGCGGCACTTTGGCGCTGGGAGCGGATGAGCATGGCGCGCAATGACGCTGAGCAGCGCGCGGCCCTGTGGTCGCGGATCAATTCAGCGCTGAAGACCGTCGAAGACTCGAGTCTCAATGCGGCGCTGGAAGCCGACATGGTAGGCCGGTTCGAAGCCTCCTTCGGCCATCACCCCTTCCGCAAGAACACCGGGCGTCAATGGCAGCGGGGCGCGGGGGGTGGAGCAGGGGGTGGAAAGGGCTACCGAAATCCTGCCGCGACCGGGCTGAAACGACCCGGTAATGATCGGGTATCCGCCTTGGATACACAGGCGCTGGCACGGCGTCAGTACGAGGTTTTATTCGCCGTTTTCCTCAATCATCCAGACTTGCTGGAGCTCTACGGCGAAAATCTTGCCACTCTGACCATGCTGGACGTCGATCTTGCGCAATTCCGCGATGCGCTGGTTCAAGCCCTGTTCGCAGACGTAACCCTTGACTCAGAGCATTTGGGCGCTCATCTGTCGGAACGTGGGCTAGACAGCATGGTCGAGCGTTTAACGGGTTTTGAAACCCAGCTCCATGCAGGCTTTGCAAAGCCAGAAGCTCGGAAAGATGAGGTGATCGAGGGTCTAGAGACCTTGTTCGCAGGTTTTATGCATCGGGACATGCAGCACGAGTTGCAAGTGTCACGGGTGGCGTTGCCTGCGTATGCTGTTTCGGATGATGAGCTGAAAGCTCTGCATCTGCGCGCCAAGGCCTACACCGACGCCAAGCCATCCTCCTGATAGCCGGTCCCCGTTTATGGGGCCACGAAACCATATGCGTTGTCCGATTGTTTGCTGTTGAGCATCAACCGGGTGATGCCCCGAGTACGTTGAAACACTGAGGTCTGAATGAGCAACCAAGCGCGCGCAGCAGAAAAGCCGACAGAGACGGATGCCGCCAAAGACGCCGCCGGCGGTGCTCAGGACACGGTCCTGATCGCAGTCCGCAAGCTCACCGAACGGGCAAAAGCCAACGGGTCGGTGACCTATGACGATATCAATGAATTTCTGCCTGAAGATCAGGTGAGCAGTGATCAGATCGAAGACGTGATGGCACAGCTCTCTGAGGCTGGTGTGACCGTTACCGAAAACGAAAGCGCGGACGGGGACAAAGAAGAGACCACCGACGTCGCCAACCCAACGGGTAACATTAAAGACGAAGACGTGGGCCGGACCGATGACCCGGTTCGCATGTACTTGCGCGAGATGGGCTCGGTTGAGCTGCTGTCACGCGAAGGCGAAATTGCCATTGCCAAGCGGATCGAAGCTGGCCGTGAAGACATGATCGCCGGCATTTGCGAGTCGCCGCTGACGTTCTCCGCGCTCATGTCCTGGCGGCAGTCGTTGCAGGAAGAAGTCGTTTTGCTGCGGGACGTGATCGATCTCGACGCGACCTATGCCGCGCACATGCGCGCGCTTGCCGGCGACGAAGACGCGAATGACCCGTCGCTGGATGTCGCTGCGGCCGAAGGTCTTGCCGACGGTGAAGAGGACGACGAGGACGAAGACGAGGAAGGCGAAGAGGGCGCAGAAGGCGCTAAGGCTTCTTCCGATGACGACGATGATGACGAAGACAACAGCGTTTCTCTCTCCGCGATGGAAGGTATTCTGCGCGATGATGTCATGGAAGCGCTGGACGTCATCGCAGGCGCCTACAGCGGCTTGCATAAGGTCCAGAAGGATCGCATGACCCTGCTGCAAACCGGTGAAGACGTCCCTGAAGAAATCGAAGCGGCCTACGAAGAAGGTCGTGAGATGGTGATTCGGGCGATGAAACTGATCCGCCTGAACAACAACCTGATCGACCAGCTTGTCGATCAGATGAAGTCGATCAACAAAGCCATCATTGGTCACGAAACCAAGCTGATGAAGCTCTCTGATCGCTGTAAAATTCCGCGTGATGAGTTCATCGAAGAATACTTTGAGAACGAGATTGATCCGAGCTGGTTGGAGCGCATGGCCGCTGTGGATCCATCTTGGAAGATGCTGTCTGACCGCTATGGCTCTATGGCCAAAGAAATTCGCGAGGACATTGCCGACATCATCCACCAGGTTGATTTGCCGGTCAGCGAATTCAAACGCATCGTGGAGAAAGTCCAGAAGGGTGAGCGCGATTCGAACCGCGCCAAAGCCGAAATGATCGAGGCCAACTTGCGGTTGGTGATTTCGATCGCGAAAAAGTACACCAACCGGGGTTTGCAGTTCTTGGATTTGATTCAGGAAGGCAACATCGGTCTGATGAAGGCGGTCGACAAATTCGAATATCGCCGCGGTTACAAGTTCTCAACCTACGCAACATGGTGGATTCGACAGGCCATCACCCGCTCGATCGCGGATCAGGCGCGGACCATTCGTATTCCTGTGCACATGATTGAAACGATCAACAAACTGGTGCGGACTGGTCGTCAGATGCTGCACGAAATTGGCCGTGAGGCGACGCCCGAAGAGCTTGCGTCTCGCTTGGGCATGCCGCTGGAAAAAGTACGCAAGGTGATGAAAATCGCCAAAGAGCCGATTTCCCTCGAAACCCCGATCGGGGACGAGGAAGATTCCCACTTGGGTGACTTCATCAAGGATGAGAACGCCATTATTCCGGTGGAAGCGGCGATCAATAACAACCTGCGTGAATCAACCACGCGCGTTCTGTCCTCGCTGACACCGCGAGAAGAGCGCGTGTTGCGGATGCGTTTTGGTATCGGCATGAACACAGACCACACACTTGAAGAAGTCGGTCAGCAGTTCTCCGTAACCCGTGAGCGTATTCGTCAGATTGAAGCCAAGGCCTTGCGCAAGCTCAAGCATCCTTCGCGGTCCCGCAAGCTGCGTTCCTTCCTCGACCACTAGGTCGCTTCCGGCAGAATTGGCGTAAGCCCATGTTTGCTCTGTCTAAAATCGTGCACTGGTTCCTCGATCCCGTGCACTTTTTGCTCGCCGTTTTTTTGGTCGGCACGCTGATCCGCTTGTTGAACCAAGGCATCTATGCCCGCACGGGCCAACTGTTTCAGGTCGCGGTTCTCGGTGCCGTGCTGGCGTTGTTCTTCTTGCCCATGGGCTCTCGCATGCTGGAACCGCTGGAAAACCGCTTCCCCGCGTTTCGATTGCAGTCTGAGGCAGGACGGCTGGACGGTGTCATTGTGCTCGGCGGTTCGCTCGATCTGCGCGCCTCCATGGACAGCGCCGCCTTGATCCAAGTGGGGAGCGCCAGCGACCGCATGCTCACGGCAATCGAGGTTCTGACTCAAACCGATGTCGACCTGTATCTGACGGGGGGTGACGGTGCCCTGACCAACCGTGTCGAGATTGGGGAAGCGGCTTTGGTCGCCGAATGGCTGGGTCAGCAGGGCTTTGATTCGGGCCGTATCAAGGTTGAAAGCCAGTCTCGGAACACAGCCGAACACCCAGAGGCTTTGCTCGCAGCCTTTCCTGAGTTGGAAAGCGGTGTCTATGGGCTGGTGACCTCTGCCTTTCATATGCCTCGCGCCGTGGGTGTCTTCGAGAAACGAGGTATATCGGTTGTGCCGATTCCCGTAGATTACCGTTCCAATCGTCGCCGTGGTATCGTATTCGGCCAAGGAATCGATGAATGGGAGCGGTTTGCCCTAGCTGCGCGCGAGTGGGGAGGTCTATTCTTCTACTACGCGCTGGGGCGGACGGATCATGTTTTTCCCCGTCCACAGACAGGGCGATAACAGGGCTTATAGGGGGCGTGCGTTATGGATTGGCTGAGTTTTTCAACACTCATTGATGGTGTTTTGGGTGAAAGTGACAATCAGGTTCTGAACGTCTTGCTGCCCGTTGGCGCTAAGGTGCTAGGCGCAACGCTGGTTCTGATTGCCGGTTGGATTTTTGCGGCGTGGTTCTCGCGGACCATCGACAAGTTTCTGACCGAACGCACCTTGCTTGATGCAACGATTGAGAAAGTGCTGATCCAAGTCCTGCGCTTTGCCATTCTGATCGTAACCGTCCTGCTGGCCTTGCAAATGTTTGGGGTGCAGACCGCGACAATTCTCGCGCTGCTCAGTGGTGTCGCCTTGGCAATCGGTCTGGCGGTGCAGGGGACGCTCTCGAACGTCGCTGCTGGGGTCATGTTGCTGATTTTGCGTCCGTTGAAGGTTGGCGAGTGGGTTGCCGCGGCGGGGGCCAGCGGCTCTGTCAGTCGCGTGGGCTTGTTCCGCACCGATCTGATTACGCTGGCCAATGTTTTGGTTTCCGTGCCGAACACGGCGATCTTTGAAGGCTCCATCGAAAACTATACCCGCTTGGGCCGTCGCCGGATGATTGCCGTGATCGGCGTTGCCTATGACACAGATTTAGATCAGGCCATGGACGTGTTGCGCGGTGTTGTGTCTGCCAATCCGGCGTGGGAAGACCTGCCGGCACCTTACGTTTACGTGTCGAATTTGGGCGACTTCTCGGTTGATTTGACAGTATGGGCGTGGGCCGACGGCAAGAAGTATTGGGACGCTCAGGCAGCCTTTCGCTTGCAAGCCAAAAAGGCGCTGGATGAAGCCGGGATCGAAATTCCCTTTCCGCACCAAGTCGAAATTCACAAAGCAGATTAATCCAAAGGCGCTTTGCTTGCGATCAAACACAGTGCTATCAGCCAAGAACGATTTGGGGGCCTGTAGTTCAGCGGTTAGAACCCTCGGCTCATAACCGAGTTGTCGCAGGTTCGAATCCTGCCGGGCCCACCATCTCGTCCTGGCGCTCTTTGCTATGGTTTACCGCGCAACGAGGAGGCGTCTATGATTTCCGCAGCACACTGGTTTCAGAAGGCTGAACCGCTGGTCTATGCCACGCGCGCAGATGGCATCGAGACCGTTCAGGGCGGTCACTTTGTGGTCGTAGACGGCGAGAACGGCGCGGTCGTAGCGCAGGCGGGGGTGCCGGATTTACCGGCTTTTCCTCGGTCCTCTGCAAAACTCATCCAAGGCTTGCCGCTGGTCGAAAGCGGTGCCGCTTCGGCTTATGATTTGAGCGCCGCGCATTTATCGGTGGCTTGCGCCTCGCATTTTGGTGAGCAAGGGCACGTCGATTTGGTGCGCTCGTGGCTTGAGCATATTGGCTGCACAGCAGACGATTTGGTCTGTGGTGCTGATTGGCCGATGTATCCTGAAGCACGGGTCGAGGTCATCAGCTCAGGCGCGACGCGAACCTCTCTTCATCATAACTGCAGCGGCAAGCATTCCGGGTTTCTGACCGTGTGCCGGCATGAAGGCTGGGCGGTTGCTGGTTACGACGATCCAGATCATCCCGCCCAAAAACGCTATGCAAGCAATCTGCTGGCGCTGAGTGGCGCAGCAGAGGCGGATATCAAATGGGGCGTCGATGGTTGCGCCTTACCGACCCCCGTCCTGCCCATGGTGGATATGGCGCGCGCCTTGGCGTCCTTTGCCCGTCCAGACGCAGGAACAGCACGCGGGCAGGCGCAGACCCGCTTGCTGGACGCGATCGCCGCGCATCCTTGGTACATTGCCGGGACGGGGCACTTCAGTGTCGCTTTAGCCCGAGAGACCAAAGGTCGGATTATCGCGAAGATGGGCGCCGACGGTTACTATGCGACGGTGATCCGAGACAAGGGATGGGGCATGACGCTGAAAATGCTGGATGGTATTTCAGACGTGCAGGACGCCGCGCTCTTCGCCGTCTTGGACCGGCTGGGCGTCTTGTCTGACGATGAACGCGCGATACTCGAACCGGTGGCGCTCAAGCCGATACACAACAGCCGCGGCGCGGTCGTTGGACAGCGGCACGTGATCTAAAACGGGCAGGGGGCCTCGAACCGCAGCGGGCGGTCGTCAACAGGATGATGCAGGGCCAGTACCCAAGCGTGCAGGAGCAATCGGTTACTGGCCGCTGCGCCCTGGGCGGTGGCGTAAAACCGGTCGCCAAAGATCGGGTGCCCCATCTCAGCCATATGGACACGCAGCTGGTGGGAACGACCGGTCAGCGGACGTAGCTCAACCCGTGTGCCGGCTTGCCTCGCAACGTCATGCGCGCCAAGGGCGGTCCACTCGGTTTGAGACGGTTTTCCAATGGCGTGATCCACCACTTGTCGAGGCCGGTTCGGCCAGTCGCAGATCAGTGGCAGGTCGACGCAGCCTGCGGCTTGCGCGGGGGTTCCTTCAACGATGGCCAAGTAGGTCTTTTGCACGCTTCGCTGTTGAAATTGACGCGACAGGGCGCGGTTGGCTTCGAGGTTCTTTGCCATCACCAAAACCCCTGAGGTCGCCAGATCGAGGCGATGGACCACCATGGCTTGGGGGTGTTGCTCCAAAACGCGACTGTAGAGGCTGTCCCGATGGGCCGTGAGCCGACCTGGCACGCTCAGTAGTCCCTCTGGCTTATTCAAGGCCAGCAGGGCGTCGTCTTCGTACAGCACGGGCAGGGGGCCACGTGGGGGTGGCGCATAGACAAAGGTTTCCATGGGTCTTTATTCTGGCAAGCGGTGGGTGTCGTCAATGGCCGCTCCGTGCACTAAGGCGCAAAAATGGATTGACCCTTTTTCGGGCAAGGCAGACGCTCTGTGCTCTAGGAATCGGTGGCCGACAGAGCCCGAATTTAGTGCGTTACACGCTTCAGAGATTGTGCCGAAAGCTGGACGGAAACGAGATTCATCGTATGAACCATCCCCAATATGGCGATTTATGAAAAAAATCTTGCAGTAAACGGCGGGTTTACGCTGTGGAACCACGTTAACGGTCAAAAACTAATAAAAATCGACCAAACTTAAACGCAAATGGTTGACAGTCAAAAAGCATTAGGAGTAAGAAAAATTTATAATTCGCTTTTTTGGAGTATTTAAATGGAAAACTGCTCGCTGAAGATGGAGCGCGATCAAATTCGATTGGAGTTTCAGGGATCCGAGGCCTTTGCTGTCGAACACCTGATTCCTGTTCTTTCAAAAATTGACTGGAACGAAAAGGTTTCTGATTCCAGTGGTTCGTTTGATCGCAATCTTTCCATCCGCACCACGCACGCCATTTGCATGCGCTTGGGGCACAAATCTGGCGCGGACTTATTCCTCTCCGCCGCTGCAAAGCTTTCGCTGATCGATGGTGTTACCCGTTTCAGCCGGAACCAGCTGCACCACGAAGCGAAATCAGCCCGTGAGATCTACAAGCGCAGCACGCACGGTAACAACGCGTCGGCTTACATCCGCAGTTTGCGCGACAACGGTCGCCTGATTGTCGTGGAAGACGATATGTACGAGCTGTCTGAAAACGCCCGCGCGGATCTCGAAGTTCGCCTGTTCGAAGCATCTTCGTCAGAGAGCAGCGTAGAGGCCAGCCTGCAGGCAGTAGGCTAAGAGACGGATAAATTCCCAAAGGGGCGCACTTGATGCGCCCCTTGGCCGCTGATACGGCTTCTAGGCGTTATCACCGGGCGTCTGTCGCAATACTCAACGTTTCATCAAGAATATTTCTCTGCTTTCCGCCGTTGGCGTTGGCTTTACAAGGGCCGTGAGCCTTTTCGGGTGCCTTTCGCCATCCATGGATCATTCACAGATGATTGAGTGCAAGGCGCTAGCGCGATCTGAGGCAATCCCTGGCCCGTTCAAGCATCCTGAAGACTTAGGCGAAGGAAATGTCTGGGGCGAAGGAGATGTGTGGCCACGTAGGCCGTTTGCCGATGCTTACGGCGTGCGCAACTTGAAGGTTTATTTAATCGACGGGCGCATGGATAAGCACCGCGTGGCCGTTGGCATCCGTTAAGACTAAAGCAGATCAAGCCCTGTAAGCGATCCGCTGGTAATCGGCCACGACGTTATAACCAGCCCACCTTGAGGGGGCAGGGGCTAACTGTGAGTGCCAACGACATTTAATCGACGGTTGTAAGAGTGGTTGCGGGAGCAGGATTTGAACCTGCGACCTTCAGGTTATGAGCCTGACGAGCTACCGGGCTGCTCCATCCCGCGTTGGGACCGGCGTGGTATCGAGACTTACTGTAAGAAGAGGCATCAGTAAGTGACGAATGAAGAACGATTGTTGAGGTTTGATATCACAGATAAGAACTCTGGCGGCGACCTACTCTCCCACAGGTGAACCTGCAGTACCATTGGCGCTAAAGTGTTTCACGGCCGGGTTCGGGATGGGACCGGGTGGTGCCACTTTGCTATGGCCACCAGAGGAGTAGGGGTTCGGGATTGGTTTTGAACCGCTACTTCTCGGGTGAACCTGAGTGATATGTGATTGTTAGATACATCTGTCGATAGATTGAATGGTTTCTGATCGAGAGGGAGACATCCTGCATTCTTCGAGATATCGAAGAAGATTGGGAGTTAAGCAAGTGTCGCTATCGAGCGATTAGGATCCGTTAGCTACACGCATTACTGCGCTTCCACACCGGACCTATCAACGTGGTGGTCTTCCACGGCTCTCAGCGAGACCTGGTTTTGAGGTGGGTTTCCCGCTTAGATGCTTTCAGCGGTTATCCCGTCCGTACTTAGCTACCCGGCGGTGCTGCTGGCGCAACAACCGGTACACCAGAGGTACGTTCACCCCGGTCCTCTCGTACTAGGGGCAAATCCTCTCAAGTCTCGTACACCCACGGCAGATAGGGACCGAACTGTCTCACGACGTTCTAAACCCAGCTCACGTACCGCTTTAATTGGCGAACAGCCAAACCCTTGGGACCTGCTCCAGCCCCAGGATGCGATGAGCCGACATCGAGGTGCCAAACCTCCCCGTCGATGTGGACTCTTGGGGGAGATCAGCCTGTTATCCCCGGCGTACCTTTTATCCGTTGAGCGATGGCCCTTCCACTCGGGACCACCGGATCACTATGGCCGACTTTCGTCTCTGCTCGACGTGTCAGTCTCGCAGTCAGGCGGGCTTATGCCATTACACTCGACGGTTGATTTCCGACCAACCTGAGCCCACCATCGCGCGCCTCCGTTACTCTTTAGGAGGCGACCGCCCCAGTCAAACTACCCACCATGCAGGGTCCCCGAAGTTCGGGTTAGATATCACAGATTACAAGGGCGGTATTTCAAGGGTGACTCCCCAACACCTGGCGGCATTGGTTCGACGTCTCCCGCCTATCCTACACATGTAACCCATAATACCACTGCAAAGCTGTAGTAAAGGTGCACGGGGTCTTTCCGTCTGACCGCAGGGAGCCCGCATCTTCACGGGCAATTCAATTTCGCTGAGTCTACGTTGGAGACAGTGGGGAAGTCGTTACGCCATTCGTGCAGGTCGGAACTTACCCGACAAGGAATTTCGCTACCTTAGGACCGTTATAGTTACGGCCGCCGTTTACCTGGGCTTCGGTTCGCAGCTCTCACCGCTCCCCTTAACCTTCAGGCACCGGGCAGGCGTCAGACCCTATACGTCGTCTTGCGACTTAGCAGAGCCCTGTGTTTTTAGTAAACAGTCGCCACCCCCTGGTCTGTGCCCCCCGCCACTGGTTGCCCAATGACGGGGCCTCCTTCTCGCGAACTTACGGAGGCAATTTGCCGAGTTCCTTCAACGTAGTTCTCTCAAGCGCCTTGGTATACTCTACCAGTCCACCTGTGTTGGTTTCGGGTACGGTCATGCGGTGGAGCTCTTTCCTGGGACAGCTTCGCTGCCAGCACAATCCAATTAGCACTGACAACTTACGCCATCCGTCACTCACACCTGGTTACGGAATATTAACCGTATTCCCATCGGCATCGGATTTCTCCTTAGCCTTAGGGGCCGACTCACCCTGAGCGGATTAGCCTAGCTCAGGAACCCTTGGACTTTCGGCGAGAGTGTTTCTCACACTCTTTGTCGCTACTCATGTCAGCATTCTCACTTCTGATACCTCCACCATCCCTCCCGGGTATGGCTTCATCGGCCTACAGAACGCTCCGCTACTGCTCAAATACACACACGCTCAATGACAGCTAAAAGCGATCATTGAACGACGACATGAAAGTCGTTTCACAACAGATAGGATCGCTCCTACCTGTCATTAAGCGTATGCTCTTTGAACCCGCGTCTTCGGTGTATGACTTTAGCCCCGGTACATTTTCGGCGCAGAGTCGCTTGACCAGTGAGCTGTTACGCTTTCTTTAAAAGATGGCTGCTTCTAAGCCAACTTCCTGGTTGTCTATGCAACTCCACCTCCTTTCCCACTTAGTCATAACTTAGGGACCTTAGACGGCGGTCTGGGCTGTTTCCCTCTCGACCACGGACCTTAGCACCCGTAGTCTGTCTGCCTGGCTCTACTCACCGGTATTCGGAGTTTGATTAGGTTTGGTAAGGCTCGCGCCCCCCTAGCCCATTCAGTGCTCTACCCCCGGCGGTAATACCAGACGCACTACCTAAATAGTTTTCGCGGAGAACCAGCTATCTCCGAGTTTGATTGGCCTTTCACCCCTAGGCACAGCTCATCCGCTCCTTTTTCAACAGAAGTCGGTTCGGTCCTCCAGTGACTGTTACGTCACCTTCAACCTGGCCATGCCTAGATCACTCGGTTTCGGGTCTAATCCGACAAACTTTGCGCCCTATTCAGACTCGGTTTCCCTACGCCTACACCTAACGGCTTAAGCTTGCTTGCCAGACTAACTCACTGACCCATTATGCAAAAGGTACGCTATCAGGCTTTCGCCCTCTAGCAGATTGTAAGCATCCGATTTCAGGAACTGTTTCACTCCCCTCATAGGGGTTCTTTTCACCTTTCCCTCACGGTACTTGTACGCTATCGGTCGACAAGGAGTACTTAGGCTTGGAAGGTGGTCCTCCCACGTTCAAGCAGGGTTTCACGTGCCCCGCCCTACTCTAGGACTGTGTCTGTTTTACCTGTACGGGGCTTTCACCCTCTACGGCCGCTTTTCCCAAAGCGTTCCAGTTATATCAACACAATCACTGGCCTGATCCGCGTTCGCTCGCCACTACTAACGGAGTCTCATATTGATGTCCTTTCCTCCGG
>Ga0209198_1001406_pt1 | contig 18450 bp, 17 predicted proteins | sample COGITO_mtgs_1105_2_FD_184804 | JGI IMG/M metagenome (GOLD analysis project Ga0209198, IMG submission 184804) | Pelagic marine microbial communities from North Sea - COGITO_mtgs_110519 (SPAdes) (version 2) | ecosystem: Environmental > Aquatic > Marine > Epipelagic ...
GCCGACTGGAGCCATTCTGCACCAACGACCTGCTTTTAAAGACCCTCTGATACCACCTCGTATTTTAATCGATCGTCGGTCATTATCTATTTCAGGAAATACTAAATTAATGGCTAGCATTGCTTTGCTCTCTGGTATACTAAAATCAATGGGCTGCTCAATGGCTTGAACTTCTATTCCCATTTCTTTTAATTGACGAATCATTAAAAATGAATCTGTTACATTCCTGGAAAAGCGGTCCCAAGTTGTGACTAATAAATAATCAATGGTCTTCTTATTCTTCTTTGCAAATCTCAAAAAGTTTTGAAATTCAGGACGATTGAAGTTTTTAGCGGAGTGGTCTTCTTTATAATGCACAACAACCTCAATATCCTTGCGTTTACAGTAATTTGTTAGCTGCTCAAATTGAACACCCAAACTAAACCCTTTTGCTTGTTCGTCACTACTTACTCTGGACATGATTACAGCTCTTTTCATTGCTTCTTGTTTTGAAAGGCTTCTAATTGAGCATTGACAATGAGCTCAAAAAAAGCTTTGATTTGTAGTACTTCTTCGTTTGTTAGTTTTTCTTTTCTGTTTTTATTTAAAATGATTTTGCATTCATAATCTGATAACATGATTTTGATGTATGTACAATTCCTTTGCTAATTACAATAGGATTGTGACGTACCAATTGATCTGAGGTATTCAGTATCATAATTTATATTTCTTGGTGTTTTCAAAATTGACTACGTTTCCATCAACTGTTTGAATAACAATAGTTGAATAGTCTCTTTTTTGAATGTGTTCTATAATTCTACTTTCTGCAACAACTTTCTTAGTCGTTTTAATTTCTAAATGTGTTGGCTTAGCTTCTTTAAAACGAATTGTAATTGATTTTAAATCATTGTAATTCCTTCTTATCATACGGAGTGTCTTACTTTCTTCATTAGATAAAATTGAAATAGATTTAGTTTCAAAAGCATCTATATCATTAGATAAAAAAGGTTTAAATATTTTATAGAAAGAAAAACTAAAATGGTCTTTATTGAATTTTTCTCTTAGTTCATTTTCTTCATTGAATTCAATAAACATATCCAAAAGACTATCATCAAAAACAAAATAATCTTCTGGTGCATCTTTGTAAAAAAAGAATTTATAATTGTATTTATTCGCAATGGTTGAGAAAACATACCTTTCAAATTCAGTAACATAAAATACCTGGTGGTTATCTGACGTTTGTAGCGCTTTATTTTGAGCAATCTTTTGGTTGGAGCTAAAGGAATAACTCAGTTTTTGATTCAACTTTGCTCTAATTGCTCTTATATCATCGTAGGAGAAGCCATATTTAGTTAATGCTTCAACCATCTTTATCCAAACGTATTGCACAAAGCTGATAGCAGTTTTTTTATAATCTATATGCACTCTACATAATCCAAGGTCAATATCTAGTAAATCATACTTCTCCCAGTTTAAAATATCAAAATACAATACATCAATTTTTGTTTTTAAAAACACAGGAGCATATATATAACTGATCAAACTATCTGGGTCTGAGAGGTCACCAAAATATGGGTCTAAAACAAATTTATTTTCCATAAAACAAAGTAACGGAAAATCAATGAAAATAAAAAGTAATACTACTGCTTTTGTAGTCAATACAAACTTATATCAAATTGAATGAATAAATTGAAAAAAAAAATAATGCAATTCAATAAATAAACAATGGAATAAAATGGAATACAATGAAATTCATTGAAAAATTAAATAAATGAAGAATTGCAATTCTGGAAAGAAAAACAATGATTGTTCAATTGAAAAATCAATAAATTTCAATCAATAAAAATTTGAAAAATTATCTATTGAATTTTAAAATATTATTCCCAAGAATAATATTTAAGTTTTTAATCAAACAAAAATGATGTATACAATTAAGATTCATTGTAAATCAATTGAATTTTAATATATTTTAAAAACATCATTATGCTAGTAAAATCAATTGTTAAGTCAATGAAATTAAATTGAAATCGCAAACAAATAATTACTTAGTTTTCCTGTAATGTTTTATCTTAGTTAAATAATTATGAAAAAATATTTTTAATTAACTTAGCATTTGTGAATAATTCAAATACAATATACCTAGACAATGCATCAACCACTAAAGTTGATAAACGCGTGCTAGAAGAAATGCTACCGTATTTTGGTGAGTTTTATGGAAATGCATCGAGTAACCATAGTTTTGGAAAAAAAGCTAAAGATGCTATTGAAAAATCACGAATGCAAGTTTCTAACTTAATCAATTCTAACAATAAAGAAATTATTTTCACATCTGGCGCAACAGAGTCTATTAATTTAGGTATCAAGGGTTATGCAGAGGCTAACTCTGACAAGGGAAATCACATCATAACAGTAAAGACTGAACATAAAGCTGTTCTATCCACTTGTGAGTATTTAGAAAGCAAAGGGTATGAAGTTACTTATCTAGACGTTGATAAAAACGGATTAATTAATTTAAAGGAACTTACAAGCAGTATAACAAATAACACCCTGCTTATTTGTGTAATGTATGTTAATAACGAAATAGGAGTCATACAGCCTATTAAGGAAATTGGTAATATAGCTAGAGAGAACAAAATTGCTTTTTTGTGTGATGCCACTCAAGCTGTCGGGAAAATAGTTGTAGATGTAGAAGAAGACAATATAGATTTGCTTTGTTTTTCTGCTCATAAACTAAAAGGCCCAAAAGGAATAGGAGTATTATACAAAAATTCTGATATTAAACTCACCCCATTACTTCATGGTGGTGGGCAAGAAAAAGGATTAAGAGGCGGAACTTACAATACACCTTTAATCGTTGGATTGGGAAAAGCCTGTGAGTTAGCTCTAAATGAGTTTAAAAGTAATACTACCTACCTACTGAAAAAAAGAGCAGAATTAAAAGAATATTATGAAACTAACAATATTGGCGTTGTTAATTTTCAAGAAGTGGTAACAGCACCTCATATATTAAGCATTACTTTAAAAAATAGAGAAGCAGAAGAATATTTAATGCTGAAGAGCAAAGAGTTTGTTGCTTCTACAGGTAGTGCTTGCAATGCTGCAATTATAGAGATTTCCCATGTATTGAGGGCTATAGGAATAACAAACAACCAAACTATACGCATTTCTATATGAAGCTAAGCCCACACAATAAACTAATTAAAAAACTCATTGACCAAGGTTTACCTGACAGAGAAATACAAACTGAAATCAGAAAAGTTTTCAATATGTCCTTTAAAATTACAGATATTCAAAATAAAAGAACTAGTGAACTTAATGATTTGATTAAACCTTTTCAATCAAATGCAATAGAGTTACTTTACCCAATATTGTACAAAGGCTTCCCAGATAGAAATTTTATAAAGGACAAATTAGAGCAAATTATAAATTATCTTATTGATGCAATTAAGACTTTAGAGGGATTCCCTTCTGAAGATGTTTTAATTGATTTACTACTTGTCTTTGAAGATGGATTAAACACTTATAAGCACGATGCTTTTTTGTATCGTTTAATCTACCAATACAAAACAAAGAACACACAAGAACTAGAAGATACTCAAGCAGTACAGCAACTAAAGGCACAAATAGAAGACCCTTTCAAATATTACTTTAGCATAAGTAACATGAATATGGAGCATCTGTCTTTTAGAGAAGATAGCCCAGAATTTGATCATATAATTAGAGAAGTGTGTCGGGATAATGTCATCACTAAAAAAGAAAGAGCCTACCTTGAAGAAAAAGCGGCAGAATACTTTATTGATCCTGACAAACTTAAAATGTATCTTGACAACCCTTTTTTAGGGCATGAAACCTTTAAGATGTTTATAGATCAAATATGTGAAGATGGTGTTGTAACAGATACAGAACGGCAGTATATTAATGAAAAAGCATCACAATACAATGTGCCATCTTATATTTTAGAAGAAATGATTTCTGCGGGTATATTGCGCGCTAAATTTGCAGAAGACCTAACTCAAGATGATAATTTTTATGAGATTGTACTTATTTTCTTGTTTGCAAATACCTACAACATAAAGTCAATACAACAAAAGCTTACAGATGTAATAATTGGCAAAGCAGATAATATAGAATTTACAAAACAATTAGAGAGTAAAAAAATCGAGCTGTTCAACCTTTTAAAAGAAGCTGTTTCAGAAAAAACAGAATTAAAAACAATAAATACCTACAAGCCAACAAACATTTTTGAGTTTTATTCTATAATCAGTATTGAAATATTAGAACTTTCGGATATTCAACAAACGAACAATACTTTTAAAGAACCTTTAAAAGACAATAAAGAAAACTGTGAAACATACCATTTAGATGGATATACTTTTGTTATCGAGACTGTTAAGCAAGATTTAGCACCTTTGTTTTGGGCTAAAACAGAAGGGCTTCATCAATATATTTATTTGAATGAAACTCATCCAAAATATAAACTATATTCTAATGATAGTTTCAAGCAAGTTTTAATTGCTTTAGGTCGTTCAAGTTTGTCCTTTTCCGACAACTCTGGAGAATTATTTTTCAATAGAATGAAGAACTACGTAGAATTAATTAAATAAATACATGAATAATAATCTTCAAATAATTTACTCAAAAATTAAAGGAAAAGTAACCAATCAACAGGTTTCATATATTCTTGGAGGAGTAACTGCTAAGGCATTGGTTTCATTCGAAAAAGAATATTACAATACCGAATTTTCATTTGATTTTGCAAAGTTACTCATTGAGTCACTCGATAACACAGCATTATCTAATGATAAATTCATAGAAATATTAGTCCTAGATTTACTTCTGGATGTCGATATTGTCAAATTATTGGAGATTTTAAAAATACCTGGAACAGCAAACTTTACCAATAGAGAAAATATTTGTTCTAAAAGCAAAAAGGTAAAGGCTAAAGCTATCTCAGAATTACTAGATTTAGAATTAAATTATTTCATAGAAGATTCTAAAAATCAAAAAACACAAGAACACGAATTGGTAAGTCCATATTCACCAATAGATATTAAAGACCCTAACATTGAAATACCCAAAGAATTCCTGTGCTTGCATGATTATCAAAAAAGAGTGAAAGACACAGCCACTAAAATACTAATCGAGGATCAGAAGAAAAAGTTCATGATACACATGCCAACAGGCTCTGGTAAAACCAAAACATGTGTAGAAACAATGATAGACTACATGCGCACAGTTATATCAGAAGACGGTTTTGTTATTTGGTTCGCGCATTCCAAAGAACTCTGCGAACAATCATATACCACATTAAAAAACATGTGGCAATTTAGGGGAGATGAATCTGTTGATTTTTACAAAGTTTTTGGTGATACAGATATTAATCTGGACATAGTAAATAAAAAGAGAGCTGTTCTATTTATTGGGTTCCAAAAGTTCAATTCTATTTTGGCAAGTAAAAGTAAAGATGTCATTAGTTTTAGAACTAAAATCGCAAATAGGGCAAAATTAGTTGTTGTCGATGAAGCACATAAATCGATGGCTCCAACATATAAAAAAGCTATTGACTATTGTCAATCAAATTTTAATGATTGTAAATTAATTGGTTTAACCGCAACCCCGGGTAGATCAAATGAAGACTCTGAAGAAAACAAGTTCCTTGCAGAATATTTTGATGACAATTTAATAACTATTAAAGATGCCTATGGAGTTGAACAAGATAACCCTTTAAAATATTTACAAGAAGAAAATGTTTTGGCTGAAATTGAAGATGAAATTTTAAATTTTGATTTAACAGTTAACACTCCACTTCCATCAAATGCTGAGGAGTTGACTAAAAGTCAACTTGAAGAAATAGCTAACCAAGCTATCATTAATCCATCTAGAAATATTACAATACTTGAAAAGGTTAAAGAACGTCTTGAAAAAAACAGTGAGGAATCCATTCTAATATTTGCAGCAAGCACAGCACATTGCATAGTTCTAGACATGATCTTTAAAAAGGAAAACATTACTTCTAAATACGTATTGGGATCCACCAAAAAAGAAAAAAGGGTTGAAGCAATTAAGGATTTTAAGGATAAAAAACTAAATGTATTAATTAATTATAGCGTACTTTCAACAGGATTTGACGCCCCGTTATTAAACACATTAATAATCGCAAGGACGATTAACTCTAAAATACTAGGTTCACAAATAATTGGTAGAGCCCTAAGAGGTGAGCGAAACGGTGGAAATGCTAGAAATAATATAATTGTATTAAAAGATAACATAACAGGTTTAGACCCTTCATTTTTATTCTCTTATTGGGAAGAATTCTGGGGTAAAAAAGTATAATAATTAAATATAAAAATTATGAGTTTAACAGGATCAGGATTAAATTCCATGAGAAGTATACCAACGTTTGGAACGGTTGGAGCAATGGCAGAAATTATAGATAATTCTATACAATGGCGCGTTAAAGGAAAAGTAGCTAATATCAATGTTATTCTTTTAGAAAAAGGTAAAAATAAACACGTAAAAGACATTATTATAACTGATAACGGAGTTGGTATGGGTGACATTATAGACACCTGTCTATTCTTTGGAGGGGGAACAAATCATGGAGCCCAACAAAATCTCGGTAAATTTGGGATTGGACTTCCTTATGCTTGTTGCTCTCAATCCACTAAATACCATGTTTACTCTTGGCAAGAAAAAGGAAAGTACAAGCACGTTTCAAGAAATCATGCTGACTTTAAGCCTAACGATATTGTTGTCGACAAGCCACATGAATTATTAAAAAAGCTACCTGATTTTTTTCTTGAAACCAACCCAGATTTAGCCACTCAAAAGTCAGGTACAATTATACATTGGGAAGATTGTGATCGCGTAGATCCCAAAATGGCTAAAACGATAATAAAACATTTAGACCAAAGATTGGGGAGAATATATAGGAACTTTATTAAAAAAGATGACTTAAACATAAATTGGAAGACATACAATATTGCATCATCTAAGCAAACACCAACCAAGGTTGCAAAAAATTGTTCTACGATTAAAATTAATGATCCATTAAGGCTTATTAAAACTGGAACATTGCTTTCAGATTCTCCCTACAAAATAAAGGATGGAAAACAAAACATCTTTGATCAAATAGGTGATGAAATCATAATTAAATCTGAACCAGATCCAGCATTAAATGGACATATTCATAAAATTAAAATAAAAGCCTCACTGGCTAAACTTGAAATTCAAAAACCAGGTGGAGGTGACGGTGGAGGAACACCTATTGGAAAACTTTGTAGTAAATCATACGGTATCTCTCTTGTTAGAGGTAATCGAGAAATTAAATTACACACTTTTGGTTACGTGCTACCTAACTCACAAGATGCTCGGAATAGATGGTGGAAAATTGAAGCTTCATTTGAGGCTATATCTGACGATGTATTGAATGTGAATGCAAATAAAACAGACGCCCTGAATTTCAGGCACATGGACACTGATCAATACGAAAATTATAATATTGATGGTGACGGTAGTGTTGGTTTTGACATTAAATTTCGATATGATATCTCCTGTGTAATTCACCGACTTATGAAGGATTTATTTGCTAAAGTTGAGGAAAGAGGAAAAGGACAAAGAAAAAATAAGAAAAAAAATCAAAAATGCACAAAATGTAATAGTTTTACTATAAAAAAGGGTGTATGCGAAAATTGTGGCGTTATTAAAAAATGTCCAGAACATGGCCAAGTTTATGTTAATGGTATTTGTCCAAGTTGCCAAGTTATTGTAACACCCAATATTTGTATTATTCATAAGGAGCAACTTGATCATCAGGGCAATTGCCCAAAATGTGTAACACCAACAGAACCATTAACTGATGATGAGAAAAAACAACTCATTCGTATATTAAAACAATATGACGTATTCAATCAAGATCCTAAAGCCATACAAACAACAATAGATTGGTTTGTAAAATCTTCCAAATCGCATTTTATAATTTTTGTTCCAGACGATTTGAACCCTCATTCATTTTTGAAGTATGTATCCTATCTAAATAAATTCGAATTGATCTTTGTGAATACCTTGCATCCTTTTTATAAAGTGCACATTCACGAACATTATATTAACGGTGACGATGAATTGGAATCTTTAATTTTGTTTATTATCTCGTGGGTTAATGCTGAAAATCACTATAATGCTGATCCTAGTACAAAAATACTCATAGAACAATTTAGAGGTCATTTTGGTCTAAAGCTATCAGAGAATTTAAGAGAATGGAATGCAATTATTGCTCAATCTGGTAAAACTACGGCATAACATTTAACACATACAACTTATGCCTTGCACGAGAAGCTTCTGTATAAAGCTTCTCGTGTTTTTGTTCTAAAGGTATTTTATCTGTGTCTACAATAAATACAATATCTGCTTCTAAGCCTTTAAAAGTGTTAATAGACGTATAATTTACAGCATCTCTTTGAAAACGACCTTTGTTATCTAAGGCTTTAATTTCTAGTTTTCCTGCTTTTGTAGTAGTACCCAAACAACTGTCCGCTTTACTAGAATTAAGCAATACAAGTATTTGCTCTAGGCTTATGCCCTGCTCTCTTGTTAATGATTTAATTTTATCAAGTACATACTTTTGTTGCTCAGTTTGATTTTTAAAACTTTTAACTACTACCTCCTCACCCTCTGGACTCTTGTCAAAGGTCTTAATGTCTTTAGAAATAGCCTGCGATAAATAGTGGACTATTGTTTTTGTATTCCTGCAGTTCTCTGGTAAATTATACTTTATAAAGGTGTCTTCATTAGGAATTTTGGTGTAGTGCCCGAAAATATCCTGCATTTGATCCATAAATATATGTTTGCTGGCGTCATTATTTCCTAAACTAAAAATTAACTCGAACCAAAGTTCTTTAAAATCTTGTCCTTCATCAATGATAATAGCATCAAATTTATCTTGATAAAAAGGAAGGCATTGCTCTAATTTTACAGGCACGTCCAATTCCCAAAAATCTTCTGATGAGCTGTTTTCTTTCCACCAGCTTGTGTCATAGAGGTCAATAATTTTCCTTGCAAAAGAATGAAATGTAGCCACCTCAACACCTGTTTCATTTCTATCAAAATCGTAGCGTATTTTATTTGCTAAAGTTCTATTAAAGCATAAAAAAAGTACTTTTTGATTACTTTTTAGCAAGTCTTTTGCCAGGGTTTTGGCAATAATTGTTTTACCAGAACCTGCAGGCCCGGTGGTAATGATGTTTTTATTGCCCTTTAAGCGATTAAATACGTCTATTTGAGTCTTTGTGAGCTCAATAAAATTACGCTCGTTATACTTCACTCTTGTGCTTAATACTTGAACAAAACCTATATCTCTAAGTAATTGGGTTTTAAACTTATTATACATCCAGCGTCTAGCGCCCTGCCTATGTGAATTTTGCTTTTTCACAAAATCAAAAAGATACTCTAAAGCTTTATCAATATGCAGCACGCCTAACTGGTCTATTATCTGGTTAGAGTCTATTGAGGTAGGTAAGGCCTGACTACTTAGTTCTCCATCGGGAAAACACAAACCCCAGCCTACGGCCATATCTCCTATAAGTTCTGAAAAACCTTTAATTAAAGCATGCGTGGCAGATGAGGCTTGGCTATCTGGTCTTTTAGCCATAACCCTGCTGTTTTGTGACCACTCATCTTTACGTCCTGAATAATTAATAATACCTCCTTTTACTTCTAAGCAAATAATAGCTTTCTCAGGGATTGCAATTATAAAGTCTACCTCATACTCTGGTTTTTTACCAATACCATCTGTTACAAATTTTCTAGAATAAAAAATATCATAGCTGTCTGAAATTCTCTTTAATTGGTCAAATACTTTTTTTTCAGCAATTTCATTTTTTCTATCTTTGGGGAAGAACTCAGGATAAATCATATATTTGTGTTTAAAGTACGAATATATCATTATCATATTAAAAGATAACTATGTTATACAGAAGTGGTGAAAATTTATTTGAAGGGGCAAAATCATTTGTAGATCAAAATGAGGAGATTACTATATTCTCAGCCTATCTTAAATTATCTGTATTAAAACGACTAAACAATAATAGGAATATCAAGCAAATCATAGTTGGTTGGGAATTGAAAGATTTATGTTTGGGAATATCGGATTTTAAATCCATTTATGATTATTGCCTAGATAATGAGATTGTTTTGTATCGAAACACTCGAATACACCTCAAGGCACTCTGGAATAACAATAAATCGGTTCTATTTGGTTCAGCTAATATAACAAACAAAGGAATTGGAGAAACAAATAAATATAACTTTGAACTTAATGGTAAAGTTGATAATATGAGTTTTGACGATCAAAGTTATTTAAACAAGATTATTCTCGATAGTCAGTATGTTACAGAGGAACTTTATGAAGAATTAAAAAAAATAGTAGATGATTTTGATGCTACTGAAATAGTATACCCTAAACTACCTACCCCTCCTCCAACTGTTAATTATTTTTTAATTAATCAGTTACCTATGTCTTTATCACCAGAATTGTTGTTTGATGTATACGAAGGAAAATTTCTAGATGAGATAGATATGAACTGTGCAGCTCATGATTTAGAATTATATAAAATCCCTAAAAACTTAAATAAAATTGACTTTTTAAATTTTTTGAAAAAGAATTTTAATCAGCATCCTTTCATACAATCTTTCAAAGAAGCTGTTAAAATAGCAACAAATAGTCGGAATCCTGAGAGAAATGGAAGTATGCAATTTGGAACTGTTACAAGATGGTTTGCTAATAACACAACTACGGTCCCAACCCCTAGACCATATGAGCTTAGTGACTATATTGTAATACTCTATACCTGGATTTGTCTTTTTGACGATTGTTTTACTTGGGACATACCAGGACAGAGAAGTGAAGTTATTTATTACAAAAAAGAGAATTAAAAGTAAGTATTAAATAAAACAACTAGCACAGCCATCTCCTTCTGCATCAAGAATTTCGTCTTGCCATGACTGCCCGGTGCGAGATTTATTCTTTTTTCTTTCCATTCTCAAAAAATGCTCTTTTTTTATTGAAGCAACGCGTTCTGGTTTATTTAGCTTAGTAAGAGACTCTTCCATCCATGTATACCCCTCTTTTTCATAGGTTATTGCTTTTTCATACAACTGCGGATGTTGTTCTAACAACCATACCCACTCAATTTTTTGCTGGTAAAAACAGAAAAAACATCCAGACCTACTTCTTGAATAGGTTCCTTTCTTTAGCTCTCCATCTATTTCAACTTGGTATTCAATTGGCTTATAATATGCTGGAACGCCAACTCCAGATTCCTCAAGAATTTGAAACACATCATTCAAACCAATAATCTCATCGTTCTCAATTAAAGGAAACTCATCTAATTTTCCAATTGGGTAGTCTGTAGTTTTTAAAAACTCAAAAACAACTTTGTTAAACAACTTTAAATCCACATCCATTAATGCATTCAATTTTTGAGTTTGAGTGAATTTTGGAGAAATAAGTTGTTCTGCGTACTGTAGAGCATTGACTAAAACATTTTGACTAGAATGTTGTTGGTAATAGCCACAAAGTTCTTTGATATTAGAATTTGACAATAGTTTTTTTATAACGTCTTCACTCCAGATGTTTTTTCGGAAAGGAAAAATCGTTTGTATATTTTCTCTATTGGATATGTAACCTTCCCTGTTTTCATCTCCTCTAATACCTACATATGAGATTGTTGGTTGATCTCCAACATATTTCTCAAAAGGCTGTAACTTCATTTTATTGGTACACCACCTAGAAGTAGCTGAGGGTAAATACCCACCATACATAGCTAAAAAATGATCAAAAGGGTTTTTCATTGGAGAATTATCTTCATCCATTGATTTATATAACTCTATATCCTTTCCTAGAACAGAATTTAAACGACCTATTAAATCGTATGTTTCTTTCAATTCTTTACCCGTATCACATGTATAATACTCAATATCTAAAGTAGGATACATTTGACTCATATAAATTGATAATGCAGCACTATCCTTACCTCCTGATATCCCTAATAAATGTTTTACTTGTTCCATTTTAAATATTCATTTCTTTTGAAAGTAGTTCAGCTAGCAGCTCTTTTCTTTTTTGCTTATCTAAACTACTTATAGTACTAATTATTTCATTTTTTAATGTTGAGAATTCTTTCGAAACTTTAGAGTTTACAATTGCAGTACCATCAACAAACTCACCTGTTTCACGATAAAAACCAAATGATATTAATGTTTCGTTTTTTGATGTCGCATTGAAATTATGAATCTTTGCGGCCTTTATTAAACTTAAAGATAAATCTTTAATATTACTCATTAGTAGGGGTTCCTCTTCGTCTAACAATTCATCTATACTTTTACCACCTAAAGCGACATCAGCTACTGACTTTATCCAACTCGTTCTATCGTCTAAAGGTGAAACAAGTCTCTTGTAAAACACATTCTGCGCTTTACCTAAGATAGATGCGTTAATATCGGTAGTTTTAGATATGATTTCAGATTTATATATTTCAAAGTCTATACTAGAGCAATAAAACGAATCAACAATTTGTTGTTCAATTCTATTAAGAAGTTCTTCATAGGAATTTCTAATCTCTCTTATCGCAACCTGGATATGGTTTGTAAAGGTTCCTAAGACTTCTACATCTTCTTTGATTGCCAATGAATGAAAACCTAGTGCAGATGGAAATAAGTTAAACAAAGCATCTTCTGGATCCTTAGATGCAGCGATTGCCTCCCGTAATTTTATGGCCTGCGTTGAAAGCTTATTAGTTTTAAGAGAGTACTTCTTTAATCCTCTTTGAAATTTTAAAAAATTACCAAAGATCGATAAAAAGGTGGATTGTGTGCCGTTAATCCCCGCATCACCAATTTGAACAAGTTCCTTATAGCTTTCTAAAAGGTTAACTTTAAGTCCAGAGACATCATAACTCTTAACTAAAAAGTCTTGTGGTTTTCTGTGAATTAAATCAATCGTATCTTCAGTAATAAATGGTACAAACCCACCATTTATATGAAATAAAGCAAAATCTTCTTTTTTAGCGATTAAAAAAACTGGAATCCAAAAATCAATAAATCCTTTTTTGAGCTTGTAAGGAGAAGACCCTAACAATTCATATAATTCTAGTAAATTTCTCTTATTTGATAAAGATAAATTTAAAAACTGTTCTGATTCGTCCCATAATTCAACTAAATTTGATGTAACCATTGGCCTATCTAGCTCAAAGTAACCTAGCTTATTATTTTTTTGATGTATGCCAGATTCCTTTAAAAGACTTATGTAGATTGCCTTTTGGGGAGGGAACTTTTCAGTATCAAAACCGAGGTCTTCAATATGTTCACTAGATAACAAAGCCCTGATAAGATGTTTTCTTGCCGTACTTATTGGTGTACTTAAAAACTGCTTATTTATCAATTCGTTATTAAACTTAGGGGTTTGCTTATATATTTTATAGCAAATAGTTGTTAGCCACTCATAAAGCTTGTGTTTACTATGAATCGGCTCTTTTTTCCCATCATTAATCCATATGTTTTTAGTATTATTAAACAGTTTATTAATAACTAAATTCTCCAACTGTTGCAAATGAAACTGTCTTTCATTATTTAATAATTTAATGGCATTAATGTCTTGCTGGTGCTCTAATATCAGTCTATCATGCTTAAGAATCATTAAAACCTCATTTCTAATTTGTGAGGAATTTTTGTATTGAACAAAAATATTTGAGGGATTATTCTTAGATTTTTTTAGAATTTCAGACGTTTTAATATCATCAAAAACTAAATTAATAAAGCCATCTAAAACACCTTCAGCATTAGAAATTTGATTAAAATCTTCGAATATTCTGTATTCAAAAAATCGTCTCGTCCCTGTCTCAAAGGAATATCTCTTGACGAGTAGAACAGGAAGTTCTACTAAGTTTTGAATTTCATTAGCTATTGAAAAGTCAGGGTTTATTTCTTTATTCACTCTAATCAACTCTTGCTCTAAATCCAGATCAGTACCTTCTAAAAAGTTAATTTTATTGCTGTGTTTATAAAACCTAATAACCCCTGAAACTTCAAGTTTTTTCAAAATCAAACCTACATCGAAATTCCTAGTTAAATTGAAGTAATGTATTATAAAATCCTCATTGAAACAACCGCCCGATTTAGAAAAAATATTTACTAAACCTATTGTTTTAATCACTTCTGAAACCACAGAGTAATTTTCATCAAAAACTAACTCTGCTCTTTCTAAGGCTCTGAATGTAGTTAACCATTGCGCTCTATGTGGATTGTCACCACTATTAATTTCAGTTGCTAATGAATTAACCAAATAGTCATAAACATTAGAAACGGAATAAAAATCATTTTTAAGCTTTTTGATTGAAAAGTCAGTATCATCATTTAAAAAAGAGAATAACGACCTCTCATTTTGCCCATACCTTTGTAAAGAATTAACTAAGACATTTGATGAAAGCCAATCTAATGGATAGAGAGAGTTACTTAAACCCTCATTAATAATTTTATTATTACTAACTAACTTAGAAGACTGTATTATACTTATCAGCTCTGAAAAACTAGCCTGAAGTGAATTTGGAATCAAAAACTCTTTAAGCTTTTTGCTTGCAAAGTAAATCAATTGTTCAACGGGTTCATTAAACGTTAAATCTACAAATCTTCCTTTTATTTTCTCCCATTCTAACTTATCTTGATTTGATAAGTTTTTTCCATAACTAGCAAAGTTTTGATGTAACGTTATTATAAAATAGGTTTCATTTGAATCATTATTTGCCCATTCAGAAATTTGCTGAATTAGAAATAACTCATCTGTAGATTTCTGATTTGAAGCATGCTCTAAAAACTTACCAAACTCATCAGCGATTAAAACAAGCCCTTTACTTTTATTAGAGGCTCTAAGTCTTCTTTTTTCTAAAGCATCTATTAATTTTGAATTATCAAAATCTCCTTTAACTTTCAGTTCTTTTGATAACGCATCTAACAATGAGCTATTTTGTCCAATAACTTTAATGAAATCATAACCTTGAACTTTCTCTTGATCAGAATCAAGATTATTAAAGAATATTTTATCTTTATTCAAGTTCTTTTCAAGAGCCCAAAGAAATGTTGACTTCCCTGTACCGTAATTCCCTATTAGGCTAAACGACTTATTAGAGCCAAAATTATTTACAAAGATTCTATCAAAAATCTCTTTAGTATTTGGAGTAACTACATAATCTATATGTTTTGAGTCGTCCCTAACTATATTAGTAGAAATATTATTACTGTACTTCATAATGTTTTTTCAACATGTTAATTTTAAACTCTGGAGTGTTATTTTTAAACTGCACTTGCTTAACTCCTGCATCATCCTTGAACACAAACCCTTTGTTTGTTTGACATAGTTCATCAATTAAGAGTTCTAATCCCTCATTAGAAAGGCACAGATAAGCCCCTAAGGTTTTTTTTATTTTTTCATAGCTAACTGAGTTTTCTAAACTAAATTCTTCTAATAAACAAAAGCCAAATATCTCTAAAGAAATACTTTCTTGAACATCTCGGTTTAGCCTATAAACAGATTGGTTAGCGCTGTTTCTTCTTCCGGTATCGGAAACAAGATTTAAACCAAGTAAGGGCGCACTAAAATCATCTTCTACAGTCTTTTCGTTTTTAAACGGAAGCACATAAGTACGAATAAAGACTTTAAAGTCACTATTCAATGTTTTTTCCGCAACTAATTTTTGATTACTTTCTGAAAGTTGTCTATTAATAAAACTAATTATTTGATATTCTGAAAACTCTAAAGTTGCTTTGTCTGAAAAATATCTAGAAAAAATTAACTGAAAAATTGACGAATAATTAGTCTTACACAAATAATACTGTAATAGCCAAAGAGAACCATCATTTTCGAGGAATAAATCAAATTTATTTACTAGAAATAATAGGTCCGCAAACTCACTTGTTTTATTTTCTCTATCTATCAAGCCAAAAGCTTTTAACCAATGATTAATAGATCTTACCATATTTTTACCAACTCCCAACATAGGAATAGCATCATTATGTTTGAAGATGTCAGTAGATCCCTGATTACTAGATAGTTGAATTCCTTTTAATATCCACTGCTCTTTACAATGAAAAGTGTCATGTCCTGAAAACCTTAATATATCGTCACTTACAGTCATTATATTTATAAAAATTTAATGCAATTTAAGCAAATTGGAGGATCTCATCCATATAGAAATTCTGTTTTTTTTAACTAATTTTCAACAAGTTATAATAAACTGATTTACAGATATTTAAAAGTGATTTCTGTTTTAATAAATTAGAAATAGGTTTCATAATCAATCTTCAGCTTATTGAGTCTCTCAAACTCTATGCATCTAACTACGTACAACAGTCATCGCAAAACCCAAAACCAGCTACTTTTCATATACAACTAGGTTAGTAAAATTAAATGAGAGATTCTTAACATGTTTTGATCTTTCTTTTGTAGATCTTCAAAAGCTGGTTTTAAAATTTTTAAATACTCAGTTATCGTATGTTTGGTTTATAAATACTTTTAACTCTTTTTGAGTTAGTTGACGTATATCTTTCATGTTAATAGGTTTTTTCAGAGATAAGCTCAATATTAAAATTATCAAGCTTAGGAGGCTTGACTGAATCACTAAATGGAGACCTAGCATATATCTGGCCTGCACACGTGTGTATAATGGCAGCTCTAGTGTACATACTGGCTGGAAACCCATGCTGATCGAATGTCACTTTAAAGACGAGTTCCCCACTAAGAGAAACACTCATTCTTCCTCATCATTAAGAGCACCATAGCGGTCTGCCATCATTTGACGATAAAGTTCCAAAGAATTGATATCTATTAAAGCCATTAGCCTTTCATATTCCCCCTCAACTTTAAATGTTTTAGCCTGAATTTTCTTTTGATTCGAATCTTCTCTTTTTATGTTAGTAGTGTTTCTCTGCGCGTGTTTTGCCATTTCTTTCAAATATGTTTCATTATCCATAGTTTCAATAATCATTGTTTAAATTAATCTTAGTTTCTAATATTTCATTTTAATACTTCATAAGTATACTAAGTATTAACCCTCTTCCTCCTCTAACCAAATTTGTTGTTGTAACCATAATCGAGAATAACGCTCTTTCATGCTCGCATCGTTAAAGCGTTTGTTTTCCTCTTCTGATAAGTAGATTTTTTCTTCTTTTTTCATTGTTTGACAATTTAAGTTAGACATAAATTGCAACAAGAAAGGATGTGGTATGCTCGTTTATTTTGGAGAGATCCCGCATTCTAAACCACCGTGCTTCGAGTAAGTCGGTTGGTACGCTGTTAGCGTTCTTGATGCATTACAAATATAATAAAATTAAATATCTTTGAAAGATGGCTTCAAAAAGTTATATAGTATAAAAACCATTGATGGCAAAAACTAAACCAAATAACAACAAGACCCCTCAAAAAAGAATTGAATACCGAGGTGAGAATGTTCGGGTCTCAAGAACCGGCGGGGTTGCAGCAACCAAAACATTGAAAGGCGACGGACATGCAGTAACCCTAAATACCAATCATGGCGTTCGTTTGCACAAGCGTTTGTTTAAAGGGGCTCGAATGGGGTTTCAAAATGGTAACTTTCAATTTATCGGGCGATATCACAGTGGTCCCTTTAACTTTAATGTTTCAAAAACTGGTGTTTCTTCATCTATTAAAAACAAAAGAGGGTCTTACAACTTTTTAAAACCAAATTACTCGAGTTTTAAATTTGGGGGAGTTCAAGTTCGTGGGAAGAATGCTGCTACCTTTCAGATGATTTATATGATGCTCATTTTAATAGTAAATAGTATTAAAATTTTATGGCATCTTTCTGTTTCGTTTTTATGGTTTAGTTTTTTAGCTGCAAAGTGGTTGGTGGATTTCAGTATTGGCTTTGTAAAAGGATTTAAAACATCTACGCAATGACACAACGAATTAAACAATGTAACATCTGCAATATAGATTTTCCAACAATGTATAGGGTGCAATACAAAAACCCTAAGGAATGGGTGTTTGTGTGCAAACAGTGCTTACTTAAAGTCAAAGAGACTAATAATGAATATAAATATGGCGGTACTTGGAAGAAATAGAGTTTTATCTTAAATTTGAAATCATATGTGCGATCTAAATGGACCTTTTCGACTTTGCACCTGTAGTTCTGAAATAGACTACACAAAACCACATTGGATACTACGAATCAATAGTGTCAATAATGGTGAGGAGATAATGGTGACAATTGGTATGATGATACCACCAAATTTAATCAACAAGATTGAAAGGCGTAAAATTCTAAGACGACTTAACACAGTAAATGTTTTTGACTTTGAATATTCACCATCTGAAAATGATCAATTAGAATTGAATCTAGAGGAGGATGATGGATATACATTCAATTTTAAAAAAGGAAAGTGGGTTTTTGAGGAATGGTATGGTGA
>Ga0209198_1001424_pt1 | contig 18293 bp, 26 predicted proteins | sample COGITO_mtgs_1105_2_FD_184804 | JGI IMG/M metagenome (GOLD analysis project Ga0209198, IMG submission 184804) | Pelagic marine microbial communities from North Sea - COGITO_mtgs_110519 (SPAdes) (version 2) | ecosystem: Environmental > Aquatic > Marine > Epipelagic ...
TGAGATTACCAAGTGACTTCCGTAAATACACTTTCCCTGCAATCTTACTTGGTTGTCTTTCGTACTCACGGGCTATTTCTTCTGTCTCAAAACGACTTGGCCATGTACCCATTAAGCCTTTCCAACTGTAGTTTAAGTTTTCACGAGAACGCTTAAAGCCACCGCTTTCATGGGAAGCTTGCCCTAACAAGTGAGCACCCCGTTCTGGAGATAACCCAAAATGTGCCGCTATCGCTCTCGCCGTGTTAGGCCCGAACGCGCCGTCGTCGCCTACTCCAACCTTACGTTGAAGACTTTCCATTGCTTTACTCATTTTTTCTTACCCATTACTTGCTTCACGCCTTTGACGCCGAAGGATGCTGAAATTGCAGTTAAAAGTGCCCAGTGGTACCACTCAGGAGCTTTACTAAGTTGCTCAAAACCGTGTGCCACAACCCCTTCCATTCCGGGAATGAAGCACAAGATAAGCGGTACGGCTAAAATTACTGCGAAAAATTCGTCTTTCCAACTGCCCGCAGAGTTTTCAGCCATGATCCGTTCCCAGTCAGCGGTTGAAGTTTCTTTAGATAGTAGGATTTTAGCCTTACTTTCGGCTTCTACTAATTTAAGTTTACCTGCGGCGGCTTGTTTGTCAGCCTTACCTTGCAAGTATGTACCCGCAAGGTTTGCCACTGGGCCTAATAATGATTGGAACATAGTCTTACACCCCTATATTTGTTAACACGTTAGCACATATATTTAATCATTTCCACTACTCCTAGCTTTTACATTTGTCACGCCAAAAAACACACCAACGATGCCTGCAACACTAACAAAATATACGCCTGCGATAGAAGACAAGGCCGACATTGCCTCTGATAGATCAGCCCACGCGGTTAAAATTATTGCGAACGGGTAGAATAACATGCCGCCTAAAGCAAACCAAACCATCCGACGTTGCTGATCCCTTTTTGAATCTTCATCGTCGAGACGACGGCGTTTGTCCTCCAACTCAAGAGCGTCCCATTCTTTTCTATCAATGGTGCCACTCTTATCGGTATCTATTTTATCAAACTCTGTCATTTCTTTGACATACAGCGTTTAGCTGCCTTACACTTTGCTTTAGATTTACATGATTTGCAGTTCTTGAACGCAGCCTTTTTTGGTCGACCGACTTGTTTCCCGTATGTACCTTTTCCGTATGGCATTATGCTTTTCCTTTCTTCTTAGGTTTTTTGGTGAAGCCCGCTTTCATGTTAGCATAGGCTTTTGGAGTAATAGTTGACTTGCTTTTAGGGCGACTTGTTCCAGCCGCTTTTCGTTTATTCATGTTTTTGTACATACTCATTAGCACTTCCACCTTTTTCTAGCTTGGCGCAATCGACTGTTTGGGTCTTTTGCGGCTTTTGGAAACTGTTTCATTTGACCCGCTGATCGAGCGCAATAAGACTTACGGCGCTTCGCGGCGGCGCTACCTTTTTTAACCTTGCCCGTGACGGCAGTTTTAAGTTTAGACCCGGGGTTTGCTGCTCTGTGCGCTGCTACACCCTTTTTAGTCATACCCGCCCCGGCTTTAGTCTTGCGGTAATTGCCACCTTTACCAGTGGTTTTTCTTATTGGTTTGCCTGCCATGTAGTCCTCCTTAATCAGACAAAGGGTTATCCAGAGCCCTCTGTAGTTTATCCATTAGTTTATCTTCTAAGTCTTTCATGGAAGTTGTTTGTGATGTCCTGACGCGCTCACGTTGGTTTTCAAACCGCAGTTCAGCGGCGTCGATCAGCGATCGTATTTTGTCCTCAGACTTGCGCACGGTGTCTTCAATCCTGTCAGTTTGTTGTTCCACACGTAGGAGATCGTCTTTTAACCCATTTTTTATATCTCTGGTGTACTCGACAGACTCTTCTACCTTCTCTGAAATACCTGTAACCTTGGCGTCCATAACGTCCATTTGTTGTTGGTACGCACCTAGGTCTAAACCGGCCACTTCTTCGATCTTTTGGTATAGTACAAACCCCCCGTATAACCCGCCCACGATAGTGGAGAGGAACGCAAAGATGGCAAACACAGAACCCATTGTCAGTTTAAACCCACCTGCTTTGATTTCGCGATCGCCAAGCCCATCTATTCCGTCTGCTATCTTTGTAGTATCCATTAGTTTTCAAACTCCATCTCGCCACCGGCGCGTTGTAAGTTCTTTAGCTGTTCTAATTCATCTCGTAGCTTTTGTATCTCTAGCCTACGTTGCGCTAACTCTATCTGGTAAAGGTCATCACAGTTAATTCGAGCCTTGGGCTTGTCTAGTGGTATGACAATACGTGCGTACACGCCTATGTCCTTACCTTTACTCATTGTATTTAGCCCTGAAAGTACACCTGTGACGCCGTACTCTAGGTTTACACCCCCACCCACAGCGTTACTGCACCGCATATTACCTGTCGAAAACGAGTCCGACTGGTAGTTCATCGGCGGGCTTGGCAACGCAAGCGAAAGAGAACTACTGTCCGCTAAAGCAGAACTAGATAACACGCAAAGAACAGCTACTACTTTCATGCGGGCATCCCATCTAACCGTGAGCATATCCTAGACGAGATAAGGGTTGACGACTCATAGGTCTTTTTTACTTTTGACGTTGTGCACAGATACACTGCTTCGTCTAAATCAACTTTTCTGATATATACGTCAAAAGATTTATGCGCTTTGTACTCCACAGTAATGATCTTATATGTGCTAGAGAACGGAATGTTCTGCCAGTTGAGGTCGAACAACTCTATTTGGTAATACTTAATTTCTTCCCGTGAGTTAAACAAAGACATCTCTACCTTTACAACTCCGCTAACGTGAGACGGTTTAAGTATAGGATACGCAGGCGTCATTTCGTGCGCAGAAACACAGAACGCCCAGAGCATGAAAGTTATGAACAAACTACTTCGCAATGCAGCTCGCCTGTACGACGGCCGTGTAACTACCACCCGGCAATGGTTTTGCCGAACCGTAAACTGCGCTAGACGCAGTGCTGAACCATGTTGACCCTGCCAATGTTAAGTTAAAGTTTGTAGTGTTACCTACCACTGTCTTAGCCGCCTCATAAGCTGACATGCCAGCAACAGATGTTTGTGTGACACTTGTACTACCTGTCCATGCTACTGTATCTGTTAGAGAAGGAGACGAACTAAACGACGTCGGGTGTGTTATACTAGCTACGTAAGAATCTGCGATTGAAACGTCATACCTCATTACAGGTAGTACGCCGCCATCAGCAGGAGTAGTGCTTAGTTTGCTGGCAATCGGGTTGCCGTATGAACCTGATTTAGTTGTTTGGATAACACATTTGGCTTCTACGCTACCCGTAATCTCTACGTTCGCCAGTGCGGGAAACGCACATAGGGAAAGTATGGCAATTGAATATTTCATATTAAACCTCATTGTTTGTACTGCATGTCGACCATTTTCTCATGCAGAAGTTGTTGTGCTAAGTTGTTACGCAAGGCTTTCTTGTTGTCAGCTATCTCTGAATCAGCAAGACCGGGGGCATCAGCATACACGCCTCCATTGATAGATGCGTTATAATACAGGGCTAAGTTTGTTTGTTGATTAATAGCCATTATAAGATCGTCTTGACCTTGTGCCTTAAATAAGGTCAGTGCGTTGGCAGACGCTGTTAGACCCATCTCAATTCGTGTTTCTTCTTCCTCTTCCTCTTCCGAAAGTATTACGTTGCCGTCTTCGTCGTACTTAAATTCATCCGCTTCGATCGCGGACATAGCCGCGTCGTCGTCTAAGACGTCGTATAGTTCCACCACAGGAATTAATGGTACAGGCTTTACATATCCCGGACATGCAGGGTTTGACTGCTCGTCGTAGCACTCGTCTATTCTATAGTTATATATAACCATAGCGTCTGTGACCGAGCCCTCCCCTTCGACATCAATCGAACCCGCACCCCATTGAGAAGCTGGAATGTTCGAAAGGGGAAACGATCTAACAATAGTGTTTCCGGGAACTCCTGACCAGTCGTCTGTTTTTCGAAAGATATAGCCATCTGCGTCAACATTCTTATTGCCAATATGGACTTTCATGTCAGCGTCAGGGTCTTTTACTGTGGTGTATTTGTATAGTAAGCCGTTAATATCAATGCCCGGAATATCAGGCAAAACAGAACTCATGCTCCAGCTTAGCGCTGTAGACGCAGCGTTCCCTGTTGTCCCATAGCTATAGGGATCACAAGAAGAGTAAGAAGGCCAGAGTGCTAATAATAACACTAAGACCTGTTTTTGTTTCAACATTCTCATTGAAAATCTTCCTCATAGGGTTGTTCTGATCTCTTTGTATTTCTTCCTTCACGGCTTCCATTTCCCATGCAAGCCTAGCTTTGTCCCCCACCAACCCATCCTTGGGACAGGGCGTCCCCGCGTTGAGCATGGCTTCAAACACGCGAGAATCTTGGCACATTACGGATACCGCTGCCACTTTCATCCCCATATCGTACATGGTTTTGGCGTTCTTTAATTTTTCACAATTCATATCTCGTACAGTTCTGCCCGCTGAGATACCAAGGATTTGAGTTTGCACTGCGCCTGCTACACCAACGGTGCAAAGGTCGGAGTTACTTGCACTTATTTGTGGTGATATAGCAGAAGGTGGTGGACTATTAATTGTAGTGTCCATAGTGCCATCTGACCTTATTGTGCTTTCGGACTTGATTGTATCGTCGTCATCAGCAAAGGCAGCGTTACCTATGGCAAACCCCATAACAAAGAAAAACGATATTACAAATATCCGGATCATGGTCGCTCCACCAGTCTGTCTAACTTTTCTTCAATCCGGTCGAACTTACTCATTATTTGCCCAAGTACCTGATTAGAGTCAGCTTTAGTGACGTACTCTTTGGCTAGTTCTTCACGAGTTCTGTTAAGCAAAATTTGGACGCGCTTGAGTTCTTCGTGGTGGGTTTTAATCCACCAGATTATAAAACCGAACCCTGCGGTTAGCCCAACATTCCAAAGCGCGTCCATTTGCATTACCTATCCTTACTTATATGTTAACACGTTAACATGTGTATTGCTAGAGCTACTCATCTTCCACTAATGCTACCAAACGGTTTACGAAAGCTTCTCTGCCAACTTTTAGTTGGTCTAAGTTAAACGCTGCATTATCCATTTTGCGCCCCAGATCATTCACGTGGTTAAGCACAACTTTTTGCTCATCTGTAAATTGATCCACGGCATATTCTTTTTCATTAATAGTAATGAGGTTCTTTTCTTTTTTACTCATACTAGTCTCCTTTTAGTTTGGTTTAAACTATACTGCTGTTGAACCACTCATGTCATCTTGAGTCATGACCCAAGTATAACATTTAGATAAGAAGTCATCACCTGTTGTAGCTTCAATAGTAGCTAAAGGTGCATTGTATCTGCGGAAGTCTACAGGATGTGTGTCATCTGTTGGTGTTGCTGTAGCAAATCCAGAGCAGTCGATTATTACTGTAAAGTTATCACCTAGTTCTCTGCTGATTGATGCAGTTACTATTCTGAAGTATGCACCAGAAAATGCTGTACCATACTGGCTCGATGTTAAGTCTAATTGTATTGCCATTGTAAGGCTCCTTTAAAGTTTTACATTCCTACATCACTAGGCCAATGTTCGTCTAACCAGTAGTCGTGAGGTATAGGTGACATAGCTTCTAGTGTATTAGAAGCATCACGTATCTCTTTTATCTTAGCCCAGATAGCTTGGTTAGCATTGTACTCAGCTAGTTCTTCTGCTGTCCAATTGTCTGAACCTTTTTGAACTAACTCCATTGACCTGTTAGTTATGTTACGTTGTTTCCATTCGGGGCAGTAGCTAAGTATTAAACTCTGTGCATGGTTTCTTACATCGTATTCGTTACCTACCATGTCTTGCACATACCAATCAGTACCATTCCAGAATACTTTTTGGTCACTTGTATGCGAGGGTCTGTCAGATACAGCAGTGTAACCAGCATCAGCTATCTCATTATCCGTGAATGTTGTGCTGTCAGTACGAGTTGTACCATCAGAGAGAACTATCCTGTGGGGTAGAGGTTTAGGATAGGTTTGGTTAATTGTATATTGTGTCATTTCTTTACCCTATATTGAAGTTAACTGTGTTGTGCTAGGTGTGAAATTTGCAGTATAAGGTACAGTGTTGCGGACTATAAACTCTTGCACATAACCTTTTATAGAATCGTCAGCATTAGCTGGAGTTTTAAGCAAATGTAAATCTACTACTGGAGCAAAATTGTTTATGTAACCATTAGCCGTTGAAGTTACTACACCATTTATACCAAGATAAGAATCACCACTTGGTTGAAAAGCCCAATAAATATGATTCCAAGCATTAGCATTTATATTTTTCTCACCAAGACTTCTCCTAGTTCCTCCACCCCCAGTAAATTCATAAAATCTTATACGTGTTGCAAGAGTACTAGCGGTTTCGAACTCAATACCTGTTCCGCTCACATGATAACCACCCCAAGATACTAGTCTTGCATAAGCACCACTGACTGCGTTGGAACTATAAAACCAAAACTCAATACTAAGAGGTGAGGTACTTCCTACTTCTAGTCCTGTAGATATTGTACTATCTAGTGCCCAACCATCAGCCCTCTGCCCTGCTGGATTATAAGCACTTGTACTTGTCCCTGACATATTAGTTTGACCTGTAGACACCACAGCATTACCTTGAGCAGACCACACATTAGAAACGATTCCTGTACCTTTAACATAGGCTCTAGCAGTTGTGTTATTGTTTGCATCATCAAAGGGAGAGTATAACAACACATCTGTTGGAATTGAACCTACAGCAACATACTTAGGCCAAGCATCATTAGTCTCTGCTTCGTATTGCTCTTGTAAACTCCAGACACCAGAAGCTGAACTAGTCGTAGGAGTGTTTATTGTTTTGGTTATTAGGCCACCATTTTTCATTTTGTAACCCTCCTATGTTAATCCGTATCTTGATTTATATATGTCATACACTTGAGTAATTTCTGTAGCAGTTAAAACCCTATCGTACACAAGTAGTATACCTACCTCGCAGTCTGTTGGTTCAGAGAACGAACCATTATTTACAGACAGCCCTCTAAATCCCCGTGAACCTAAAGAATTAGAAGCAAGAGATACCCCATTAGAATAAAAAACGTCTTGATCTGCACTATGGTTTCTCGTCGCAGAAAAAACCCTCCAATTAGTATCTCTGGCAGATGGGCGGTAGACCCAATTTTGTGCATAATAGCTATTAAATATACCATCCCAAAAACCTAAAAGCCAATTATTACTTACAGACTGTAACACTCTTTCTCTATCAGAGCTTGTGCTATTTATTTTTGCGGCATAAATTACAGTATAATCAAGAGTCTCTCTATCCATATCTCCACTATTAGGTGTTGTCATGCTTTGAGATGTAGTAAAACTAAATGTGCCGCCATTAGTTGTATTATGAGTTGGAGAACCAGCTAAAGTCATGTCATTATTGTTACCAGAAACATCTGCAAAGGTCGTACCTGACGTATAATTAGCTGGGTCTAAAAGAGCTATTAATCCATTAGTAGGTATCGTAGGTTGTAATTCTGCATTAAGGTAATCTGCATCCATACTCCAGACGCCAGTGTTCTTTTTGTTGGCATCACCAATACTATTAACAACAACATTGCTACCGAACTCGTACACATTACTATTGTTGGCTCCTACTATAAAAAATTTCCTGCCATCGTGAGAAAAAGCAATATCAGTTGCATCACTTACTTGCGATGCTGTTGTTGTATGGGTAGTAGCTGATCCAATTGTGGTAATATCATAAGCTGTGCTTAAACTATATTCTAGAACACTGCTTGAATATCCGTTACCATGTATTACAAATAATTTAGTGCCATCGGGGTTAAATCTAAACCCTTGTTGATCAGTTCCAGTTAGACTTTGTGATGTACTGTTTGTTGAATTAACTATTGACCCACTAAGACCATAATTAGTTGTTGGATAACTGTATATAGTACCACTCTTTAAAAGGTAAACTTTTGTGCCATCGTTATTAAACTGCATACTTCTTAAGTCAGTAACACCTGAATCGAATAGATAAGTAGGACCTTTTGAATTTAATTCCCAAGCTGCTGTTAGATTAGAAAAACTAATATAACCATCATACCTTGTCCAATTAACTTTTAACCCATCAGGTCTAAATATAATACTTTGTAGTGAAGAACCTCCTGTAACTGAAGTAAAAGAACCCGCCGAATTTAAATCAGAAGGTGTGGATAAGGTTGCATATTTAGTATCATTAGCACTTTGAAAATAAACTTTTGTACCATCTACTGAAAATGAAACGCCAACAGTGCTTGTATTTCCTGTAGCTATTGAAACACTAGTGTATGGGGCATTTGTTACTTCGTAAGCAGTCCCTGTAGAGTATTGGTAAACTTTATTATTGGTAGCCCCTGCTATATACATTTTAGTTCCGTCTGGTTTAAACTGCCCACCAATAGGCGTAGTCATCTCAGAACTTAAATCAAAACTTATTGATGAATAAGATGCACTTGAAACTGACCAAGCTGTTGAAAGAGAGTATTCGTAAATACTGTCGTTACCTGAATCTGTAACCCACATTTTTGTACCACTAGGGTTAAACTCACATACTGCAGGTTGTGTTGTTTGACTACCTACATTAAATGTTTGGCTTGGTGTACTACTTGCAGAAGAACTAGAAATATCCCAAGCAGTAGACAAGTTAAACTGTTCAATTTGAGTGTTAGCTCTATCAGAAGCATACATTTTTGTACCATCTGAACTAAAACGAACACCCCTAACTATAGTTCCTACTGCTGGCGCACCTTGCACTTCAGTCCCTGCGGTAGATAAATCCCAAGCTGTTGATAAATCTACTTGTATAATTTTATCAATACTATTGTTTATATAATATAATCTAGTGCCATCAGTTTTAAAATAGAGGCCAAAAGCACTGCTCGCAGATAAAGAACTATTAGCATATGACGAACTTGATAAGTCCCAAGGTGTTGCCATACTATATTTTCTTATTGTGCCGTTAATGTCTGAAACAAAAAAAGTAGTACCATCAGGCTTAAAGTAAATATCTGCCGTTTGATTAGTACCAATAGTAAAACTAACATTATCGTAAGTTGCATTATTTAAATCATAACCCGCACTGCTACTGACATTTGCGGTTGTAGTTGTCAGGGCTTGATAGTAATCAGTAGCCGCATAGTCTGCTACACGTCCTATAAAACCACCATTATCATGCACACTGTTTTTCATGTCTTACTCAGATATAATTTCGTAACTACAGATAACCTGTAAGTCTCCATCGACACTTGCTGTTGCCCTTAGTGCATCGCCTTCTTCTAAGTATATTGCACTGTCTTTACTTATAGCTACGAGAGTAGCATCTGCGGGGACTGTTACTGTGCTTATTATCTTGTAAGCTGTACTTGACCTAAATAAATCAAGAGTAATATCAGCATCGTTTGTGCCATCAATGTTAGCTATGATAACTGAGTTTATCTTTAGTAATTTACCTGTTGCCGCAGTTGTTATTGCTGTGGCTGTTGTTGTTGCTGCAAGTACATCCGTCTTGCCAGTTATAGTTGCAACACTAACTACATTTGGTGCAGTCATTTTATTCTCCTGTTATTATCCAAATACCATTGCCATCGCAATTGCTTTACCTGTTGTTATTCCACCACCGCCACTTGATGGTGTAGCAAAGACTAAACCGCCATTACCGGTAGCCGTTAAAACCTGTCCATTAGTACCCTCTGAAGTAGGTAACTTATAGTTGTTAATCTGAACTGTATCGTTTGTACCACCAATAACAATTCTGTTTGCACTTGAACTTTGTGCTTGTCTCCCAATAGCTATACTGTTGGTACTGGTAGCTCTTGCGAGTTCACCTATTGCAACACTATGAAGGCCTGATGCACCATAACTTGCTGCTGAGTTAGCTATTTGAAGTGCTATACTATCTTCTCCAGCTGCCCTAGAACTACCTATAGCAATTGCCTTGTCAGCATACGCCTTTGAATTCATTCCTAATGCCAAAGATTCTTCGTGTGTTGCTGATGCAGCAAAACCTAAAGATACTGCTGAGTCTCCAGCCGCCGCTGCAAGCCTACCCATTGCAATTGCATCATCTCCAGTTGCGTTTGGTCCAAATCCTGTTGAGACAAAGTTTTCATCATATAAACCTAATGTCGTACCACCGCCAGAAGCCGCCGCCCAAGTCAAACCACCTGTATTTCCTGACTGTGCTGTTAGGACATACCCGTTTGTAGGTGTATTACTTACCTTTAGGTTTGCTTCGTCAACTACATTATCAGCTATTACTGTTGCACCATCGGATGTCGATGTAACCTCGCCTGTGTGGTTTGGGTGAGTGTAGTTGTTAGCTGATGTAGCTATGCCATCTAGTTTTGTGTGGTCAGCATCCGTAAATACGTTACTGTCAGACGCGGCTTCTACAGCAGCTCGCACCTCAGCATTAGTTTCTATTTTAGCGTTGTTTAAATTAGTAAAGTTGCTGTCAACTTCAGTGTTTGTTAGGGGCGAACCCTTGCCCGATCTCGTTACTATTGTAGCCATTGTTCGCCCCCAAACTTACTAAGCTGCTGCTAGTGTAATTGTCCAAGTAATAGACATTGTGTCGTCCGCACCCTTATTAACTACTGAAAAAACTGTTCTACAAAGCATATCCCCACCCGAAGACCCGTTAAATATACCAGCTTCTGTTACAGCACCCGTTGCATCGCCTGCTTCAAACGAAGACACATATGCAACTTTTTCGTTGTTAGAACCGGTGATCGTTGACGAGTCTAGTGCTTCGCGAGACCCCAGTTGAGTCCCAAGATCAGTTTGACCTGCTGCCGCTGCTGTTGTGCCGGAGCCTAACGCCATGTGGGACATGACTGCTTTAGAAGTACCTGTCATACGAGACGCGATATACGCAAGCCCTGCGTTAACAACGAGGTTTTTTTCTACGCGTTCTTCTTTGATGTTCCCGGCCTTGTCCTTTAGGACGATGTTAAGCTGACCAGATAGCTTTAAGTTTTCAAGGATCATTTCGATCTCCTAAGTAAAGGTTCGGGAAGCGCCGACGAAGTCTTCCGCAAAGTAAGTGAAATCAGCAAAACCCTGACTTCGTAATGACCCCACGTCGGTCATGGAGGTTGTGTCTGCCAGACGTTTTCCAAAGTTCAAAACATCGCTGTCCGCAACTCCGTAGCTGTCCGCAAACGCTCTATTGTAGGCCATCGCCAAGGTAAGGTCGTCTGTAGCCGCAGCTATGTTTACCCTAGCTTTTGCAAACTGCATTTCTTGGTCGTCTTCTGTCGTTGCTTCACCGTCTAAATCGTCTGTTGCAGTTGTTTGATCAGCTAAAAATTTAGTAATTGCGAACGCGTCTATTGCATCCACAGCAGAAGGAGCCTCATTAAGAGCCTTTAGAAACGGTGAAAACCTTAGTATGTCTGTCGATGCTAAACCATCACCGAAAGGTCTGCTTAGTTGTTTAGAAATAATGTCTATAGTCTCAGGAGTATCTAAGAAGTGTCTATTAAAGTTTGCAGTTTTTTCAAAAACCTCAGAAACGCCAACGGTTTCTCCTAGCCTCTTTACGTACTCAAAAACTTGAGTGTCAGTGACATACCCATTATCAGCAAAAGCTTTGTAGAAAGAAATTCTTGCAGCTTCAGATAACTCTGTACTGTCCGTTAAAGACCTGAACAAACTCAAAACAGTTTCGTCAAACGATTCAACGCTCTCAAAATTTTGAGAAAGTAGTAGGAAGTACCCTTGTACTGCGGAAAAAGATGCAAAACCTGTTTTTGAAAAAGTAGCCGTCGTACTCAGAGCTTCAAACGAAGCTTTAGTCGTCGGTGTTGCGCCAACTGCCTCGTAAGCAGCTTTAAGAGCATTTAAGAGTACCGCTGATTTTAACTTCACGCAAAATCCTCCCGTATCCTAAAGCGTAGTGTTTCAAAAATAGTTTCTCTCAAACCACCTGCACGAACTACTTCAAGCTCACCTTCGTACGTACCCGGTTGCTGGTTTAAGTCGTTTGTCTGCCACTGAAGAATTGCGATGCCAGTACTTTCTGTGCCGCTTGCAACATAAAGCTGTCTCGAAAATAGTAATGTCGTTTCCCCCACAGCGCGAAAGTGTAAAGTTACTGTTGCACCGGATAAATTAGTTGGACTATTAGTATCATCGTCCACAAGGGTTACTTTTATTTGGGGCCCAGTGTCACCTTGTACGTAGTTAAATGATGATGCCATTATCTTCTCCTCCTGCGACCTGCAAAATCTGAGTAACCGACACGAGAACTAACACCACGATATTCTCTAGTTTTTGCGTCATCTGCTTCTTTTGCAAACTTTTGTCGGTAGTACATAGATAGCTCTGTGTTGGTCCACTCTTTGCCGGGAATGAGTGCTAGTTGTGCTAAAGCTCCATACGAAATACATCTTCCGTGAGACTCAAAAACCCAATCCTCTACACCTGTGGCAGATAGCTTAGTCTTTAAAACGCCCCATCCACTGTACGCGTATTTTTGATCTGGGGTAGGATAAAGCCTAATAGATGCGTCTTGAAATATTGTATAATACGCTGGTCTTCCCTTTGACTTAAATCGTGTTGGGTCAATATGTTTATCTGACACACGACTCATAGGTTCTCCCTCAAGCGCAAGTTCGTATATGTTTTCTAATATAGCCTCGCTGGACGGAATAAAAATTGGATAGTCCGGTACGTTTGCAACCGCAAAATCTTTTTCTATCTCGAAACGCCAAATTTCACTTCGTTCTAAAAACTTAGCCGCCGCTTCTTGCAAACTCGCTTCCATTACAATCTCAGGACACCCCGGCAAGTGAGGTTGGATGTAAGGATAAAATGTACTCCAAGGGGTTGTAGCCATCTATGCCACCATACTTCCTGGAGACGGCGCAACGGCCGCGTCCACTTGTGTTTTTGTACCAATAGCCGCGTTAAAAGTTTGAAACGCAGATGAAGCGCGTGCTTCATTAGCTCCATACTCTGCATCTTTTGAGTACGCTCTATACAAAATCCAATCTGTGATTGGGCCAAGGTATATGTCGTCTACTAATATAACGGTGGTATTGCTGTTTGCGGGGTCTAGCTGACTGTCCGTGAGCGCGTGAGCGTCTGGTGTATCCACATAGACAACCTCGAGCTGTGCTGTAGCAGCCGCCGGAGGATAAACATAAAAATCTTTAGGGTTACGAGGGTCGTAAGTATAGTGCTGAATATTAGCGGTTTGTGCCTCTGTGTGCCAACTGGGACGTTGGTCGTCTAAAACACTTTGCGCGACGACCCTAACAACTTTCTTAGTAGAACTAGAAGCTACATTTCGCTTGATGTCTAAAAGTCTTACCGCTGTCGGAAAACCACCGCTAGATGCAGTTAGTGTTTGTTTGGAACCTGCGGCGCATGTAAATGTTGCACACTTTGCGTTCGCGTCAGGTCTAAGTAAAACTATACTAAGGTACGCCTCGTTTAGCCACCGTTGTAGCTCGAGACGCGGCCAACGCACGTTTGAGTCTTGTAAAATAGCTTCGACGCGGGAAATAACGTCGATAACCTTTATGGTCGCCATTAGCCTAGTCCTCTCGTTAAGGGGGTGAGAGGGGGATTGTCCCCCCCTCGTTAGCTATTAGCTTGCAGCGCCAACTAGAGCTGTTACCAATGCTTCGTTTTTAACAACTTTGCGGCCATATACGGCAAGGCCACGAACGATGTCACCGAAGTCAGTTTGGTTACGTAAAGGCTCAGTTTTGCTGATCTGAGAAGCAAACGAACAAGCTGTGCTTGTACCAGCTACCATCATACGACGTGCTTTAGCGTTTGATACTGTTGCACCACCAGATGTTGCAGATAGACCAGGAACAAGAGCTTTAGCGGCTTGACCTTTTGGCAACAAGTTAGACACGTATACGTCGAAGCGATCTAGCATACCGATTTTACCTGTACGGATTGTGCTTGACTGATCACCTGTGAAGTACGCTTGTGCAATGTTTGTTTGCATTAACAACTGACGATCACGTGGTGAGATGATTAACCAACGGCCATCTTCTGGAACGTTTTGCTCATCTAGTGCTGAAGACATCTGTAAGATAGCGTTCAGTACGTTTGCTGGAGTTGCTTGGTCGATTGGAGCAACGTCAGTACCCAAGTTGTAAGCACCTGAGATAGCACCAGCAGTGGCACCTTTGTTAGCCGCGTTTGCGCCTGATGTTACAAACCAGTTGAAGAACGTGTCGTTCTCGATGTTGATTTTTAACTGCTTAGCCGCATCATCAGTGAACATGTTCATTAAGTCCATGTCAGCTTGGTGAGCAAGTACATCGTTTACTTGTACGCTGAAATATTTACCCTGGTCGATCTGCATGTCTTGGAAGATCGGTGTAGGTACTTCAGATGTTAAAGTTGTACCAGCACCCGCATAATCGTTAATTGTGATTGATGGTGCAGTACGGATACGAATTGTATCGCCTTGGTTTTTGATCTCGCCTTCCCAATCAGTATTGGAAATTTCGGTCATCATGGTGTTCGCATAAAACTTAGCGTTTAGCTTTTGCGACCATAGTTGTGGAATGAATCCGCCTGAGTAAGACGGGTTTGTGTCAAATGCGCCGGAACTAACGACGGGGAATACAGCAGCCATTTTGGCCTCCTATTAAGTTTGGTTACTCGATAGCTGCTTACATGTAATGCGCTGAGTTATGCTCGAACGCGGCCTTCCATATATGCAGCTGTCAATTCAGCTTCAAGTTTTTCCGCATCTGCATATTTTCCTTTAGTATTTAGGGTACGAACTTTAGTCCAAGCGTTGTCTACTTCTTTTGGGGAGTATATCTTAGAGTTTTGGTTAGCACTCTGCGTACGTACAGAATTTGCAGAACGGTTTGGTGCAACCTGTTTTTCGAGTTCAGTCTGGCGTTGTTGCCGTGGCGCTGTTTCCGGTTCGCTAATGCTTTCTTTAAACAGATTTACATAATGTAATACTGCTTCAACATCACCTGCTTGAAACGCAGCGGCGGCCTGATCACGGCGCGGGCCTCTAAGCATAGGATCATGCTCATTTAACCACGCAACCCATCGTTCATCGTTGTCGATTTCAGCAAAATCAGGCACTACAGAGTGTAGGCGCTGAGTAAAGCTCATCTCTCCAACATCGTTACCCGTCTTCGCAAGTTGTTCTTGCAGCTTCTGGATAACTGCGTCTTGCTGCTCCATCCGTTCCGTATATTCTTGCGAAACTTCCTGTGCTACACGACGTTGAACGTCAATCAGTTCTTCACCAAATTCGGCTCGATCTGCATCGGTCACATAACTGACTTTCTCCTTCGACTTTGTCGGCGGTTCCGGTTTGGCTTCCATACTCTTAGCGAGTTCATCCAATTTACCGTTTAAGTCCCGTACTTGCTGGTGCAAACGTGGAACTTCAGCATCATACTTACCTCGTAAGGTCTTGTACTTCTGCTCGAACTCATCCGCTACGTCCGTCGGTGACGTGTCAGCTGACTCTGCTTCTTCAGGTTCTGGTGTGGCTGCGACGGGTTCTTCAGTTACTTCTGCCTCTGTATCCAGTTGTTCCTCGTCAGGTTTGACTTCTTCGTCTTTTACCAGCTTTGGTTTTTTCTGGGCTTCCAGCGTTTTCTCTAGTTCTTCCAATTCCGCAAGCTGCGCCTGCACCTGTTTTGGCAATGCCATATAGTTCTCCTTAAAGCATCATTTCTGTTTTGCAGCGCCCGAAGTATGCTGCTCCCGTCTTGGTGTGCCTCGTTTTGCTCTTACGAGCGGTTTACTACCTTGGGCGACTCTTCAATCGCCTTCAGTAAATCTTCAAAAGCTTCAGCCCGTCCTTGCAACCGGTGGATTGTTACCATGTCGGTTGCGCTTACCAGTCGGCCTTTAGCCATATTCACTAACTCCCCTAATAAATCTTGTAGGGAAGTATCGCCTGCCTCCTTAACTCGAAGCAGTGAATTTACGTGCTGAGAGCTACATTGGTTAAGGTCGATCATAGCTCTAATTTATCCTATACATGCTAACGTGTCAACACATGTAAGCACTAAACACCGTTTGGACGTGGGCTCATGGTGTTGTCTTGTCGACCACCCATCTCCGTTCCGTCTTCTTGTAAGTTAGCTGCTTCCTGTTCTGCCATCTGTTGCTGCATCATCATTTGTTGCTGTTGAGCAATCTCTTGTTGTTTCTGTACGTCCTCACGAGACGGTACCAGTCTATCAACGTTTGTGTTTAGATTTCCTGCCACATCCCGCAGTAGTTCAGCAGTGCCCGGGAGGCCGACAATCTGCTGCGCTACTGGGCTCTCGAGAACGAGGCGTAAGAAGTCAGTCTTGCGGACTGCTTCAGCTTCTTTAACCACAAGTGACATGGCACCTGTTGCAACGATCTGTACGTCGCCTACCAAATCAGGGTCGTCACTATAACGTAAGTTCCTCTGGTATTGGCGTTCTAGCATGGGTCGCATCACATCATGGTCGATATTTGCGATAACCTGTTTAATACTCTTACCGGCGTTAGACATAAGCATTGAGAGCCCCGATGAGGTACGCCCTGCACCCGGAACGTGCTGTCCTGTCATGTAACGTGGTATGCCCGATACTTCGTCTGATATGGCCATAAATCGGTCAAATACAGACATAAGCTCTTGAGCGTTTGAATTAGGTTGGAAAAATGACATTGGAGGGGTTGAGTCAGCAAAGTCAGACTGGCGGAACTGCCATATTTTCCATGGGTACATCTGTGTGATGTCCTCACCCGCCGGTAACCGGCTGATATTTACGCCGACCTGTGGACCCGATGAAATACCCATGTTGTTTGCTAACGCACGAGCAGCAGCGTTACACATATTTTGGGCATCCATACACAGGTCGGCAACCCCGTTGCCGTCTAAACGACCCGGGACTTTCTCAAATGAAGTTACATAGTATGGCTTACGACCTAACGGGTCGTAGTTAAGTACAGCACGAATGACTGTGTTGTTTACCATCCAAACTTCACAAGGGTATGATTTTTGTGGGTCTTCGATCTCAGCTTCGTCCAAGCCCCAGTCTAATAGTATATCTCCAGGGATTGTATCCCAGAGCTGTAGAGCCGCAACGACATCAGAGTGTGCATCGTCGAAGTCTACGCCTGTAACTTCTTCCATCTCTGCCATGTCGTGGTCTAGCCAGTCGAAACCGCCAGAGCCAAAGTCAGATAGAATAGAACGCACAGCGTCCTCGTCGTAACCTTCTACACCAAGCATGTCTTCCACGTCTTCGCGTGTCAGGTGGTGCAACTCGATTATAGGCATGTTCTGTACGTCGTCAGCCCAAGGTGCGTAGTAAAACTTAAATGGATCAACGCGTTCCCACTCGTCGCGCAGAACATCAACAACGCCAAGGCCACCCTCGACGTACTTCATTGTTTTGCGTTTACGTGGGATCGGACCCTTTAGAATAGCGTGCGGGAACGTTGCCACGTCGTTCGTAAAGTCAAAGAGTGCTTTTACGAAACCCCCTTCAACCATCTGGTCTTCCATTTTCAATTCCATCCGCTCGACGCGTTTCTCAGCTTCGAACTTCATGGAGCGCATGGCAGTGTCTTTCATGCCGGATGCGAGCTTTTTCAGCTCCATAGGCGGAATTTCACCGTTACCATCAGCATAATACTGCTGGAGGTTCATCTGCATGATGTTTTGTAAGTCTGCCGCCACATCCGGGGGAACTTCTGGGATTGGTGTCGCTGAGAGCGACCAAGGCTTATCTGCACCTGTTCCCAGGAGTGTATCGCGCAACCAGGCAGTGGCTGTACGACATTTCGAACTAACTATGCCCATAAATATTTCAGAGCCGCCCTGCTCGCGTATTTCAGCGGCTTTACTGGGTTCGTACTCCATGTTTCTTGCACGAACGCACTCTGAGAGCCGGGGCTCTATGTTCTGCGTGTGATGATCTCGCATGATTTCCCAACGCTTACGCGTATGAGAAGCCAGACCCACCATAAGTGGACTGTTCTGCTTCTCGCTGGAAGCTCGGTTTGCTGCGTCCTCAAGGTCAGAGGCTCGCGCAACTGGTATTAACTGCGGGCCAAGCGCCATATTAAGTTCTCACATGTGACGTTAATTTTATCATACTCGACATCTGCTAACATGTCAACAAATCAAGTCCACCCGTGAGCGGACACTTTTACGACGTTCTTTCTCTGCGTGGACGCAGCTAACGACCCAAATGTTTCCCCGCCGTCTGCGTGCAGACACATGTA
>Ga0209198_1001431_pt1 | contig 18180 bp, 13 predicted proteins | sample COGITO_mtgs_1105_2_FD_184804 | JGI IMG/M metagenome (GOLD analysis project Ga0209198, IMG submission 184804) | Pelagic marine microbial communities from North Sea - COGITO_mtgs_110519 (SPAdes) (version 2) | ecosystem: Environmental > Aquatic > Marine > Epipelagic ...
TAGAGAGAGAGCGAAGTATCTTAGATTTTAATGCAGAAACACATTATAAAGTAGTTGCACAGTTTTCTAATGTTGAAGGTAAAACATTTAAAGCAACAATTCCTAAGAATTTCGATTCTAAAAAAGACGCAGAAATTTTTTTAAACTCTTGTGCAAAAGCTGATTTTTCAATATCAGATTTAACTAAAAAGCCAGCTAAAAAATCGCCAGCTGCGCCATTTACAACATCAACATTACAGCAAGAAGCATCCAGAAAATTAGGTTTTCCGGTAGGTAAAACAATGCAGGTTGCCCAACGTTTGTATGAAGCAGGTTTAATTACTTATATGAGAACAGATAGTTTGAATTTATCTGTAGATGCAAGAAATGCAGCCGAAGAAGAAATTACTAATTATTACGGTGCAGAATATAGTAAACAACGTGTTTTTAAAACGAAAGCTAAAGGTGCTCAAGAAGCACATGAGGCAATTCGACCAACAAACATGAAAATGCATTCAATTGATACAGAATATGACCAGACTCGATTATATGATTTAATTTGGAAAAGAACTTTAGCGTCTCAAATGAGCGATGCTCAGTTAGAAAGAACCAATTTTAAGATTGCTAATTCTGAAAACTCAAAAATCTTCACAGCAAACGGAGAAATGATAAAGTTTGAAGGTTTCTTGAAGGTTTATTTAGAAGGAACAGATAATGAAGAGGAAGAGCAAGCGGGAATGCTACCAAATTTAAAAGTTGGTGAAAGCTTAGAGTACACTTTTATAAATGCAACGCAGCGTTTTACGAGTCCGCCATATCGTTTTACAGAAGCATCTTTAGTAAAACAACTAGAAGAATTAGGTATTGGAAGACCTTCTACATATGCACCAACAATTTCTACAGTTCAAAAAAGAGGGTATGTAGAAAAAGGACAAAACGAGGGTTTAGAGAGAGAATATCAACAATTAATATTATCTCACGGAGCTATAAATAGCGAGTCTTTAACAGAGAAAACGGGTTCTGACAAAAATAAGTTGGTACCTACAGATATCGGAAATATTGTAAATGATTTTTTGGTTGCAAATTTCTCTAATATTTTAGATTTCGGATTTACAGCAAGAGTAGAAAACTCTTTTGATGATATTTCTGAAGGAGATGCAGATTGGATAGAAATGATAAAAGGTTTTTACACCTCTTTTCATGAGACAGTAGAAGATGTAAAAGAAAATGCAGAACGAGAAAGTGGAGAACGTATTTTAGGAAAGCACCCAGAATCTGGAAAAACAGTTTTGGTGCGGTTAGGTAAATTTGGTCCTATTGCTCAAATCGGTGCACCAGAAGACGAAGAAAAATTATTTGCAAGTCTTAATAAAGAACAAAACTTAGGAACTATAACGATGAAAGAAGCATTAGATTTATTTCTGCTTCCAAAGACTTTAGGAACTTATGAAGACGAAGAAGTAGTCGTTTCTAACGGACGCTTTGGACCATATATTCGTTTTGGAACTATGTTTGTTTCATTAGATAAAGGAGAAAACCCAATGGAGGTAGACTTGCCAAGAGCCGAAGCGTTAATTGTTGCAAAACAAAAAGCAGATGCACCTATTTACTTTTATGAAGAACTACCTGTGCAAAAAGGAGTGGGACGTTTTGGGCCTTTTATAAAATGGAACTCTATATTTATTAATGTAAATAAAAAGTATGATTTTGATACGCTTTCTGAAGATGATATTATTGAGTTAATTGAAATTAAGAAACAAAAAGAAATAGATAAAGTTCTGCATAATTGGGAAGATGTTGGTATTCGTGTAGAGAAAGCACGTTGGGGGCGTTTTAATGTTTTAAAAGGTAAAATAAAGATTGAATTGCCGAAAACTACAGACATTGAAAAGCTTTCCAAAGAAGAAGCTGTTCAGATGGTTGAAGCGAAAATGCCAAAGAAAAAAGCAGTTAAAAAGAAAACCGTAACTAAAAAGAAAACTGCAACCAAAAATAAAAAAACGGCAGTAAAGAAATAATTAGTAGCTATATTGCGTACTTATTTATAATAAATAATAATGAACCCAGACTTTTTTACTCCAATTGACGATTCACTTGCAGCACATCTCGTGTCGCAATCTTCGACTTGTTTGGGGAAAAAAATTCAAATTCATTCACATAAAGAGGGTTTTCCAGATTTAGAAAATGTTCAAATTGCTATTTTTGGAGTAAATGAAGATAGAAATTCACAAGATAATTTTGGTTGTGGTGAAGATTTATTTATTGTCCGAGAAAAATTTTATCAGTTATTTCCAGGAAAATGGCACACAAACATTGCGGATTTAGGAACTATTGAAAAAGGAAATCAGGTTTCTGATACTTATTTTGCAGTAAAAGAAATGATAACTTTCTTGTTAAAGAATAATATTATCCCCATAATCATAGGGGGAGGACAAGATATTACTTATGTTAATTATAGGGCTTATGATGCTTTAGAGCAATCTGTAAATATAACTGCAGTAGATAGTCGATTCGATCTAGGAAATCTAGAAGAAGAATTAACCTCACAATCTTATCTTAGTAAAATAATTATGCAAGAGCCAAATAACCTGTTTAATTATTGTAATGTTGGATATCAAACTTATTTTAACTCGCAAGAAGAAATAAGTTTACTAGATAATTTATTTTTTGACACTTATAGACTTGGAGAGGCTAAAATATTAGAAAATATAGAGCCAGTATTTAGAAATTCAGATATTGTTTCTATAGATATTGGTGCTGTAAGGCAAAGCGAAGCTCCGGGAAATAACAATTCTTCGCCAAATGGGTTTTATGGGGAAGAAATTTGTGCTATTTCAAGATATGCTGGTCTCAGTGACAAGGTTTCATCTTTTGGTATTTATGAATACAATTTTAAACACGATAATAATAATCAAACAGCCCATTTAATTGCACAAATGATTTGGTATTTTATTGAAGGAGTGAATTTTAGAGTAAAAGATTACCCATTTTCTGGTAAAGAGAATTATCAAAAGTTCACGGTACTATTAGAAGAGGATGAGCCTTTACTTTTTTATAAAAGTAATAAATCTGGAAGATGGTGGATAGAAATAAACATTTTATCAAATAATAAATACAAAAGACATGCGTTAATACCATGTACATACAAAGATTATAAAGATGCAACAAAGCAATTGATTCCAGAGAAATGGTATAAAGCAATGCGGAAAATGGTGTAATTTTAAATAAAATTAATTGGTTAATAAATAAAATTAGAATAAATTTACACTTATTTTGAAAAAGATAAAAGAGATTATGAAGAAAGCAGCAATATATGCACTTTTAATAACGATATTTTACAGTTGTGGTTCTAATGATAGGGGCGAGTTAGTAGGTATAAAGGTTAAAAAGAAATGGTTTTCAGAGCAACCTTTCGGAATGGTTAAAATTCCACGCGGTTCTTTTACAATGGGAAAGCAAGATGAAGATATTTCAGGAACGTTTAATACACCAACCAAGACGGTAACTGTTAGGCCTTACTATATGGATGTAACAGAGGTAACTAATAATGAATACAAATCTTTTGTGCATTGGGTAAGAGATTCTATTGTTAGAACAAGATTAGGATATCAAGCTGAATTTGCAGCAACGGGTGCATCTACAGGAGAGAACGGAGAGATCCCATCTGGTGGTATTCAAGATTACAAGTTTAAAGATACTTTAGAAAATTCAACTCCTTATCAAAAATATATGTATGACAACTACTACAGTTTAGATACGATAAAGCCTTTAGATTGGAGTGAAGAATTGATTTGGGATCAGCAAGAATATCCCGATGTTGATTATGTAGAAGTTATGGATTCTTTGTACATTAATAAAAAAGAAGCTGTAGACGGAATAGTATCATTCAATACTAAATTCTTAAAATATAGATATTCTTGGTTTGATAGAGATAACGCTGCAAGGAAAGGTGGAAATAGAAAAGATTTTGTTCAAATAGAAGTCTTAAATATCTACCCAGATACTACCGTATGGGTAAAAGATTTTAATTATTCATACAATGATCCAATGCATCAAGATTATTTTTACCACCAATCTTATGGAGATTATCCAGTAGTAGGTGTTGACTGGGATCAAGCAAATGCTTTTTGTCATTGGAGAACAAAAAGGAAAAATGATTATTTAAAAGGAAGAAAAAACGTAACTCAAGTACCAGATTTTAGATTGCCAACAGAAGCAGAATGGGAATATGCTGCAAGAGGAGGTTTAGAATTTTCAACATATCCTTGGGGAACAGGAAGTACAACAAATGATAGAGGTTGTTTTTTAGCAAACTTTAAACCTGTTAGAGGTAATTATTCAGCAGATGGTGCTTTATATACCATGGAAGCACAATCTTTTAATGCGAATGATTATGGTTTGTATAACATGGCTGGAAATGTTTCTGAATGGACAAATACTGCCTATAACTTATCATCTTACAGTATGGCTTCTACCATGAATCCAAACGTAGAAGATAGAAAAAATAAAAGAAAAATCATTCGCGGTGGTTCTTGGAAAGATGTTGCATACTTTTTAGAAGTAAGTTCTAGAGATTATGAATATGGAGATACTGCCAGAAGTTATATTGGCTTTAGAACTGTGCAAAACTTTATAGGTACAACTAATAATTAATAAGATAAATAAAAAATTTATTCCAAATTATAATTTGGAATAAAGTCTAAAAAAAATCTAGGTAAGATAAAATGCAATAAATTAATTTTGCGCGACAAATAACTTAAAAACAAAAAAAAAAAAGCATATTATGGCACAATCAGCAAAAAGAAAGAAAATTACAAACATGGTTTACGGATTAGGAGCCGCAATTGTAATTGTAGGCGCATTATTTAAAATACAACATTTATCTATAGGACCTCTTACAGGTGGAGTGATGTTGACAGTTGGATTGTTAGTAGAAGCAGCCATCTTTACAATGTCTGCTTTTGAAGCTCCGTCTGAAGATTTAGACTGGGCCAAAGTGTATCCAGAATTAGGAGATGATGGTTTGTCTTCAGGCGAAAATCAAAAAAAATTAGGAGAAGATGGTATGTTATCTCAAAAATTAGATAATTTATTACAGGAAGCAAAAATAGATGCTAGTTTAATGAAGAGTTTAGGAACAAGCATGCAAAATTTTCAAACTGCAGCAGAAGGTTTGTCTTCAGCATCAGCATCAGTAACTTCAACAAATAAATATAATGAAGAAATGTCTAAAGCGGCACTTCAAATGGAGTCTCTAAACGGTTTGTATGAAATACAAATGGCAAATTCTAGCAAACAAGTAGAATTAAATACTGCTGTTGTAGAAAAAACAGAAGATTTAAAAGCGCAGATGGAAGCCCTATCAAACAACTTATCCTCTCTAAATGGCGTTTATGGTGGAATGCTTTCTGCAATGACAAATAAATAATAATTAGTTAAACAACTATACGTAACTTTTAAGAAAAAAAACTAATTAATTATGGCAGGAGGTAAAGAAACACCAAGGCAGAAAATGATCGGTATGATGTACCTCGTATTTATTGCAATGTTAGCACTGAATATGAGTAAGGAAGTTTTATCCGCTTTTGGATTTATGAATGAAAAATTGACTGAAAATAATATTTCAACAATTGATAAAAATAATCAAGCATACGCAAATCTAGCAACAAAGGCTGTTGATCAGCCAGAAAAATTTAATGTTTTAAACACTCAAGCGCTGCAAATCAAAACGTATTCTTCTGATTTTTATACTTATTTAGAGGATTTAAAAACGAATATGACGGCAGATCTTGATAATAAAAAAGATTATGAATCAATGGATAAAACCGCTTTTTTAGATGAATATTTCTTTAAAGGAGATAAGTTTACTGATGAAGGTAATCAGTTTTTGGCCCAAATTAACGGATTCAGAACAAATTTAACAAACGTTCTTGGAGAAAATAAACAGTTTGACAATATATTGGTAAAAAGATTTTCTACAAATGTTGTTACAAATAGAGATGGGAAAAAAGTAAAATGGTTAGATTATAGATTCAAAGGATTTCCTCTAGTAGCTTCTCTGACTAATTTAACTCAGATGCAAGCAGATATTAAAAATACAGAAGCAGATATTATCTCAAATTTATTAGGAGGACAATTAGAGTCTGAAGTATCTATGACTAACTACAACGGAATTGTAAACTTAAAGAAAAATGCTTTTTACCCAGGAGACAAGGTTGAAGGGACTGTTGTTTTAGGGAGATACGATCCAAGTTTAAGACCTAGTAGAGTTGTTTTAAATGGCAAGCCTTATGATAATTTTGAAAATGGTGCTGTAAATCTTGATTTAAGAGCTGGTAGTGTTGGAGATAGAAAAATTGAAGGGACAATTTTCTTTATGGAAAATGAAGTAGAGGTTCCAGTTCCTTTTGAAAGTTCTTATTCTGTTATTTCAAAACCTAATTCTGCAGTGGTATCCGCAGATAAAATGAATGTTGTTTACAGAGGACTTCAAAATCCATTAACGATATCGATACCTGGAGTTCCTGCAAATTTAGTAAAAGCTAGCGCCCCCGGTTTAAGACAAGTTAAAGGTAGTAGCTATATGATAAGCCCAAAGGCTGGTGATAAGGTAACTATTAGTGTAACAGGTAAGTTGCCTGATGGGAAGCCAATAAAGACACCAAAAACATTTAGAGTAAAAGATATTCCTGCAGCGATGGGATCTGTAAGAGGGCAATATGGTACGGTAAGAATGCCAAAGTCTGGTTTGGTAAATACATCAGTAGGTGCTGGGTTGCCAGATTTTTTATTCGACTTAAATTTACAAGTAACAAGCTTTAAGGTTAAAGTGCCAGGACAATTAGCTATTATTGTGAATGGTACCAGATTTAATGCTGCTGCAAAAAAAGCACTATCTAAAGCAAGAAGAGGAGATATGATTAATATCTTTGATATTAAAGCGGAAATAAAGAATAACTCTTATAAATTAAAAAAGGTTTTACCAGTAAATATTGAGTTAACAAACTAGAAAATAGACATTGTTATGACTAAAAATTGTTTAATACTATTTTTTGCGATACTAAGTTCAGGCTTGGTAGATGCTCAAGTAAATTTACTAAATTCAAAAACAGTAGATCAGATTGGTGTAAAGAGCAGTGAACAATTGGCAGCAGATAATGATGGTCCAATTCCTTATGGATATGTAGATGATAGAGATATTTTATGGTCTAAAGTAGTTTGGGAATTTATAGATTTAAATCAAAAGATAAATTTACCTTACTATTTTCCAATAGATACTACAAACCTTTCGCTAGAAAGAAGATCTTTATTTCACACTATTTTAAAAGGAATTAAGCAAGGTAAAATCAAAGAAGCATATTCAGATTCTTTTTTTACATCTAAAATAACAAAAGAAGAAATAGCCCAACGTTTGGTAAATGTTCGTACAGAAAATGGTTTTACAGATACTTTTAGAATTCAAACAGAGGATGTTGCAGGGTACATGATTAAAGGTATGTGGTATTTTGATAAACGTCAAGGAGAGTTAAAGTATCGTTTAATAGCTCTGTCTCCAATGGGTAAAGATGTGCAAACTTTAGGTGTTGAAAATATTGAAGATGAAGAATTGTATGAGTTATTTTGGGTTTTCTTTCCATCCATAAGAGATGTTCTGCATGATGCTAAGGTATTTAATCCTAAAAATGCAGCGCAACCAATTTCTTTTGATCATTTATTAAATGCTAGAAGATTTAGCTCTACGATTATTAGAGAAGAGAATGTATATGGCAATAGGGCTATAGAAGATTATGTTCGTGGTAATTCTTTATTTCAATTATTAGAAGCAGACAAAATTAAGGAAGATATTAGAAATAAAGAGATTGATATGTGGAATTACTAAGTCCACCCCTATTACAAAAAATAGAACGTTTGCGAGAGCAAGCGTTTTTTTGTTTAAACATATTTTCTATTTATTGTAGTCTTCAAAATATGGTAAACTTCAATAGAATCTAAATTTTAAAAGTAAACTTATTATTTTAGCATATGAAAGTCGATTATATTATTGTTGGATTAGGTTTGGCAGGGTTGGCGTTTGCGGAGGAATTGATACTAGCAAAAAAAACATTTTTAGTTTTTGAAGATGCTTCTCAGACTTCTTCTTTAGTAGCAGGTGGCGTATACAATCCAGTGGTTTTAAGAAAATTTACGGCTGTTTGGAAAGCTGCTGAACAATTAGATCTGGCAATACCATTTTATGAAAGACTAGAACAGAAACTGAATATTAAATTCGATGAAAAATTTGTAATTAAAAGAGCTTTTAAATCTGTACAAGAGCAAAATAATTGGTTTGCAGCTTCAGATAATTTAGTATTAAAACGATTTTTAAATCCTGCTATTGAGAATAAAAAAGTAGCTGGTGTTATAGGTGATTTTGGATTTGGAACTGTGAATGAAACAGGTAGAATTGATACTTTAAAATTAGTGAAGGCCTACCGGAATTTTTTAATGGATAAAAAATGCATTCGTTTTGAAAAATTTGAGCATCTAAAGTTAAAAGTCTCTGCGAAAAAAATTACATATAAAGAGATTGAATGCAAACAGGTGGTATTTTGCGAGGGATTTGGAATTAAAGGAAATCCATTTTTTAAGCATTTACCTTTAGAAGAGGCAAAAGGAGAACTTCTAACTATTCATGCTCCTGAACTTAATATTGATTTTTTATTAAAATCTGCATTATTCTTAATTCCTTTAGGTGGTAATAGATATAAAGTAGGCGCAACTTTTAATCATGTAGATAAAACAGCTACACCTTCTGAAAAAGGAAAATTAGAATTGGTAGACAAATTGAAAAAGGTAATTAATGTTCCTTATGAAATTATAGACCAAACTGCAGGTATACGGCCTACTACAACAGACAGAAGACCATTTATTGGGCAACATAAAGAAGATAATAGATTAGCAATTTTAAACGGTTTGGGTACACGTGGTGTAATGCTGGCGCCAACCATGGCAAGAAACTTATTTAATTGTATTGAAAAAGATATTGCCTTAGATTTAGAGGTAGATATTAAAAGATTTCAATAGAATTATCAGTTAATTCTATCCTAACCATTTCACTTTTATAATACAATATATTTTTGTCTTCTTTTTAAACATATTAACTCTAATTTTTAAGTAGCTTTGCGCCTTATAAAATTACACAATAATACATGTTAAACGTACATAATTTAACGGTTTCTTTTATGGGAACTGAATTGTTTTCTGGTATTACTTTTAAGTTAAATAAAGGAGATAGGATAGGACTGATTGGAAAAAATGGAGCAGGAAAATCTACTTTATTGAAAGTGTTATCTAAAGATATAGAGAGCAGTAGCGGTACTATGGCTTTTGATAAAGATGTACAAATTGGTTTTTTAAGACAAGATATAGATTTTGTTGAGGGAAGAACTATTTTAGAAGAAGCGTACCAAGCTTTTGAAGAAATTAAAGAATTAGAAGTTCAGTTAGATGAAATTAATGAACAACTAGCTACTAGAACAGACTATGAAAGTGAAGAATATAGCCAATTAATTATAGATTTAACAGAGAAAACGGAACGTTATGAACTTGTAGGAGGGTATAATTACCAAGGAGATACAGAAAAAATTTTACAAGGTTTAGGTTTTCAAAGAGAAGATTTTGATAAGCTTACGGACACCTTTTCTGGAGGATGGAGAATGCGTATTGAATTGGCTAAATTATTACTTCAAAACAATGATATACTTTTATTAGATGAGCCAACAAATCACTTAGATATTGAGTCTATTATTTGGTTAGAGAATTTCTTAAAAGGATACTCTGGGGCTATTGTCTTAGTTTCGCATGATAAAATGTTTTTAGATAACGTTACCAATAGAACTATTGAAATTTCTTTAGGGCAGATTTACGATTATAAAAAGCCATATTCTGAATTCTTATTATTAAGAGGAGAAATTAAAGAAAAGCAGTTACAAGCTCAGAAGAATCAAGAGAAAGAAATTAAGCAAAAACAACACTTAATAAATAAGTTTAAAGCAAAAGCAAGTAAAGCTTCTATGGCACAATCTTTAATGAAACAACTAGATAAAGTTGAGTTGATTGAGGTTGATCAAGATGATAATCAAGCCATGAATGTTAGTTTTAATATTTCGAAAGAGCCTGGTAAAATTATTGTAGAAGCAGAAAATCTTTGTAAAAGTTATGGAGATAAACATGTTTTAGAAGATGTAGATTTATTAATTGAAAGAAATAGTAAGATTGCTTTTGTTGGGCAAAACGGACAAGGGAAATCTACTTTAGCAAAAATGATGGTGGGTGAAATTCCTTTTGAAGGACATTTGAAACTGGGTCATAATGTAGAAGTTGGATATTTTGCTCAGAATCAGTCTGAACATTTGCCACCAGAAAAAACAGTGTTGCAAATTATGGAAGATGCTGCGACTGATGGAAATAGAGCAAGAGTAAGAGATATGCTAGGTTCGTTTTTATTTGGTGGAGATGCTGCAGATAAAAAAGCAAAAGTACTTTCTGGAGGTGAAAGAAATAGATTGGCATTGTGTAAATTGTTATTATCACCTTTTAATGTGTTGATAATGGATGAGCCAACAAACCACTTAGACATTGCGTCTAAAAATGTTTTAAAAGAAGCATTGCGTAATTTTAATGGAACCTTAATTTTGGTTTCACATGATAGAGATTTCTTACAAGGTTTAACAAGCACTGTTTACGGCTTTAAAGACAAAGAAATTAAAGAGTATTTAGGAGATATTGATTATTTCTTAGAGCAACATAAAATTGAAAACCTTAGAGAAGCAGAAAAAAGAACCGTAGTAAAGGTTGCAAAGGAAACTTCTAAAAAAGATTCAAATCAACTTTCTAGAGATCAAGAAAAAGAGTTGAAAAAGCTAAACAATAAACTTTCTAAAATTGAAACTGAAATTGCAGATTTAGAGAGAGAAATAGCTAAAATAGATTTAGAATTGGCAGAGAATTATGAAGAGGTTTCTTCGAAACCAAACTTCTTTGAAAAATACAAAGCAAAAAAAATACAATTAGATATTGTAATGGAGGCTTGGGAGAAGATGGAAGCAAAAGTTTCTAATTTTTCGTAAATTACCATCATTTTAGTTCCGAGATTTCGGATACAAAACCCTAAAATAATTAAATTACAGATTCCTGAGTAAATCAGGAAAAAGAAACAATGGATTTTAACGCAATAGTAGAAACTGAAAATCATCAAATATCTCTTCCTGTTTTAGAAGAGAAAAATGTAAAACTCTTTATAAAAAGAGAAGATTTAATTCACCCTTTTGTTTCAGGAAATAAGTTTAGAAAATTAAAATACAATCTGCATGAAGCTAAAAAACTAAAGAAAAAATCGTTACTTACTTTTGGAGGTGCATATTCTAATCATATTTTAGCTACTGCGGTTGCAGGAAAAATAGCTGGGTTTAAAACTTTTGGTATTATTAGAGGGGAAGAATTAGGTAAAAATATTGCAGAAACATTAAAAGATAATGATACTTTACGCGAGGCACATGAGCACGGAATGAAGTTTCACTTTGTGACCAGAGAAATATATAGGCAAAAATCTTCATTTGGTTTTATTGAAAAAATGAAAAATAAATGGGGAGATTTCTATTTAATACCAGAAGGCGGAACAAACTTTCTAGCAGTAGATGGTTGTCAAGAAATTCTAACAAAAGAAGATTCTAAATTTGATTATATTTGTGCTGCAGTTGGCACAGGAGGCACTATTTCTGGATTGATAAAATCTTTAAAGAAACACCAAAAAGTTATTGGTTTTCCAGCTTTAAAAGGTAATTTTTTATCTGAAGAGATTAAAAAATATATTTTTAAAAAACATAATTGGAGTTTAAAAAAGGATTACCATTTTGGTGGATATGCAAAGTTTGATGATGAGTTAATTAACTTTATTAATTACTTTAAAGAAGAAACAGGTGTTTTGCTAGACCCAGTTTATACAGGTAAAATGTTATTTGGAATTTTAGATTTAATTAAAAAAGACACGTTTGAAGAAGGAACTAAAATTTTGGCAATTCATACCGGTGGTCTCCAAGGAATAAGAGGTTTTAATAAAGAATTACTCAAGAAAAATAAACAAACTATACATCTTTAATGAAGTTAAAAATTCTTTTTAGTATTCTGTTTTTGTTAGTATTATCTAATTGTGGTGCTAAGAAGCGTATTGTTAAAAATAAAAGTAGGGGTACTGAAATTACGGAGCCAAAGCCAAAAAAACTACCATCTGTAAACGAAGTTAAAATTACAAGAAAACTTGCTAAAAAGAACCCAAGATTAAATAAAGAAACACTTGCTTATATTCGAAAATATGCGCCAATTGCAGTAAATGAAATGCATCAGTATAAAATTCCTGCAAGCATTACTTTGGCGCAAGGTATTTTAGAATCGGGAAAAGGAAAAAGTCAATTAGCATTAAAATCTAAAAATCATTTTGGTATTAAATGCCATAGTAAATGGACGGGAGAGCGCGTTTATCACGATGATGATGAAAAAGGGGAATGTTTTAGAAAATATAAATTTGTAGCCACTTCATACAATGATCATTCCTTGTTTTTAAGCCAAAGAAGCAGGTATGCTTTCTTATTTGATTACAATATTAAAAACTATAAGAAGTGGGCATATGGTTTGCGAAAAGCAGGATATGCTACCGATCGAAAATATCCTTCTAAGCTTTTAAAAATTATTGAAGACTACCACCTTTATGAGTTTGACAATATTAAAAAGAGTACTTATAGTAAAAAATTTAAAGAGGCAAACCAGCGCAAATCTGTTAAGAGGTCAAAAGCAAAAAGAAAACACTACGAAGTAGAAAAAGGAGATACATTATATGCTATTTCTAGAAAATTTTCAATTTCTGTAGCAGAATTAAAAGCACTTAATAACTTGACAGATAATACACTTTCTTTAGGTCAGAAGTTAATCGTGGAAGAGTAAAAAGAAAACTATTGAATACTTCTTTAGTTTCTTATTTGAACAAGAAAATATGGCAATTATAAAACCAGTAAACGGAAAGTACCCACAAATACCAGAAGATTGTTATGTTGCAGAAAACGCCACTATTGTGGGTGACGTTTCTTTAGGAGAAGCATGTTCAATTTGGTTTAATGCTGTAATTCGGGGAGACGTACACTATATAAAAATAGGAAATAAGGTAAATATTCAAGATGGTGCAGTACTGCATGCAACCTATTTAAAATCACCTACAATTATTGGTAATAATGTTTCAATTGGGCACAATGCTATTGTACATGGGTGTACTATTAAAGATAATGTGTTGGTAGGTATGGGCAGTATTATTATGGATGATTGTATTATAGAGTCCAATTCTATTATTGCAGCTGGTGCAGTAGTTACTAAAAATACACATGTAGAAAGTGGCAGTATTTATGCTGGTGTTCCTGCTAAAAAAGTAAAAGATATTTCGCAAGAATTAATTTCGGGAGAAATAAATAGAATTGCAGATAATTACTTAAAGTATTCTGGCTGGTTTAAAGAATAAGGTATAAAAACAAATACCCAATTTCAATAAAGAAATCGGGTGTTTGCCAACGAACCAACGAACCAATTATTTTTTAGTGCTTCTTTGTCGTTGCTCTTTCTTTTTCTTCATTCTTTGTTTATACATTTTTTTAAATGTCTCAAACTGAGTTGTGTTTAAAATTTCTTGCATACTCCTTTTCATAGAAATCTTATTATCTAATAACTGACTTTTTATTGCATAAACTTCATCCGAAGTCGGTCTTTTTTTCTGTTTTCTTGCTTCTTTCCTTTTTTCCATAGCAGAATGTTTAAAAGCTATTGCTGCTCTCAGTAATGGGGTTACTCGTTGCTGTTGCTTGTCAGATAAATCTAACGCCAACGTCATTTGTTTTACTTTTAAACTTGTTTGTTGATTAATAGTGAGTTGTTGTTTATAATCTCTTTTCTTCTGTGCTTGTATGGTAAAAGTAAATAGAAACATCAATGTTAAAATACTTGCAATATTTTTCATAATTTTAATATTTATACTTCTTTGACGATTAAAAAATGAAAAGGTTTAAATTTGTATTTCGTTTAACAGCAATTTAACAACTATATCATGCGTAAATTACTTTGTTTATTATTTTTAGTTTCATTCATAGCGAATGCTCAAAAGGATTCTGTGAATGTAGATTTAAGCAATCCTCACGCTGCTTTATATACCCATTTGTACTTTTTACAGTCAGATTCATATCAGCCTAAAAAAGCAGCAAAGACAATTTTGGGTATATCTGAAAAAGAAGCAGTTAAAAAAGCAATAAGAATTAAGAAAATTTTAGATGGTAAAGGTTTAATTGTAGATTTTGATCTTGTACCTAAAAACCCTAATTTTAAAGATACAGTTCTTTTTTCTTCTAGTCAAAAATACATCCCTTTTCCAGAAAGAATGCCAGAAATTTCTTTAGAAAAAGAAGGAGAAAACTGGTATTATTCTGCGGAAACTATAAAAAAAACAGATGTGCTTTATAATGCTGTTTTTCCTTGGTATGTTCAAAAAATACAAGATATTGTGCCAGAAATTGGACACAAAAAATTAATGGGAATAGAATATTGGCAAGTATTTATGGCCATTATATTTTTGTTTTTAGCTGTGATTTTATTTTATATCTTTAAAAGAATAACCTTTTATTTATTGAATACAGTTCAACATAGAGTTACAAAAAGTACAGACATCAGTTTTGATAAATATTTAAAAAAGCTAGCAAGACCAATCAGCTTATTATTGGCTGTAAATTTTATCAAAAAAGTGATTCCATCACTTCAACTTAGTTTAGAAACCAATGCTTGGATATTTCTTTTTATAAATATTGCAGTGGTTGTTTTTTGGACGTATGTTTTTTTAAATTTAGTGCATGTACTAATGAAATTTTATAGTGCGTTTACAGCTAAGACCAAGAATAAATTAGATGACCAATTAGCCCCAATATTGCATAATTTCTTTATAGGTTTGGTTATTGTTATTGGTGTTTTGAGATTAATTTCTCTTTTTGGTGTAGATACTGCCACTATTTTAGCCGGTGCAACTATTGGTGGTTTGGCAGTAGCTTTGGCGTCTCAAGATACCGTGAAAAACTTAATAGGAACTATTATGATTTTTATAGACAAGCCATTTCATATAGAAGATTGGATTGAAACTGGAGAATTTTCTGGTACTGTAGAAAAGGTAGGATTTAGATCTACAAGTGTTCGAGCTGCAGATACTTCTGTATATCAAATACCAAATAGTAAATTGTCTGAGATTGTTATTAATAACAAAGGCTTGCGCCTGTTTAGACGTTACAATACTAATTTAGGTGTGCGTTATGATACACCTCCAGAATTAATTGAAGCTTTTGTAAAAGGAGTGAGAGAAATAATAATTGCGCATCCAGAAACACTTTCAGATTCTTATAATGTAGAATTTAGTGGTTTTGGAGATTCTGCTTTATTAGTTATGGTAAATGTTTATTTTAAAAGTTTGGCTTGGGGTACAGAGCAATCATCTAAACATAGATTGCACATGGCAATTGTAAAGTTAGCAAAAGCATTAGGAGTTGATTTTGCATTTCCTTCTTCCACGGTTATGATAGAGAACTTTCCAGAGAAAAAAGGATTTAATCCGAACTATAATACAGATGCCAATAGTATAAACGTTTCTATTTCGAAGATTTTAGAAGACTTTAATAATGAAAATCTAGATGCAGATCATATGCGCGAAAGTTCTTAGAATCGTTTAGTTATAGTGAGTAGATTAACTGTTTTTTGCTTCCTTAAAAATATCTTTTACCGCATTTTGGTAGTTTTTTGGACTGTTGGCTTTTTTAATTTTTTTATAGGTTTTCTGTGGATTGGCAAAACTTTGAGAGAAAAATTCCCAGAATCCTAACATTTTCATTTTTATCGGAGTTGGTCCGGAGAGTGCAGCGTCATATTCTTGATAAATACGATCATGAAATTCATTGAATATATCAAACCTGTTTTTAGGATATTCGGTGGTATTATTTTTAAGCATGTTTGGTAAAAAAGGATCTGCAATTAAACCCCTTCCAATCATCCAATGGTCTATGCTAGGAAAACGTTCCTGCAGTTTATGAAAAGCTGCAACGGAGGTAATATCTCCATTGTAGTACATCTTATGTTTGCTGTTGTCTAAACATTTTTGAAACGCTTCTAGGTTCGTTCCTCCTTTATACAATTGCTTACCAATGCGGGCATGAATGGCAATATTTTTTAAAGGATACGTGTCTAAAATTGGTAAAACATCTAATATTTCTTCAGGGTTTTCATAACCCATTCTCATTTTCATAGAAACAAGAATATCAGATTCATTATGCACTTTATGAAGAATAGTATTTATTTTTTGAGCATCACTAATTAAACCAGAACCCATACCACGTTTCGTAACCATTGGGTAAGGGCAACCTAAATTCCAGTTTAACTCTTTGTAACCTAATTCGCGGACATATTTAGAAACAAAAAGAAACTCATCTGCATCATTGGTAATAATTTGTGGAATTACTTCCAGCTCGGTATTATTTTCTAGCGCAATATCTTTTTGATAGGAATTTTTAATTACCAGTTTTCCATTCAATCTTATATAGGGTGCATAAAAGGTGTTAATACCACCAAAGAAATAATTGAAAGCATTTCTGAATTTAAAATCTGTAAAACCCTGCAATGGAGAAGATAGTAATGTCTGACTCATGAAAAAAATAATTGTGCAAATATAACATAGTTTTTAGGTGATTTAATAAAATATAAAAAAACCTCATCAATTAAAATGTGGTTTTAATAAATAAGATTATTTAAAGACATGTGAAAGAGGAGGTATTTTGTAGGGTGATTCTCAAGCAAAAAAGGGTCTTTAAACATAAGTTTAAAGACCCTTTTTTAAAGAATTTTATTTTTATAAATTAAAGGCTTCTTTTACGGCATCTACATAATCTAATTTCTCCCAAGTAAACGTTTCTACTTCTTCAGAAACTGTTTCTCCCATTGGGTTAGAAAAGGTAACTGTTTTTATCTCTGGGGTTCTTCCCATATGACCATAGGCGGCAGTTTCAGAATAAATAGGAGTTCTTAATTTTAAGCGTTGTTCTATAAAATACGGACGCATATCAAAAAGAGTGGCTACTTTTTTGCTAATTTCTCCATCGGTTAAATCTACCGTCGCAGTTCCATATGTTTCAACATTAATACTTGTTGGTTTTGCAACACCAATAGCATAAGAAACTTGCACTAACACCTCTTTACAAAGACCTGCAGCAACTAAATTTTTTGCAATATGTCTAGTTGCATAGGCTCCAGATCTATCTACTTTAGAAGGGTCTTTTCCTGAGAAAGCACCACCACCATGCGCACCTTTTCCGCCGTAAGTATCTACTATGATTTTTCTTCCTGTTAAACCAGTATCTCCGTGGGGTCCACCAATTACAAACACACCTGTTGGATTGATGTGATAGGTAATATTATCTGTAAATAATTTTTGATTTTGAGTAGGTAATTTGGCAACTACTCTCGGAATTAAAATTTCTGTAATGTCTTTTTTAATTTTAGCTAACATTACATCGTCACTTTTATCAAAATCATCATGCTGTGTAGAGATTACAATGGCATCAATTCTTTGCGGCACGTTATCATCAGAATACTCAATAGTAACCTGAGATTTAGCATCGGGTCTTAAGTAACTTATATCCTTGTTTTCTCTTCTTAAAGCCGCCAATTCAATTAACAATCTATGAGATAGTTCTAAAGCCAGTGGCATGTAGTTTTCTGTTTCATCAGTAGCGTAACCAAACATCATTCCTTGGTCTCCTGCACCTTGCTCTTCCGGGCTTGATCTATCTACTCCTTGGTTAATGTCTGGAGATTGTTCGTGGATTGCAGATAAAACTCCACAAGAATTTCCATCGAACATATAGGCACTTTTAGTATATCCAATTTTATTAATTACATCTCTGGCAATTTGCTGAACGTCTAAATAGGTTTTAGATTTTACTTCACCTGCTAAAAACACTTGTCCTGTTGTTACTAACGTTTCACAAGCAACTTTGCTGTTTTTGTCAAAGGCTAAAAAATTATCAATTAAAGCGTCAGAAATCTGATCTGCAACTTTGTCCGGGTGTCCTTCAGAAACACTTTCTGAGGTAAATAAATATGACA
>Ga0209198_1001435_pt1 | contig 18141 bp, 9 predicted proteins | sample COGITO_mtgs_1105_2_FD_184804 | JGI IMG/M metagenome (GOLD analysis project Ga0209198, IMG submission 184804) | Pelagic marine microbial communities from North Sea - COGITO_mtgs_110519 (SPAdes) (version 2) | ecosystem: Environmental > Aquatic > Marine > Epipelagic ...
AACTGCATTGCTGTTTCATCAGATTTATATCAAAATACCGGGGCTACAATTACGCAACAACTTGCCTACACTTTAGCCCATGCTAATGAATATTTGAATCATTTTGGAGAGGTTGCTGCCAAAAAAATCCACTTTACTTTCTCTGTTGGAAGCAATTACTTTTTCGAAATTGCTAAATTAAGAGCCTTTAGAATCTTATGGTCAACCCTATTAAAGGAATACAATATCTCTAATTTTGATGCGCATCTGTTTGTACAGCCAAGTCATAGAAATAAAACCTTGTACGATTATAATGTAAACTTGCTGAGAACTACTACAGAATGTATGAGCGCAATTTTAGGAGGTGCAAATACAATTTCTAATATTTCTTATGACACGATCTATCAAAAATCGAATGAATTTGGTGAACGTATCGCAAGAAACCAACTTCTTATCCTACAACAAGAAAGTTCTTTAAGCAGTGGTCAAAATATTGCAGATGGTACTTATTATATAGAATCCATTACCCATCAATTGGCTGAAAAGGCCTTACTTATTTTTAAAGAAATAGAAAAAAATGGCGGCTTTTTAAAACAATTAAAAACAGGTGTTATTCAGAAAAAAATTAACAACAGTGCCTCCAAAGAAGAAAAAGAAACTCGTTTATTAGGAACAAATTTTCAACAAAACAAGAACGATAGGATGCAACAAAATTTGGAACTGTATCCTTTTGTAAAAAAACGATATCTAAAAACGTTAATTAGTCCGTTGACTAGAAAACGAATTTCAGAACCTCTTGAAAAAGAACGATTACGCTCCGAAAAGAGAACAAAATAGCACCAATTAAAACCCAATAATTGAATCAAATTAGATGTAGCTTCTATAAATGAATAGAAAAAAAGTACAACATATAGCTCTAAAAAGCGAAACAAAAACAGTGAAACATGCTCTAGACCACGAGGGTTTTATCGCTGGAGTTGCACCAAATCTTCGGGGACCTTATGCGACTATGTATGTAAGAAGACCTTGGACCATAAGACAATACGCAGGGTTTTCTACTGCTGAGGAAAGCAATGCTTTTTACAGACGAAATTTACAAGCTGGTCAAAAAGGACTCTCTGTTGCATTTGACCTAGCTACCCATAGAGGATATGATTCAGATCACAAACGAGTTCAAGGAGATGTTGGTAAGGCTGGAGTTGCGATCGATTCTGTTGAGGATATGAAAGTTTTATTTGATCAAATTCCATTAGATAAAATGTCCGTTTCTATGACGATGAATGGTGCTGTATTGCCAATTTTAGCCTTTTACATTGTGGCGGCAGAAGAACAAGGGGTCTCTCCAGAAAATCTCTCAGGAACCATACAAAACGATATTCTAAAAGAATTCATGGTCAGAAACACCTATATCTACCCTCCTGCTCCATCCATGAAAATTATCGCTGATATTTTTAAGTATACAAGTGCCAACATGCCAAAATATAATTCTATCTCTATATCTGGCTATCACATGCAAGAGGCGGGAGCAACTGCAGAAATTGAATTGGCCTTCACACTTGCTGACGGATTAGAATATCTCAGAAAAGGAATTGAAACAGGTATGGATATCGATTTATTTGCCCCAAGACTATCTTTCTTCTGGGCGATAGGAATGGACCACTTTACAGAAATTGCAAAAATGCGCGCAGCCAGAATGTTGTGGGCAAAGCTTGTAAAACAATTCAATCCAAAAAACCCAAAATCTATGGCATTGAGAACACATTGCCAAACCAGTGGTTGGTCTTTAACAGCTCAGGATCCGTTTAATAATGTAGCTAGAACAACCATAGAAGCGATGGCAGCTGTCTTTGGAGGTACCCAAAGCTTGCATAGTAACGCCTTGGACGAAGCCATTGCCTTGCCCACCGATTTTTCTGCAAGAATAGCGAGAAACACACAGTTATATTTACAACAAGAAACATATATTACCAAAACAGTAGATCCTTGGGCGGGAAGTTATCATCTCGAAAAATTAACAGAAGAAATCGCTACAAAAGCATGGGAATTAATTAACGAGATTGAGGATTTGGGAGGAATGACAAAAGCCATTGAAAAGGGAATTCCAAAAATGAGAATTGAGGAGGCTGCTGCAATAAAACAAGCTAAAATTGATAGCGGACAAGATGTTATTGTGGGTGTTAATAAATACGCATTAAAAGAGGAAGACCCATTACACATTCTAGAGGTTGATAATGAAGCGGTTCGAAATTCTCAAATTGAACGATTGAACAACTTAAAAGAAAACAGAAATAATACAGAAGTTCAAAAATCTTTAGTAGCTTTGACTCAAGCTGCAAAATCTGGAAACGATAATTTATTAGATTTAGCAATCAAAGCGGCAAGAAACAGGGCTACTCTGGGCGAGATTTCTGATGCTTTGGAAGTTGTTTTCGGAAGACACAAAGCAGTACATAAAACCATTTCTGGCGTGTATAGTAAAGAAATAAAAGATGACAAACTTTTTTCAAAAGCAAAAAAATTAGCTGATAATTTTGCTGTTTTAGAAGGAAGACGTCCACGTATTATGATAGCGAAGCTTGGCCAGGACGGACACGATCGAGGGGCAAAAGTAGTCGCTACTGGTTATGCCGACTTAGGTTTTGATGTAGACATCGGCCCCTTATTTCAGACACCCCAAGAAGCAACAAAACAAGCGGTAGAAAATGATGTTCATATTCTAGGAATTTCCTCATTGGCTGCAGGACATAAAACATTGGTTCCTCAAGTAATCGAAGCCTTAAAAAAATATGGGCGTGAAGATATTATGGTCATCGTTGGAGGGGTGATACCCGCTCAAGATTATTCCTTTTTATTTGATGCTGGAGCCGTAGGTGTATTTGGACCTGGAACTAAAATTTCTAAGGCTGCCATTGACTTGCTTACCATTTTAATAGAGAGTATCGCTGAATAATCGTACGACTATCACTAGTTAATTCTAAAAAAACACAGCAACATCAGAAAGCAACTGTTTTCAAAAATTTAAAATACTACCAAGAGTCAAATGATTCTTCCTTGTGCTAAAGAGGCTCTCTATTTTTAACAAATCTTAACAAGAAAAAACAATAGTCCAATTAGAAGTATTCTTGCTTTTATCCTTAAATTTGCAAAGCATTAAAATTTACCCAATTCGGATGAAAAAAATTCTCTCGCTACTCTACTCTACTCGCTTAATGGCGGTTTTGTTTATACTATTTGCAACAGCCATGGGTGTGGCTACCTTTATAGAAAATGATTTTGGAACTCAAACCTCAAAAGCATTGATCTACAATGCATGGTGGTTTGAATTAATCATGCTTTTTTTCATCATTAATTTCTTTGGAAACATTTTTAGATATCGTTTGTTAAGAAAAGAAAAGTGGCCCGTTTTGTTATTTCATGTCGCTTGGCTGTTTATTTTAATCGGTGCAGGAGTTACCAGATATATTGGTTATGAAGGAGTGATGCCAATTAACGAAGGAGAAACTACCAGTTCGTTCCTGTCTGAAACTACTTATTTGAATGTTGTCATTGACGACAATAAGGATCAAGCTCCAAAAATTCACGAGAAAATGTTGCTATCTGCATGGGGAAAAAACAATTTTGAATTTGATACCTATTTCGGAAAGAGCGCAAATGATCAGCAAAAGGTCACTTTTAAATTGATCGATTACATACCATGGGCAGAAAAAAAATTAGTGGAAGATGAAAATGGTGAGGAGTATCTTTTCTTTGTTGAATCTTCAGAAGGATCTAGACACGAACATTATCTTAAAAAAGGAACCATACAAAATATTCATGGAATTTTAGTTGGTTTTAATGCTCCAGATAATAACGCTACTATTAACTTTTTTAAGGAAGAAGGTAGTTTAAAAATGCTGACAAAAGAAAGTGGTGATTGGTTTAGGATGGCCGATCAAAAGAAAGGGATCGTTACAAAAGATTCTGTGCAATATTTTCAATACTTAACCTTACACAACGTATCAGGACTTCAATTTGTAATTCCAAGACCCTCAGAAAAGGGAACCCTAACCATGGTCAGTGGTCCTAAAGACCCTAAAAAATTAGATGTTGTCGTTTTTGACATCACTACTGACAACACTACTGAAAGAGTCGAATTAACAGGGGGACAATATAACACACAGGGGGCTAAAGAAATTACTGTTGGAAATTTGAACTTTAGAATGCTCTACGGTGCAAAAGAATTAAAAACACCTTTTAAAATAAAACTCAATGATTTTCAATTAGAAAAATACCCAGGATCAGAAAGTGCCGCTTCATATGCTAGTGAAGTTACAGTGCTGGGGATAGATGAAACTTTTGACTATCGTATTTTTATGAACCATATTTTAGATTATGAAGGATATAAATTTTTTCAAGCAAGTTATGACCTATCAGGTGAAGTAGAACAAACCAGACTTTCTGTGAACCATGATTTTTGGGGATCATTTATCACTTACTTAGGGTATTCAATGTTATACTTTGGGATGATTTGTATCTTTTTTGCTAAAAACACACGCTTTGATGACTTAAAAAAATCACTGTTAAAACTGCGTAAGAAAAAATCAATAATTGCGGCAATCACTCTATTGTTATTTACATATAGTTCGTTTGCTCAGCACGCAAGTCACCAACAAAATAGATTTTCGAACCAACAAATTGACTCTATTCTAAAAGCCAATTTGGTTGATGAACAACACGCAGAGGCGTTTAATAAATTGGTCATTCAAGATGCGGGAGGACGTATGAAGCCTGCACATACTTTTGCATCAGAGTTGGTTAGGAAGGTAAGTCAAACAAATAGTTTTAACGGAATGAAACCGAGTCAGGTGTTGTTGTCTATCATCGAGAATCCTCGTTTATGGTTTGAAGTACCGTTTATTTATTTAGAAAAAGGAAATACTCAAATAAGAGAAACTCTGGGTCTGAAAGAAAAAACAAAATATGCCCGGTTATCGGACTTTATAACACCCTCTGGAATTTATAAAATTAGAGAAAAAGTGTCAGAAGCACAGAAAGAAAATGTAAAAAATAAATTTCAAAAAGATCTCATAAATATAGATAGAAGAGTTGGATTGTTATACAGTGCTATTGGAGGTGGTATTTTAAAAATATATCCAATTCCAGGGGATGAAAACAATACATGGGTATCACAACCCGAAACCTCTAGAGCAAACTTTACAGCTACTGATTCTGTTTTTGTTCGTCAATCATTACCTGTTTACATTCAATTTTTACAAGAAGCAAAAAAAACAAATGAATATGCAAAAGCAGACAAAATATTAGAAGGTATCAAAACCTTCCAAAAAAAATACGGTACCACTGTATATCCTAAAGAGAGAACCATAGCGTTAGAGATTTTATATAACAAATTCCAGCCTTTTTTATCTTTATCTAAATATTATGGATACGTAAGTTTACTATTAATTGTATTTGTTATTACTCAAATTTTTTATGAAAAAAAATGGATCAATACCTTCGTTAGAATTTTAATTGGCTTGGTAGGGATTCTTTTTGTATTGCATACGCTAGGACTAATTTCTCGATGGTATATTAGTGGAAATGCCCCTTGGAGTAACGCATATGAATCTATTATCTATGTAGCTTGGGCAATTATGCTTTTTGGATTGACGATTGGTAGAAAATCTTCTTTAACATTAACTGCTGCTACTTTTTTAACGGCAATTACATTGGCTTTTGCCCATCAAAACTGGTTAGACCCAGAAATTGCAAATCTAATGCCCGTTTTAAACTCCTGGTGGTTATTGGTTCATGTTTCTATCATTGTTGCTAGTTACGGACCTTTATCGCTCTCAATGATTTTGGGAATATTTGCACTGTTTCTGATTGTTTTTACAACAAAAAAGAACAAAAAGAAAATAGATTTAAACATCAAAGAACTGACCGTTATTAACGAAATGTCCATGACTGTTGGATTGGTCATGCTGACCATTGGAAACTTTTTAGGTGGTATGTGGGCCAATGAAAGTTGGGGACGTTATTGGGGCTGGGATCCTAAGGAAACATGGGCTTTAATATCTATCATGCTATATGCGTTTGTATTGCATATGCGATTGATTCCTGGATTAAGGAGTAGATTGGCTTTTAATTTTGCATCTGCATTGGCCTATTTATCAATAATGATGACGTATTTTGGTGTTAACTTTTACTTATCAGGATTGCATTCTTATGCCAGTGGAGACAAACAGGTAACCCCAAGAGAAGCATTTATCTACATCGGTTTCATTGGAATCCTTTTTATGTTTGCAGCATTTAAATACAAGAAATATTATAAGAAGTAATCAAATAGTTTAACAAGAAAATGTATTTTTGCATTTGATTTTAATATTAAACAACATCATGTTCCACAAAAATATAAAATTAATTTTAGCAACCCTTATAACTGTCTGGTCAGTATATCATTTCAGTCAAGGAAATATTATGAATGGAATTTCCATCTTATTTCTAGCAGGAATATTCATTTTATTATACTTCAAAAACGAATTTATTATCATGGCGTTTCTACAGTTGCGGAAACAAGATTTTGAAGGAACCAAAAAATGGTTGGGATATATAAAAAACCCTGAGAGCGCTTTAATTGTTAAACAACAAGGCTACTATAACTATTTACATGGGATCATATTAAGTCAAACAAACATAACACAAGCTGAAAAATTTTTACGAAAAGCGGTAAAATTAGGCTTATCAATGAATCATGATTTGGCCATGGCAAAACTACAATTAGCAGGTATTGCAATGACGAAAAGACGCAAACGTGAAGCTACAAATTTAATGGCAGAAGCAAAAAAATTAGATACAAATGGTATGCTGAAGGAACAAATGCAAATGATGAAAAAACAAATGAAAAAAATATAAATTTTTTCATATTTATATTATAAAAAAATCCGCTAAATAGCGGATTTTTTTGTGTATAATATTTCGAATTACTTTAATCTTGTTAGACTAAGATCTTTGTTGTACCTCACAATAAACGCCCCTTTATTTTCTGAAAGACCTGTGGGTGTATTTAAATAATCAAACTTGGTCTCAACCCTATAGGAGGCCCCTTTTTGAAAAGTGGACTTTAAATCTTCTCCAGAAGCCAAACGCATCAAAATATCATAAGTAATATCAAATGCTTTGGTTGCATAAAAAGAAGGCAACGCATTGTTTTTTTTGAGATATTGAGTATTAAATAGTTGGGTTGAAGGAGAAGCTTCGTCAACAAATTCGTCACTCACATATGTATAATTTAATTTCGCTAATTTAAAATTATCGATTTTGTCGTAAGCTGCTCCTTTATTAAAGGAAAAAACACGCATGCTTAATGAATCCGACAAGCTATTTGCACTGTTAATTGCATCTGCCACAATCACATTATTATCTGAAGCAATGACAACCCAATTAAAAATATCTGGTTTAAATACATCTGTAAATCGCTCTCTTGCAATATAACCATCTTTAGGTTTCACAAAATGAACAGTAGTAACAGAGTCATGCGCTTCTAAAGATTGTTTTATATGCCTTGAAGAAAAATCTGACGCTGCCTCTCCGTCACTCACTAAAATAATATTTTGATTCGTAATACTATCTTTAAGAAAGCCAATCAATTCTTCACGAAAAGTAGTTGTTTCGGGAGATGTTGTGATCAAATTTCCTGAAGAAAATGTTGATTGATTTTTAGAATAAAGAGGGAAAACTACAGGTATTTCTATGTTACTGGCTACAACCGTTGCTTCCTCTGAATATAAAGGGCCAATAATTACATCATGTTCGTTTAAATCATTAGCAACTAAAATACTGTCTATTTTTGTACTGTTTCGTTCAGTGTCAAAAACACTCAACTCTATTGATACTCCTTGTTTTGTAAGAGAATCTATTGCAATTTCTGCCCCTAAGTAGATATCTGTTACAATATTTGCTAGTTTGCTTTTTGTGAAAATTTCACTAGAAGCTATTGTGTCATATTTATTTGTTTTAAAAGGAAGTAACAACGCTACTTTTAATGAGGTGTTTTCTACTATTGAATCTTGATAAATACTATTATCGATTGCGTCTCCCTCTTGGCGTGATTTGATCTTTATCAATTGTCCCGCTTTTAAACCTTCTGAAAGAGAAGGATTCAGACGAATTAACTCTTCTTGTGAAACATTATAAAAACGAGTTAAACTATAAAATGCGTCTCCTTGTTTAACTTCATAAATAACAAAATCCTTTTCGAGTTCTTCGTTTTTATTTTTTAAGACTTCTTCTTCGTTTTCAGGAGAAACCGCTATTACTTCTTTTTGAGAAGAATCCTCAGTGAAATTTAATTTATCATTAGGAATGACAATCACGGTATTTGCCTTTGGCTTTCTGCCTATATCAGGATTTAATCGCAATAAATCTTTGGTCCTCATCTCCAATTTTCTGGCAATGGTTCTCATTGTTTCCCCTTGTTTAACTGAATACTGAACGTATTTCTTTTGTTGTCCACAGGAGATCGCAAATGTGAAAAAACAAAGAAAAAAAATTACGTTTATATGTCTCATTTTTTTTATTCCCATTCTATTGTTGCGGGTGGTTTTGAACTAATATCATATACAACTCTATTGACTCCTTTTACCTGATTGATAATTTTATTTGAAGTTTTTTGCAAAAATTCATATGGTAAATTAACCCAATCTGCTGTCATTCCATCTGTGCTTTCAACAGCTCTTAGTGCGACTACTTTTTCATAAGTGCGCTCATCTCCCATTACACCTACAGAATTTACAGGAAGCAACATTGCGCCCGCTTGCCAAACTTGATCATACAAGTCGTCTTCTTTTAGTCCATTTATAAAAATTGCATCTACTTCTTGTAGAATACGAACTTTTTCAGCAGTAATGTCTCCTAAAATACGAATCCCTAAACCAGGTCCTGGAAAAGGGTGACGGCCTAACAATTCAGGATCAATTCCAAGAGAAGCACCAACTCTTCTCACTTCATCTTTAAAAATCATGCGCAATGGCTCTACAATTTTTAATTTCATATAATCTGGTAAGCCCCCAACATTATGATGACTTTTAATGGTTGCTGATGGCCCGCCATTTACAGAAACAGACTCAATCACGTCAGGATAAATTGTACCCTGAGCTAGCCAAGTTACCTCCTTAATTTTATTTGCCTGATCATCAAAAACTTCGATAAAAGAGTTTCCTATCGCCTTTCTTTTCTTTTCTGGATCTGTAACACCTTCCAAAGCTGATAAGAAACGTTCAGAGGCATCTACCCCTTTTACGTTCAATCCCATTCCTTCATATTGAGCAAGTACACTTTTAAACTCATTTTTACGTAATAACCCGTTATTAACGAAGATACAATATAAGTTTTTGCCAAGAGCTTTGTGTAATAATACAGCAGCAACCGTTGAATCTACTCCGCCAGAGAGTCCTAAAACCACTTTATCGTTTCCAACTTTATCTTGAATTGCTGCAACAGTACTTTCTACAAAAGAAGCAGGTGTCCATGTTTGGGCAACACCGGCAATTTTAACTAAAAAATTTTCTAATAACTGTTTTCCATCTTTAGAATGGTACACTTCTGGATGAAATTGAATCGCAAACGTTTCTTCTCCTTTAATTTTATAAGCTGCATTTTTAACTTCACTTGTACTTGCCAAGAGCTCTCCATTGGTTGGCAATTCTTTAATGGTGTCGGAGTGACTCATCCATACTTGACTTCCTTGAGAGATATTTTCAAAGAAAATTTCATCGTTTTTTATGAAAGATAAATTGGCTCTTCCATATTCTCGAGTATTCGATGAAGCTACTTTTCCTCCCGAAAAATGAGCTAAATATTGTGCTCCGTAGCATACCGCTAAAAGTGGTTTCTCACCTCTTATTCCTGACAGATCTGGATGTAAAACATTAGCACCTCTTACAGAATTTGGACTTCCTGAAAGAATAACCGCTTTAAATTCTGATTGATTTTTTGGTGGATGATTATAAGGGTGAATTTCACAGTAAATGTTTAATTCTCTTACTCTTCTCGCAATAAGTTGCGTATACTGCGATCCGAAATCTAAAATAAGTACGTTGTGTTGTTGCATGCGCAAAAATACTATTTCAGATTAAATTTATATACTGAAAATCATATTTTTTATAAAGAAATCACGTTGGCAAGAAATCCGTGCTAATTTATTTAAAAATTAGTACTTATAAACAATTGCATTCAAACTCATTCCTGCCCCTACAGAGGCAAAAATAACAATATCTCCTTTTACTACTTCTTGATTTTCAATTTGCCCTTTCAATACCATATCGAATAACGTTGGCACTGTTGCTACAGAGCTATTTCCTAAAGTATGAATACTCATTGGCATGACACCTTCTGGAACTTGTTTTTTAAACAATCTATAAAAACGTTTTATAATAGCCTCATCCATTTTTTCATTGGCTTGGTGTATAAAAACTTTCTTTACCTCGTCTATTGAAACCCCACTTTTATCCAATGCCGATTTCATAGCCAAAGGAACATTTACAAGTGCAAATTCATAAATTTTCCTTCCCAGCATCTTAATATAACGGATATCCTTGTTTTCAGCTTTGTTAAATGATGCGCCATAATATAAAAAATAAGCTTCGTCTTTTGCAAAAGTTTGGGATGCGTGACTTAAAATTTTAGATTCGTCTCCACTTGTTGCTTCTACGATACAAGCACCTGCCCCATCGCTAAAAATCATGGAATCTCTATCGTATTTATCTACAACCCTAGACAAGGTTTCTGCACCAATTACTAAACATTTTTTTGCAATCCCTGCTTTGATAAATGCTTGGGCTTGAATAACTCCTTCAACCCAACCAGGACATCCAAAAAGAATATCATAAGCAACACAGTTTGGATTTTCTATACCCAATTTGAATTTAACTCTAGTCGCTAAGTTTGGTAAATTGTCACTTTGAATGGTCTGATGCTGCACATCTCCAAAATTATGAGCTAGAATGATGTAATCAAGTTCTTCGGGATTGACACCTGCATCTTCGATTGCTTCTTGACTTGCAAAAAAAGCTAAATCTGAAGTATTGTAGGCTGGTTTCGCATAGCGTCTTTCTTCTATACCAGTAATTGCTTTAAATTTTTCTATGATTAGATCGTTTCCTGAAGTAAATGGAGAGCCGTCCTCGTTTAAAAAATGCTCATTTGCAAACGCTGAATTGTCTTTTTTTACGGAGGGAATATAAGCTCCTGTTCCGGTTATTTTTGATGAGATCATCTTCTATTTTTTTGAAAAATTATTTAAAACTAACGCTTAGAAATCAACTAATATTGATACAATGCTACAATATAATGATATTCAAAACAAAAAAACAGCTCTTTTTATAATCTCTGTCTTTTTTTTAAAAACCACTCCCAATGTCCTAATGATCAATATTACTGGATTATTGCAATAGAAATATTCTTGTCTAAACGATCACATATCTGGTAAAGTAAATACGACATCCAACTGATCAGATGGGATTTTAAAAAGCGAACAACATCGTTTATTTAAAATTAGAGAACACAAAAAATTAGAGGTAGGAATTGTCAAAAGAAAAAGGAAGTAAGGAGAGTAGGGAGTCTATAACAACTATTTCGCCAATTTCACCCATAAAAATCACTTTAAAAGGTGTTTTCTGGTTCATCTCATATTCAGATAGGGTTTGTCTACAGGCTCCACAAGGTCCAACGGGCTTGTCTACTGTGGCTATTAAAGAACTTGCAGAAATAGCTAAGGCAAGAATCTTAACCTTTGGAAACGAAGAACCCGCTTTCCAAACAGCAACTCTTTCGGCACACATTCCTGAAGGATAAGCCGCGCTTTCTTGGTTATTTCCTAATATAATTTCTCCATTCTCTAAAAGCAAAGCGGCGCCCACATGAAATTTAGAATAGGGAGCATAGGCTGTTTGTCTAGCTTCTATTGCTTTTTTCATCAACATAGCATCTCCTGAAGAAAGCTCAAAAATGTCTTTATATATGGTTGCCGAAGTAGCTATTTCAATTTTTCTCATAAAATATTGTTGGTCAAAAAAAGCAGTCTTAATTGACTGCTTTTTTTGTTTTATAAATCTACTAAAAAAAAATGACTTTTAATAATCATCGTATACTTCACCCAAATCAAAAGACAAAGAAAAACGCAACGAATTTTCTAATGGATTGTTAACGTCTGATGAATTCACTAAATAGGATAAATCTATATTCAAAGCATTGGTTTTAAAACCGCCTCCTATTGTAAAGTATTGTCTGTTTCCTTTATCCTGACTTTCATGAAAATACCCTCCTCTGACGGCAAATGCATTATTGTATAGATACTCTCCTCCGAGAGCATAGGTAAACTCTTTCATTTCTTCGCTAAAACCACCTGGGGCGTCTCCAAAAGAACTAAACATTCCTTCTACCCAGCCTAAATCTTGCTCTGAACCGTCTGGTTGAGGGGTTGGTACGAGTAATTTTGTAAATTCAACAGTCGTTGAAATAGTATTGTAATCATCTAAAATAAAATCAAAACCACCGCCTAATTTTAAATTCGTTGGAATAAAATCTTCTTGACCAGGAGTATAGGAAACTTTTGGACCAATATTAGAAATATTAAATCCTAATCGGTAGCGACCTTCAAAATTTTCATAGCTTTCCTCAAGTGATTGATAATAACCAGAAACATCAACCGCAAAAGAGTTGATAGGCTGTATTGAATTCCCAGCAGTTCCATTGAATGCTAGGTTAGATCTAATGTATTTTAAAGAGACTCCTGCTGAAAAAGTTTCACTTAATTTTAAGGCATAAGAACCTGTAAAAACAAGTTCATTTGGATTGATCGTTCCATTAGAGTTACCTCCACTATCTGTCAAATCTATTTGACCTAGAGAAAAGTACTTGAAATCTGCACCCCAAGCTGCTCTTTCACTATATCTATTGATGTAAGATCCGCTTCCTATAAAAATATCATCTGTTAAATTACGCAACCAAGGTGAATAGGTAATTCCTGTTTTTACTTGTCGGTTGCTAAATGTAATTTTTGCAGGATTGTGAAACAAAGAAAAAGCATCTGCTGATGTTGCTACTCCCATATCTCCCATTGCCCCTGCTCTCGCATCAGGTACAATCAATAAAAAGGGAGTCGCTGTTGTAATCCCTCCTGTAGACTCTGTGTTTGTTTGTGACGATGTTTTCAAGGTGACAAATACACAAAGTAAAAAATAAATTGGTAATTTTTTCATTTGATGTTCTTCTTTTGTTTGTTTTACAAATATCTACTTTTTATTGAAGTATCACTAATTTTTCATACTTCTCTGAAACGAGGTTACTATCCGTCGCTGTTACTCTTAATTTATACACATAAACCCCTTTTCCTATTTTATTCCCAAAATCATCCAACCCGTTCCAAGAAATACTTCTACACAAAGTCTCTGTAGAAATCACATTTTGATGAATTGTTTTTACTAATTTTCCTGAAACAGTAAAAACTTGAACTTGAACTTCTAGGAGTTCATTAGGTTTATTATGATTGAACCAAAATTCTGTATAATTGATAAAAGGATTAGGATAATTTAAAACATTTTCAAGTTGTAATAAACCATCACTAATGACTTCAAAGTTTAACGTTGTTTGAGAAGAATTATTATAGGTATCCCAAGCTTTAATTTTTATGGTATGAGGACCTACGGTTAAATCTCTTAATTTATAATTTACCTTTCCATTAGTAAAGTCGTCATTTGCCGTTTGATAAAAATTATTTAAGATAATTGGGTTGGTGGTATCTCCATCTAAAACAGCAACAATATCGTGATCTACAGCTGTTATAGAAGTGTTAATTCCACTAATATCAGACAATGAAACAATTAAGTTTGGGGACATATTTGTATTGCCTCCGTCGATAAAAGATTCATCATTCATGTACAATTTGATCTCTGGACCCTGGGTATCTTCGGGAGCATTTTCATCGATCCCTCCAACAATTATATCAGCATTGTATCCTGCTTTGTCAATGTCATTGCTTTTGTTTTGTGCATAAAAACTTAACTTTCCTTTGCCATAGGCTACTTTGATGTCTTTAGGAACAATAAAATCGAATTTAAAAACCCCATCTGTAACGGTAGAATTTCCTTTAAACAACTTACTATCTTGAATGTCAAAAGGCATTACAACACCAAAGCCATCATTATCTAGGGTAGTTTTGTTGATCGATTTATCAAATACTGTTGTAGAAAGTGAACCATTAAAGTCTTTTAAAATAGTATTATCCTTATCTGCTACGATTCCTTCAAAACTCACTTTAGACAATGCTTTTAAAGTATCTAAAGCTTGCGACACTCCTTTTCCGTTCATTTTTGTGATGATCACATTGGGTTTAGGAATTGATAATTTCATCGCAGGATCTCCAAAATAATATATGAAAAATTTTTGTTCACTAGTTGAGAACTGATTTTTAGTCTCTTTTAAAGACTCTGCAATGGTTAAATCTTCATTGTCAAACTCTAATAAAATCCGAATAAACTGTTCGTTAAATTTTTGTCCAGTGGGAATAAAAACTTCTCTAGTCGTTGTGACCATACTCGCTGCACCTCCATTTGGATTCCAGAAGATAAGTTCTCCTGCGGTGGTTCGGTTTGGATTGTCAAATCTTGAAAATTCACAAGTAACAGTGATCAAAAGAGGCAAGGTATTTGGATTGTTAAACTTCTGTATTTGAGGTTTATCTAAAATTTTTTCAGAGGCAAAACCGTCTTCACCACCATGACCAAAATAATCAAAGACCAAGGTTCCATTTTCGATGGCATTGGTAATGGCTGTTTTTACTTCAGGATAGCGTTCTCCTCCAGAAGAGTTCTCCTGCACGTAGGCGTCCAAATAAATTTTGGTAATATTAAAAATAGGTTTTTTATTGTGTACCTCAACGGCAATAGATTCTAATCCTCTCTGAAGTGGTTTATCTTCGCTTAGATCGATATCATCTGCTAGAAAAGTAATTGTATTTCGCCAATCTCCCCGGGTATTTTTTTGATAATAGGTTAAAATTTTATCCACTACCTCTGTTGCTTGAGAGACCGAAGAAACAGGAATACGACTAGAAGTCACATCGATCGTATGAGAAGGTGTCATGGTTCCTTCATCCGGGTCTAACATTACAAAAAAATCATCTGTTACATAAGAATATGCCAAATTAAAACTGCTGTCTGATAATTTTACAGGGACAATATTATTATTCATTGGTATTCGATCTTTATAATCATAGGAAGCGTCTCCAAAAAAGCAAACATATTGCAACTTTTTATCGGCAGAAGAATTCGTCTCGTACAAATGTTTGATAAAATCTCTGAGCCCTGTAATGTCTTTAGAACCCGAAGAAAACTCATTATAAATCTGATCTAAAATTACAACTTTAGTCGTAAGGTTTGAGTTGTTTTGATGATAAACTGCCAAACGTTGTGCCTGTGAAGATAATTCAGAATTGGTTATGACTAGGTAATTGATGTCTTTTAGGGCGTGTAAGTTTTGATTTGAAACCCTGCCATTTTGAAGTGGTTTTGGAGTATAGTAATCATTTTCAGAGAGTACCACATACTCTTTTAATGCTCCGCCTTCAGCTTTAAAAGTAAAGTTTCCCTCTGATTCTTCGTTCTGAATATTTTGAGGCTGTAAATGATTACTTACGTCCCATACTTGAAAAACAAGAGCATTGTTTTGAATCTTGTACGCAACTGTTTCTGCAGTAGTTGCTTGCTCAAAACTTCTAAAAGAAAACTGATTTCCATTGGATAGCAATTGTTTTTTACCAACTACTTCGATAAAATCTAGAAAAGCACTGGCAGAAGGATTTCCTCGATTATCATAGGTTACCGTGACCTCAATAACATTTGCTGAATTCTCAATACTAGCCGTTTTTTCAACTGCTATTGCCTTGGTGTATCCAGATACTGCAGGAAAATCGAGGCTAAATAATGCTTCCTCATTTACTTTTACATCCATTATTGAAGAAGCAACAGAGGTAGACACACCTCTCAATCGAACAGAAATAGGCTCATTAGTGACGGCGTTTGGAAAAGGAATTTTAAAACGCTGTGTATTTTCTATATTAAAATTGTCATCAAAAAACCATTGTGTTCCTGCCGCAATAATGTTTATTTCTTCTTTTTCAAAAAATGTATAATCGTCAAAACGGGTTATTAGGGTCGTTGCATTTGTTTCTAAAGTTGGTTTTTGTTGAATTCTCAAACCATCTCTACTTCCAATGGTAATAAAATAATAAGCTTCATCACTATAGATATTTTGTCGATGCTCTGCAGTCTCAGAAGTAACATTAACATCCCAATCGTGGGGTCCTTTTGCATAAAAAAGAATAAAATCTGAGGAATCGAAAGAACCATCTCCCTCTCCTTCAATATAAATGGCATTCTCTTGTAAATCTTCGGATCTAAAATCAGAATTCAAAACAGGTAGTAAACTTCCTCCATTCCCATAAATTTGAATTTTTTTTGGATTCAAATTATTGGTAGAAATACCTATTTGTTGTAATAAATTTTTATCTATTTTAAAAACCCCTGTTGTATCCACAGAAAACTTAAACCAATCTCCCGAAGACAAAACCGAATTGGTTGTTTGGGTGAAAATTGACTGGCAAAAAAAACTTATGACAAGAAGTACAATAGATCTCTTCATATTTGTATTCAAAGAACGCAAATAATTTATATATATTTTAGCATAAACTTCATAAATTACACTAAACATAGAAAACATTCGTTTTCTTATATGAGTCCAAAAAATATCTAGTTTTAAAAGATAAAAATGACTTGTTTGAATCTAGAATTATTGTAAATTGCAAAATAAAGATTAAAAAACCCTAACTAATTTTTCAATCAGAAAATGAAAGACCTAATACAACTAACTGTTCTCGCTCTATTATTAGCACTAGTAGCAAGCTGTAGCAAATCAACTTCAACAAATTCAACACTTACAGGAATCCCTTTTAACAATGCTCGCTTTGGTAATTACATCAAAGGAACTGGATTCAAAACTAAAGAAATTCCTCTTGGAATGGTGACCATTGAAGGAGGAGCTTTTACAATGGGACAAGTGCAAGATGATATTATGTTTGACTGGAACACGACGCCTAAAAAGATTCATGTTCGATCGTTTTACATGGATGAAACAGAAGTAACCAACTCTGAATACTTCTTATACTTACAATATATTAAAGATGTTTTTCCTCCGTCAGAAGAAAAATACAAACACATTTATAATTCCGTCTTACCAGACACCTTAGTTTGGAGAAAAAGTCTAGGAAATACAGATCTTTTATCTGAGAACTACCTAAGACATCCCGCTTTTTCAGACTACCCTGTCGTTGGTGTTAGCTGGCTTCAAGCAAATCAATACTGTAAATGGCGAACGGATGCTGTAAATCTAAAGAAGCTCATCGATAAGGGATACATCAGTAATATCTTTCAAAATGATACGATAAGAAACTTTTTTGATACTGAGGTTTTTCTAGCAGATTCAGACAAGCTTTTTGATGGAGATACTACCGTTTATAAAAGGGGCATCAGAACAAGGGGAACTGTTAAAGGAACTCGAAGCTCATTTCAAGGCAGAAAAATTACACAAGCGGATGGAATTCTTCAACAAAAATTTAGACTTCCTACAGAAGCTGAATGGGAATTTGCTGCCAAAGCCAATATTGAAAACAGAGAGTACAATAATATAAAGGGTAGAAAAAAGTATGCTTGGGATGGAAAATATTCCAGAGAAACTAAAAAAAGATTCAAAGGAGATCAACTAGCAAACTTTAAGCAAGGTAAAGGAAATTATAGTGGTATCTCTGGATGGAGTTCTGACGGTTCAGACATTCCTATTCGTGTTAAATCGTATCCACCCAATGCATTTGGATTGTACGATATGTCTGGTAATGTTTCTGAATGGGTGGCCGATGTTTACAGACCAAACATTGATAATGAAGCGAACGACTTCAATTACTACAGAGGGAATATTTTTACACAAAAAATGATTGATAAAGAAGGGAAAGTAGTCATTGCTGGAAGTTCAACTGAAGCTCAAGTAGACTATGAAACACTGCCAAATGGAAAAATAAATCCAAAACAGTTTCCTGGAAGTATTAAATACGCCCCAATTTCAAAAAAAGATATTGGG